>Ga0209109_10001003_pt1 | contig 15546 bp, 12 predicted proteins | sample Rifsed10ft2_FD_184004 | JGI IMG/M metagenome (GOLD analysis project Ga0209109, IMG submission 184004) | Soil microbial communities from Rifle, Colorado, USA - sediment 10ft 2 (version 2) | ecosystem: Environmental > Terrestrial > Deep subsurface > Rock core/Sediment | place: Rifle, Colorado... | reverse complement strand
GCAAGGGGAGAGGGAATCATAAGACTATCCCTCCAATTACTTATAAAATGCGCCAAGGAACCGAACTTGATGCCACCAAGAGAACACCATTGAAAACCCTCCGCCTCGGCACGCGCAAAAGCCAGCTGGCCCTGTGGCAGGCGCATTACGTGCGCGATGCCCTGGAACTTCAGCACCCGGGGCTCAAGGTCGAACTCGTCACCATGACCACCGCGGGCGACCGCATTCTCGACCGCAACCTCGCAACCGTCGGCGGCAAGGGGTTGTTCATCAAGGAACTGGAGCAGGGGCTGCTGGAAAAACGCATCGACATCGCGGTGCATTCCATGAAGGACGTGACGGTCACCCTCCCGCGCGGGCTGCATCTTTCCGTGGTGTGCGAGCGCGAAGACCCGCGTGATGCATTCATCTCGAACCGTTACGCCACGCTCGCCGCTCTGCCTGCGGGCGCGCGCATCGGCACGTCGAGCCTGCGACGGCAGTGCCAATTGCGCGAAAATTTTCCACAGCTTGAGATCATCTCGCTGCGTGGCAACGTTAACACGCGCCTGACCAAGCTCGATGCCGGCAAGTTCGATGCCATTCTCCTCGCCGTCGCCGGCATCAAGCGCCTCGGCATGGAAGCGCGGATTCGTGAACGCCTGGATCCGGACGTGTGCCTCCCGGCCGTGGGCCAGGGAGCCATCTGTATTGAAAGCCGTGAAAACGACAAGGCCACCGACGAATTACTGGCGCCGCTCAATCATCGCGTCACGCAAGTGTGTGTAACCGCCGAACGCGCCATGAACGCACGACTCGAAGGCGGTTGCCAGGTACCCATTGGGGGATATGCCGAATTGAAGGGCGGCGAGCTTCAATTGCGCGGAATGGTGGGCGAACCCGACGGGAGCCGCTTGTTGCGGGCAAAATTGCAAGGGCCAGCATCGCAGCCCGAGCAATTGGGTGCCGGGCTTGCGGAAATGTTGCTGAACCAAGGGGCCAAAACCATTCTCGATAAGGTATACGGACGTGCCTGAAATCCCGCCGCGCGGGCAAGCATTGCAGGGGGTGCGCGTGCTGGTTACCCGTCCACGTGATCAGGCGGAAAACCTGGCGCGACTCATCGAAAGCCAAGGCGGCGAAGCGATTCGTTTCCCGGTAGTCGAAATCGCGGAACTGCAAGACACGCGTAAGCTGCGCGCCATTATTGACCGACTGGAAAACTTCTCACTGGCGATTTTCATCAGCCCCAATGCGGTCCGGCGGGGCATGCACCTGATCAACTCACGCCGCGGCGCGTTGCCGCCGAACCTGCGCGTCGCCTGCGTGGGAAGTGGAAGCGCGCGCGAACTCAGCCGCTACGGAATTGGAAACGTAATCGTGCCGGGTGAAAATTTCGATAGTGAGGCCCTGCTTGAACTGTCTGAGCTGCAGCGGGTTGAAGGGCGGAAAATTGTCATTTTTAGGGGCGAAGGCGGGCGTGAGCTGCTGGGCAACACCCTTAAAGCGCGCGGTGCCACAGTCGAGCACGCCGAATGTTACCGGCGTGTCCGTCCGAATGCCGACTTCACACCAGTGTTGCATCGCTGGGAGCGCGGAGAGGTCGATATTGTCTGCATCACCAGTGCGGATGGGTTGCGTAACCTCTTTGCTATGTCCGGCAAGTCCGGACAGCCGCTGCTCCTTCAGACCCCGATTATTGTGGTCAGCCCCCGGCAAGCCAAGCTGTGCCGCGAACTGGGGTTTAAAAATGACGTCCGAATTGCCGCGCGGGCAAGCGATGAATCCATGCTGGACGCCATTCAGGCGTGGCAGCGGCAGCAAAAAACTCTATAATCGTCGAATTATCTCAGGCCAAAACCCATGTCAGACACGGACGCCGAAAATACTTCTCCTGAGCAACCCGCTTCCCCCGATGGCAACCAATCCGCCACCACGCAACCCGCCGGACGGGTGCGTAGCGGACTGGCGCTAATATTGTCGCTGGTAGCGATAATCGGGACGGGTTACGTCTGGTACACCGTGCTGTACCAGAACGCGAAACTATTCACCATGGATATCGTCGGCTCGATTGACCGGATCAAGTCCGATACGAATCAAATTCAGGAAACACTCGGTGGAACCGCCAAGGAGTTAACAACCCTCAAGGAGACCCAGGACACCATCCGGGCTTCCCTCGAAAAGATCAACACCGATCTAGCGCGCAACCGGCTTGAATGGGCCTTGACCGAAACCGAGCAACTGTTGGTCATCGCCAACAACCGTCTGCAACTCGCGCGTGATTTACATTCCTCGCTCGCCGCCCTGCGTGCTGCCGATATGCAGTTGCAGCAGTTGGCCAGTCCCAAGCTGCTGCCGGTACGCAAGGAGCTGGCGCGCGAAATGGCTCTGCTGGAATCGCTCGATAAAACAGACATCAGCGGCATTGCCTTGCGCCTTGCCAATATGGCCGAAAACGTGGATCGCCTGCCATTGATGCACGACATCCGATTGCATTCCGGGGATGACCTAAAGCAACTCGCGATGGCTAGCGGCGCTTCCGAACAAACCGTCGCGGATAGCGGGTGGCGAAAAACCGCGCGCAGCCTTTGGCAGGATATCCTTTCGCTGGTCCGATTTCGCGACAATCTCGAGAACCAGCGTCCGCTATTGCCGCCCGAACAGCAATATTTCCTGCGTGAGAATCTGCGCCTGATGTTGTACGGCGCGCAACAGGCCCTGCTGCAGGGATCCATTCCGGTCTTCCAGCAAAATCTCAAATCGGCGCAACGTTTGCTCAGGGAATATTATGACGTCAATTCCCAAGTCATCCTGGCAATGCAAGACGATCTGGCCAAACTGCAAGACACCAAGGTGATAACCGACCTGCCTGATATTTCGACATCGCTCGCCACCCTGCGCCGACTCGGCGGCCGAAAGGCCGAGCCGTGAAACTGCTGCTGTTCATCATCGCCTTGCTGTTCGGCGCGACGCTGATCACGCTGTACGCCCTCGACAATCCGGGTTATGTGCTGATTGCGCATGCGCCGTGGAGCATCGAGATGTCGCTCACGCTGTTTATCCCGCTGATGATCGCTACCTTTTTCCTGCTGTACCTGATTTTATTCATAATCGTACGGCTATGGCGGATTCCCCGCGACGTCGCGCGCTGGCGCAAAAACCGGCAAGCCCGGGGCGCGCGCCAATCGCTCATTGACGGCCTGAGCGGGCTGGCTGAAGGCAATTTTGCCGAGGCCGAGACCCTATTGCTTGCCGGCATGCGCCACGGCGATACCCCGCTGCTCAACTATCTGGGCGCCGCCATCGCTTCCGACGGTCAGGGAAACATCGAAAAACGCGATGAATATCTGGCCCTGGCGCATAAAAACGCGGCGGATGACAAATTGGCCATTGGCATGACCCAGGCCAATTTGCAACATCAGACCCATCAGCTCGAACAATCCCTCGCGACCTTGAATGAATTGCGGGGCGATTATCCAAAACACAAACAATTGCTGAAACTGCTCGCGCGCGTTCATCTTGAATTGAACGACTGGACGGGGCTAATCGGTCTGATTCCGGATTTGCGCGAGACCTACGCCATGACCGCCGAGGAAATCAGTGCACTCGAATTGCAGGCGCATCGTGAATTGCTGAAACTCTCGTTACCCTCCGGGAAACCCGGCATTCTGGATAAAGCCTGGAATGCGGTACCCAAAGCGTTGCGGCGTCACCCCTCCCTGATCGCGATTTATGCGCAACAACTCATCAAACAAAATGAAATGGCGCAGGCCGAATCGGTGCTGCGCGCTGCCATCGAAGACAAGTGGGATCAGGCGCTGGTGGAACTCTACGGCCAGGCGCAAAGCGAAAATACCGCGGAACAGCTCGAGACGGCCGAGGGCTGGTTGTCGGTGCGTCGCGATGACGCGAAATTGCTGTTAACGCTCGCGCGGCTGGCGGCGCGCAATAATCAGGATGACAAAGCCCGCGGTTATTTCGAACAATGCCTGTCGTATCACGGACCGGCCGAAGCCTATCGCGAATATGGAAATCTGCTGGAACGTCTTGGTGACAAGGACAAGGCCCTCGGCATCTACCGTCGCGGACTTGATATCTACTCAAATGACTGGCGTAACGCCGCTACGCGGGGGCGAGGATCGCCTCCAACCCGTACGCGCGCGGTAAGGTAGATAAAACTCCCCTGACAAGCGAATGGATAGGTTTTTCCCGGGAGACTCTTAGTAACCTTCTTGTTGTTGATCCGCTCCGGCGCCCTGTTTCGAAGCCTTCAGAGACTCGCGGTTTTTCTCCGCGGCATCCTTGAGCCTGTTTTCCAGCGCGCGGGCCTTGTCCTTGGCCTGCTCTGCCGGAGCGAACACCGTGTCCTTGATCTCCTTGCTGTCGCTGCAAGCGAACAGCGCCAAGGCGAGGAACACGGTTGCCAGTATCATGCGCAGCGTTTATCTCCTTGAAATGCGTCTGCCCTACGGGGCCGACGCGTGGGCGTGCTCGAAGGAATCATAATACAGTCGGTCCGGCGGCAACCCATGCTCCATTACCGTGCGTTTGAGTGCCTCGATCATGGGCGGCGGGCCGCTGGCATATACCTCGTGCCGGCTCAGGTCCGGAAAGTCCTCGGCCACCGCCTCGTGCACCCAGCCCTGACGCCCGTTCCAGTGGTCTTCCGGCTGAGGCTCGGACAGCACCGGAGTGAATCTGAAATGACTGTGTTCCCTGGCCCACGCCTGCGGCAAATCGGGCAGGTACAAATCGCGTTTGGCGCGCACACCCCAGTAAAGCGACAGCGGGCGCCGGGTCCCCTTGGCGAAGGCATTTTCCAGGATGCTTTTGATCGGCGCGAAGCCGGTCCCGCCGGCCACCAGAACAGCGGGGCGATCGGGCGACGTCCCTGCATTTCCGTGTCCACCGGCATTCCGGCTTTCCCCCGATTCATCGCCACGCATGAAAAAAGTCCCTAACGGTCCCTGAAAGCGCAGCAGGTCCCGTGCCTTCATTTTGGTGAATACCTGCCCGGAAAACAATCCACCCGGGACATGGCGAATGTGGAGTTGCAGCATTTCATCGGCGTGCGGTGCGGTGGCCAGTGAAAAACTGCGCCGCTGGTTACCCGAAAGCAGGATATCGATGTACTGCCCGGCCAGGAACTGCAACCGCTGTCCTTCCGCCAGTTTGAGCCACAGACGCATGACATCGTGGGCGAGTTTTTCCAGCTGCATTACGCGGCATGGCATGATGCGTATCGGAATGTCTTTCGCCGCGCTGATTTCCTTGGCCTCGATGACCAGATCCGATAACGGCACCGCCTGGCAGAAAAGCGCCGCGCCCGCGCGCCTTTCGGTATCATTCATGGCTTTCTCGTTGTAACGACCGTAATCGACCTTGCCCGAAATGAGCTTTCCCTTGCACGTGCCACAATCGCCGTTGCGGCAACTGTAGGCAAGTGTCACGCCCTGGCGCAAGGCCGCGCCCAGCACCGTTTCCTTCTCTGCAACGGTGAATTCACTGCCACTGGATTCGATGCGAACTTTGAAGGCCATGATTCGAAGTCAAACCGGCTTGGCTGATTATAGATACGTCATCTATTGTTCACGAAAACGACAACCTGTAAACCATAAATAAAACGCGGGATGCCGGCATCCCGCGGCACCTATTAACGAAGTGAACTGAGAGAATGTGGCTGAAGTGGGTTCGGCGGCTAGCGCCCAGTGCCACTCGATCCAGAGGCTAGATCCAGGAAATGCCGTGGGTGTTTTCCCAGATTTTCACCGCGCGGTCCACCTGTTGCTGCTTGAGTGCCTCGGACGCGGCGAAGCGGCATTCTTTGAGAGTACCGCATTCCCAGCCATCAACCAGATAAACCGGACGGCTGGAGGTGCGGGTATATGTCGACCCATTCCATTCGTAGCGGCCGTAGACGCCCTGCGATGAAGCAAGCTCGGTATAGCTTTCGACGACAGGATATTTGCCCGAGCCATTATGCAGACGAAAGATTTTATTGAAGGTCAACAGCATGACCACCGACCCGGCTGATTTCTCAACCAGCCAGACGCGACAACCGTTACCCAGGCACGATTCATCGGTCACCAGGAATAAGTGGCCTCGATCGGTTTTGGCCACCCATTGGCGACTGAAATCAGACTGATGACACGTCTCGGCTTCACCGGCGGCGGAAACGGCGCAGCTGGTGGCGATCTCCGCGGGAATTTCAGTGACGGACAGCACCGGATCGGAGGTCTCGCCGCCCCCGGTCCAGAAGAGGATGGCGCACAACGCGCCCAGGATGGTCAGAATTTTTCGCATGGCTATGACCTTGTCTCACCTTTGAGAAAGGCATATTCCATGCCAATGAGATCAAATAATAAAAGTTCATTATTTATAAGCACTTACATAAAAAATCAGGATTACCCGCGCGCCACGGGCCGGATCCGCGGAAAACCGGTGGGCGGGCTTTGTCACTTTCGAAATAGTGGCATGTTCAATCCCGGTATTTGACATTCCGTGCCCCGCTCCATTAAATGCCGACCATGCTTGAAAATCCCGGCAGCCCGATTTTTGGCATGCGATGAATACCGCCGCTTTGGTCGAAGTAAAAAACCTTTCGCGTTTCTACGGCGCGCTCCAGGCGGTCAAAGGCGTCAGCTTTACCATCCGGCAGGGAGAAGTGCTCGGTTTCCTCGGCCCCAACGGCGCGGGCAAAACCACCACGATGCAGATTATCAGCGGTAACCTCGCGCCATCGGGAGGAAGCATCTCCATTAACGGTCACGATCTGCTCGAGGATCCGCGCGCCGCCAAGAGCCAGATCGGCTATCTGCCGGAGAATCCGCCGTTGTACCGTGAACTCACGGTGGATGAATATCTCGATTACCGCGCGGCGCTGAGCCGCATTCCCCTCGCCCGTCGCAAGCAGGCGCGTAACCACGCCAAAGCGCGGTGCGGCCTGGAAAACACCGGTGGACGTCTTATCGGCAATCTTTCCAAAGGCTACCAGCAGCGCGTGGGTATCGCGCAGGCGATTATCCACCTGCCGCCGGTGGTGATTCTGGACGAACCCACCGTCGGACTCGACCCGATCCAGATACGCGAAATCCGATTGCTGATTCGCGAGCTGGGCGAAGAGCATGGCGTCATACTGTCGACACACATACTCCCCGAGGTGCAGACCACCTGTGATCGCGTGCAGATTATCAACAACGGGGAACTGGTGCTGAGCGAAAGCATCGACGGCCTGGAAAAACACATGAAATCCGCATCGCTCACCGTGGCATTTCATCGTGTTCCGGCTCTGGAAATTCTGGAGAAAGTGCCCGGCGTGAATTCGGTGCAACCTGAAACAAACGGCCGCCTGCGAATCTTTCACGAACCGGAGCGTAATCCGACGGAAGAAATCCTTCGAATGGCGGTTAAAAAAAACTGGGGCCTGTATGAAATCAGGCCGGCGCGTCTCTCGCTGGAACAAATATTCCTCGATCTGACCACGGAAGCCGTTCCGGATATCGAAACCACGACAGAAATTCCTGCGTCGGCCAACGAGTCGCGAACCGAACCATGATATTGACCATCGGCCTACGCGAACTGAAATCTATTTTTCTCTCGCCGCTCGCGTGGGCCATCCTGTCCGTGGTACAGCTGATCCTGGCGTATCTGTTTTTGGGCCGTGTGGAGATATATCAACTATATCAATCGCAGTTCCTGGCAATGGATGGCGTGCCGGGCGTTACGGAATTCGTGGTCCCCGATCTTCTGGGAAACGCCGCCATCCTCTTCCTGCTGGTAGTACCGCTGCTGACCATGCGTCTGGTGGCGGAGGAACGGCGCAACCGCACGCTCACATTACTTTTCAGCGCGCCGGTTTCAATGACAGAAATCGTGCTCGGGAAATATTTCGGGATTCTGCTTTTTCTCCTGCTCCTGCTGCTGCTGACCGCCTTGATGCCGTTGTCGCTGGTCGCGGGAGCGAGTCTCGATTTTGGCCTGCTCGGCTCGGGTTTCCTCGGGCTCGCGCTGCTGGTGGGGGGATTTGCCGCCGTGGGCCTGTTTATGTCCACGCTGACGCAATACTCCACCGTCGCCGCCATAAGCACCTTTGGCGCGCTGCTCCTGTTCTGGATTCTTGACTGGTCCGGGCAAGGTTTGCGCAGCGGGAACTTGATCGCCTATTTGTCGCTCTTCAATCACTACAAACCGTTTCTTGATGGCATTTTTGACAGCGCCGATGCCATCTATCATGTACTGCTTATTACCACCTTCCTCGTACTCAGCATCCGCCGTCTGGATGCGGACCGAATCGGGGGCTAGGCATGTATCACACCCCGCACACCAAATGGCAACTCCGGCTTCTGAACGCGAGCTTTGTGGTGCTGTTTCTGCTCGCCGTCGGGCTGCTGCAATGGCTGGCAATCGAATATCATATGCAATTCGACTGGACGCAGGCACGCCGCCATTCGCTCGCCCCGGCCAGCGTCACCGTGGTGGGACGGCTCAAGGAGCCACTCAAGATCACCGCCTATGCCAGCCAGCGCGGTGAAATACGGCGCATTATTCAAGACCTGGTAGGGCGCTATCAAAAATTCAAGCCGGATATTCAGCTCGAGTTTGTCAATCCCGACACGGCGCCTGAGCGCGTGCGGGATGCCGGGGTTCAATTTGACGGGGAACTTGTCTTCGAATACGCCGGCTCCAGGGAAAGTCTGTCTCCGGCCCAGTTCAATGAGGAAAATTTTACCAACGTCTTGACGCGCCTGGGCCATCGCGGCGAGCGCTGGGTGGTGTTCCTCGGCGGTCATGGGGAACGCAGTCCCGACAAGCGGGCGAATTTTGATTTATCGACTTGGGCCGCACAACTGCAAAAACGCGGTTTCAAGGCCAAAACACTTTCGCTCGGCGATCACCCCCAGATTCCGGACAACACCAATGTACTGGTGATTGCCGGTCCGCGCACGCAACTCCTGGCGGGCGAGGTAAGGGAAATTGAAAATTATCTTGACCGCGGCGGCAATCTGCTCTGGCTGCATGACCCCGGCCCGCTTTTCGGGCTCGAACCGCTGGCCGAATTGCTGGGCGTGGAGTTTCAACCCGGCGTGATCGTGGACCCGGTTTCGGAAGCGATTACCGGCAGCGCCGCCGCGATTGTAATCGCCAAGTACGGCAACCATCCCGTGGTGCGCAACTTTGGCGACAACACGGTATTCCCGCAAGCCAGCGGCATCAGTTTGAACGCGCCCGAAGGCTGGCGGGGATCGGTATTAATTGACACGCGCGCCTCCAGTTGGTCCGAGACCGGATCGCTAACGGGACCGATCCAGTTCGACAAAGGTGAGGATGTTCGTGGCCCGCTCAATCTCGCGGTGGCGCTCATGCGCAACCAGGAAAAACGCGAGCAACGCATCATCATCATCGGTGATGGTGATTTTCTGGCGAACACCTACATCGCCAACGCCGGCAATCTCGATCTCGGCATGAGCGTTATCAATTGGCTCTCACACGATGACGCCTACGTCAGCATCCCGGTCAAAACCGCCCGTGACCGCGCGCTCAATCTGTCGCGTACCGCCCAGTTCGCGATTGCCACGGGTTTTCTCGGGGTGCTGCCGCTCCTCATGATCAGCAGCGGATTACTCATCTGGCTGCGGCGACGGAAACGTTAATATCGAAATACCCGTGGTCAATCCACTGAAAACTTCCCGCAATATAACCGAGACACCCGATGGTGATCACCGTATTTCGGGCCTCAAGCGCCGGTGGCTGCTCAATGTCGCTTTGTTGTTGCTCATCGGCGCGCTCACTTGGGCGATGATTTACCGCAGTGGGCAGGAAAAAAACGCTTCCGCCACGCCACTGACCACCCTGTCGACAACCGCGATATCCCAAATACGCATCGACCGTCCGGAACAACCGGCTATTACCCTGGATAAGACCGGTGAAGTATGGAGGCTGACTGCGCCACTCCCGGCGCGCGTCAATCGTTTCAACATTGAAAGCCTGCTGCGCACGCTGTCAGCGCCCGCCGAGACGCGCATACCGGCCGTCACCGGAGAACTCGCCAAGTTCGGCCTGGACAAGCCGCAGTCGCGGCTATGGTTTGATAACGAAGCCATCGCCTTCGGCGCCATGCATCCACTTACCAACCAGGTTTACGTTCTTTACAAAAATGAAGTAGTCCTGATACCCGCCCATTACCTGGCTATTGCCGCTTATCCCTATACCAACTTCATCGCCAGCCGTTTATTCGAGGAGGATCGCAAGCTGGTGGCGCTCCGACTGCCTGGTTTTTCGCTCACACTGAAGGATGGGGTCTGGCACCGGCAGCCAACGGACCAAACACTCACCTCCGACCAAATTAACGATTTCGTGGCCAGTTGGCAAAATGCCAGTGCGCTCAGGGTTGACAGATATTCCGGCGGTGATGAAATCGGAAAAATTGCGCTGACCAGCTTGCGGGACAACAAGGAAGTCAAACTGCACCTCGGGATTCTTGCCTACAAACCTGAATTTATCCTGTTGCGGCAGGATGAAAACCTGCAATACCATTTCACCGAACAAACCGGCGTGCATCTGCTGAATTTGAAACCCGACTAAACATTTTTCCCACAGAAGGCACAGTAATTTATTATTTTTCTCGTCGCGCGCTATCCGTCGGAGATTCAGACGAAGTCACGGCCTCAATGGTGCACAAATGAGCAATAGTCATTTTCCGAACTGATGTCCCGTATGATCCAATAAATTATTATCATGCCGGAACTCCCTGAAGTCGAAACGACCCGCCGCGGCATTGAACCGCACGTGGTGGGAAAAACCATAACCAGCATCGTTGTGCGCAATTCCCGACTGCGTTGGCGCGTGTCGGCTAAACTCAAAAGGGAGTTGCCCGGGCGAACCATCCAGACTGTTACGCGGCGCGGGAAATATTTGTTGCTGGACACTGCCACGGGCACCTTGATACTCCATCTCGGCATGTCCGGCAGCCTGCGGGTGGTCGACGGCACGCAACCTCCGGATAAATACGATCATGTGGATATTGTTTTCAATAGCGGCGATTGTCTGCGGTTGCACGATCCGCGGAGATTCGGTGCCGTGCTATGGGTCCGCGATAACCCCCTGCAACACAAATTATTGAAGCATCTCGGGCCAGAACCCTTGTCAGCGGATTTTCAGGGAGATTATCTCTTCGAAAAATTACGCGGCCGCCGGCGCGCCATTCGCGATGCCTTGCTTGACGGCAGGCTGCTCGCGGGGGTCGGCAATATTTACGCCAACGAAGCCCTGTTCGCCGCCGGCATTCGACCGACGCGGCGCGCCGAAAAAATTACCCGCATCCAGTGCGGGCGGTTGGCTTTGGCCATTCGTGACACACTTAACCGCGCCATCCAAGCCGGCGGCACCACCTTGCGCGATTTCCGCGGTAGCGACGGCCAACCGGGGTATTTCCATCTCTCGCTCAGCGTCTACGGGCATGAAGGTGAACCATGTCCCGTGTGCCGGACACCGATTCGGGCCAAGCGATTAGGCCAAAGAACCGCGTTTTTCTGCCCAAAGTGCCAATTGTAAGCTAGACTTAAGGTAAAGGCGGATGTAATTTATCGAACGTGTTGATCCAGCATAGATTTTTATAAATCCGCCAAAATGACCTTTGGGCGGAATTCCCGGCACAAGGGGAGGAGTTTCCGGTAAGTGAAACTATATTTCTAAGATGCAGCAAAAAGCAAAAAAACAAAACCTGGAACAGTTTTTCGAGGAATACAGCGATTGGCGCACGGCGCTGGCCACGTCTGTCAACGACCTCAAATCCTGGCTGCAAGAACAGGAATTGAGCGACAACCAGGTCGATCAGCGTCTCGAGCATGTGCTCTCGACTCTGCGTGATGACAAGCTCTACGTGGCTTTCGTCGCCGAATTCTCGCGCGGAAAGTCCGAACTGATCAACGCCATCTTCTTCGCCAATTTCGGGCAACGGATTCTTCCATCGAGCGCCGGACGGACCACCATGTGCCCGACCGAGGTCATGTACGATTCGGGGAGCAAGTCATCTCTCCGCCTGTTGCCGATCGAAACCCGCCGGAGCGGAACCACCATTACCGAATTTCGGGGCTTCCCCGAGGAATGGCAATTGCTGCCGCTCGACACCGAATCGCCGGAAACCATGATTGAAACGTTGCAAAAAATCACCGAGGTCAAACACGTTGCCCGGGAAGAAGCGCAATCCATGGGATTCCACGTCGCCGAGGACGAATCCCAGAATGGAATGCGGATTGCCGAGGACGGACTGGTGGAAATTCCGAAATGGCGCCATGCCATCATCAATATTCCCCATCCGTTGCTGGAACGGGGATTGGTCATACTTGACACTCCCGGACTGAATGCACTCGGCGCCGAACCTGAGTTGACGCTCAATATGCTGCCTTCCGCGCATGCTGTGCTGTTTATCCTCGCCGCAGACGCCGGAGTGACCAAATCCGACATCGATGTCTGGCACAACCATATTGGTGTCCGCCGGGACAGTCAGAACAAAGGACGCCTGGTGGTACTCAACAAGATAGACGGGCTGTGGGACGAACTGCGCAACGCGGATGAAGTCAATCGGGAAATTGACCGCCAGATCCGTGAAACAGCGAAACACCTGGCCATCCCGGAGCACAATGTTTTTCCGGTCTCGGCGCAGAAAGCACTTCTTGGAAAGGTAAAAAAGGACAACAAGACGCTCGACCGCTCGCGAATCGCGGCGCTTGAAGAAGCGCTTGGGAGCGAGATTGTCCCGGCTAAACGCGAGATTGTATGCGATAACATCAGCGGTGACATGGAAGATGTCATCAAAGCCATGCGCCTGATCATTTCGCAACGCTTAAAAAATGTCTATGAACACATGGAAGAACTCGGCGGCCTGTCAGGCAAGAACATGGATGTCATCGAGCACATGATGAAAAAAGTCAAGGCAGACAAGGAAGTATTCGAAAAAAGCCTGCAGCGCTTTCAGGCCACGCGCAGCATTTTTTCGCAACAGACCAATGTGCTGTACACCCACTTGAACCTGAAAAACCTCGACGCGCAGATCGCCCAGACCAAGAAAGACATGGAGATCAGCATGACCACTGCCGGGCTGACGGCATGTATGGATAATTTTTTCAAGCTGGCACAAGTCACGATGGAGGAAGCAGCCAAGCAAGCGCAGGAAATCAAGGCGATGATGGAAGGTGTGTATAAAAAATTCCAGGAAGAGCACGGACTGGCCAACATCAAACCGGGAAATTTTTCGGTGACACGATACTTGCGTGAAATCAAGCGGCTCCAGGACAAGCACGGTCAGTATATGAAGGGGGTTTCGCTCGTCTTCACCGAGCAACGTGCCATCACAAAGAAATTCTTCGAATCCTCCGTGGCAAAAATCCGGGCGATTTATAAAATGGTCAATCGCGATGCCGACAATTGGCTTAAAACCATCATGTCGCCGATGGAATCGCAGGTGCGCGAGCATCAGGTGCAGTTGCGCCGGCGGCTGGAATCCATCAAGCGCATTCATCATGCGAGCGACACGCTGGAAGAACGCGTGAATGAACTCGAGCAGATCCGTGACGGCATCCGCGAACAGGAGCGCAACCTGGAAAACCGCGTTGAGGCAGTCATGAAAGTCATCAACTTCGAACAATCCGAAGATCGGCAGGCTGGCGGCAAACCCGCCTGAATCAACACCGCTGAATTGGCCTGAAACTGGCCATAAATGCCATGGGCGATACCCATCCGCTCCGCCCGGCTACTCCCAACACGGTACTTGGCAGGTTTACTGGACCAACCCTAAACCCTCGCCGCGCGGATCGGAAACCGCTTCAATTCTTCCAGTCAGTTTGTTTTGCGTCACCACCTGCATATTGCCGTAGCGTCCGCGTACGGTCCTGAGCCGGTACCCGTGCTGCTCCAACGCCGCGCGATCGGCTTCTTCTAAGGCGTCTTGCTCGTAAGTCACCATATCCGGCAAATACTGGTGATGAAAGCGCGGGCGGCTTACCCAGTCTTTGGCGGCTCCGCTTTCCTGGGCAAACTCCAGCGTCGCCAGCAGGACCATGGTGATGATCCGGCTGCCCCCGGGAGTGCCGAGGACTACAACCGAAGTATCGTTTTCCAGAAAAGTCGGGGTCATGCTCGACAAAGGCCGTTTTCCCGGGGCAATGGCGTTGGCGTGCAATCCCACGAGGCCGTAAGTATTGGGCGTGTTCGGCTTGACGGAAAAATCATCCATCTCATTATTAAGCACCACCCCCGTGCCAGGCGGCGTGTAGCCCGAACCGAAAAGGGTATTCAGGCTCAGCGTGGCCGCGACACGGTTCCCTTCCCGGTCAATGATGGAAAAATGCGTGGTGTTGGCGCCCTCTTTGGCGGCTTCGGAGGGTGTCCCAGCGGGAATCGCGTCTCGTAAGAGGATTTCTTTTCGAAGCTCATCGGCGTAGGCGGCGCCAACCAGGCGTGGAACGTCCACGTGCACCAAATCCGGGTCACCCAGATAAAGCGCCCGATCGCGGTAGGCGAGGCGCATGGCTTCGATGATGCGGCGAAAACGTTCCACCCTGTTCACCGCCATCAGGTCGAACCCACCCAAAATATTCAGCATCTGGATCAACGCCACGCCGCCCGATGACGGCAGCGCCGCGGAAGTGATGTGGACATCATGAAATTTACCTCTCACCGGCGCGCGCTCAACTACACGGTATTCGGCCAGATCCTTCATGCTCCAAATACCCTTGGCGGAACGCACGCCTTTCACCAATTGCTTGGCAACTTCACCGGAATAAAATCCACGGCGGCCTTTGTTCGCCAACTGTTCAAGGGTACGGGCGAGTTCCGGCTGCCGCAGCCGTTCGCCCGCGGCGTAAACAAATCCCCGATTAAAAAAAATCCGTGCTGTCTCTGGAAAATTCTTCAGGCGGTCTTGCTGACGCAGCGTCATCCTGGAGAACTGCGCCGTGACCGGAAATCCGTCACGTGCCAGGCGGATGGCGGGTGCCAGCGCTTGCTTGAGTGAAAGACGGCCGTAATTTTCGGCCAGGTGCACCAACCCCCCCGGGATACCGGGAATACCGGCAGCCAGCGGGCCGTCCACGGATAATCCAGGTACCGGTTGGCCGGATCGGTCCAGGTACATATCGCGAGTGGCGGCCAGGGGGGCGCGCTCGCGTGCATCGATCATCACTTCATAACCGTCGTGCGCGCGATGCAGCAGGAAAAAACCGCCGCCGCCCAACCCGGAGTTGTACGGCTCGACCACGGACAATGTAGCCGCCACCGACACCGCGGCATCGAACGCGTTGCCACCGCGGGCGAGAATCTCTTGACCGGCCTGAGTTGCCAGGGGATGCGCACTGGCAATGCCGGCGGTGGATGTTGTTACCCCGGCCATCGCCGAACTCATCGGCAACAACACCAGCAGGCATGTCAGGCGCAACTTGCAAAACATGTTTAACACAATAATTGAAATGAATCCCGTGGGCAAAACACACCGGCGCACATTGATAAAACAGCAGTTAAAACGATTGCTAATTGAGCGGGAGGGTGCGATCGGATGGGAGCTAGACGGACATC
>Ga0209109_10000999_pt1 | contig 15579 bp, 11 predicted proteins | sample Rifsed10ft2_FD_184004 | JGI IMG/M metagenome (GOLD analysis project Ga0209109, IMG submission 184004) | Soil microbial communities from Rifle, Colorado, USA - sediment 10ft 2 (version 2) | ecosystem: Environmental > Terrestrial > Deep subsurface > Rock core/Sediment | place: Rifle, Colorado... | reverse complement strand
GTTGGTCGCAGGATGGGATGTCGCCGCGTACAGGCAGGGATCCAGATCGCCGCCGCCGGGGAGGAGCAGCGCCTGCACGCGCACGTACAGCGCGAGGAAGTCGTCATCGTCCAGCGAGAGTGGAATCAACACTGGCAGGCCTCCCGCCTGACTCACAGCGTCAACATAAGTCGTGAGCACTCCCTGCACGTTGTTGTTCGGTTGAGTGAGGGAAGAGGACCAGCGTTCGGTGGTGATGGCGATGAGGGGTTTGGACATGACAAACAAAAAGCGCAGGCCACACCAGCCTACGCCTTGAATGTGCTCCGGCGCTACGCCGTGGTCTCGATGCGCTTTTCCTTGAGGCGGGCCGCCTTGCCCCGGCGTCCGCGCAGGTAGTACAACTGCGCACGGCGCACCTGGGCGCTGCGGATCACTTCCACCTTGTCCAGGCGCGGCGAGCGGAAGAGGAAGGTGCGCTCCACGCCGATGCCGTGCGAGGCGAGGCGGCGCACCGTGAAGTTCGCGTTGTTGCCGCCTTTGCGCATGCGGATGACGGTGCCTTTGAATTCCTGAATGCGCTCTTTGTCGCCTTCCACGATGCGGACGTGAACGCTGACGCTGTCCCCCGGCTTGAGCTCGGGGATTTTGGGGTTGGCGGGAGTTTCCACCGCCTGGATGAAGTCGGGCATGGTCGTAATTCCTGTGAGTTGGCAAAACTGCGCCGCCCACAACGCGCGGGGCGGCAAGCGGCGGGATTATACCAGCGAGGCGGGCGAACCACAAGGGCAGGTGAAACTTTGAAATCAAAATCCCAATGACCCATCCTCATTTACCACCCAAACCGCCTCGCCGCCGCCAGCACGCCGACCAGGCTTTTCGAGTCGCGCAGCTCGCCGCTCGCCGCCATCGCCACCGCGCGCAAGAGCGGCACTTTATCCACCGCGATGATCTCGTCCTCGTCCTGTTCCAGCGTGGACGGCGTGAGCTCGGTGGCAAGATACAGATGCATCCACTCGGTGGAATAACCGGGGGCGAGCCAGAAACTCAACAATCGCTCCAGCTTCCCCGCCCGCATGCCGATCTCTTCCTGCAACTCGCGGTCGGCGCCCGTGGCGGGGTCTTCGCCCGGCTTCAGGGTGCCCGCCGGGAGTTCCAGGATCGTCTCCCCCACCGAATGGCGATACTGGCGGATGAACCACACGTTTTGCTCGTGATCCAGCGGCAGCATCGTGACCGCGCCGCTGTGCTCGACGATCTCGATGCGCGTCGCGCGGCCCGGGCGGTACTCCATCTCGTCTACCCGCACCGAGAACGCGCGGCCACGATAAACGGTTTCAGATTTCAGAACCCTCGGAAGCATGGGGCCTCACAAATAACGAAGGGCGCAGTTACGACCTGCGCCCTTCAGCCATCGTTGGCGTCACAATTCACGCGCGACGCACTTCTGCCCTCTGCGCTTCGCCCCAAGGGTCTACGAAAGTGCGGCGCACGCATCCGGTCGAATCACTATGGGTATTTCAACACCTGCCCAGGATAGATAGTATAGGGGAACTTGATGCCGTTCGCCGCCGCCATTTGCTCCGTGGTCAACCCGCAGTTGTACGCGATGCGGAACAGGTTGTTGCCCGACTTCACCGTGTACGTCCCGGAGCAGGCCTGCGCCTGTGAGGTGGCCGGGGGCACGGGCGTCGCGCCGGGCGTTGGCATGTTCAACTTCTGGCCCGGGCTGATAAAGTTCGGGTTGATGCCCGGATTGACGGCGATGATGGCCGACGGCTCGACCTTGCAGTCGCGCGCAATCTTGTAGATCCAATCGCCCTGCTTGACGGTATAGGGATTGGTGCAGGCCGCGCTGGCCGGGGCCGGGGTCGTCGCCGCCGCAGGCGGAACCGGTGTGAGCGGGACAGGGGTAGGCGTCACTCCCGCCGGGGGCGCCTGGGGCGTCTGACCGCCGCCCGTGCTGGACTGAGCAATCGCCGTCTGCGTGATGTTGAGCGCCAGGGCCGTGCCGAGGGCATTCATCGCGTCAGTAGGCTCTGCCCCCCCAGGGGCGACGCCTTGCGGCACCGTGGTTGCCGTGGGTACCACGCCCGTCGAGGCGGATCGCGTGCAAGCGGCCAGCACCAATGCCGCCATCAACAGAACGACCACGGCGGTGTTGCGCTGTGTCAATGGTTTCATTGGATAACCTCCCTCTGGGCGTGTGGGTGCGCCCCCCGCCAATTGCGCGGGTACAAATAGAATGTAGCACAAGCGATTCTGTGCGTCAAATCAAATAACGCCGCACACACCCTGGGGGTTGCACGGAATATGCCAGGGATCACCGGGTTTTGAAGAGAAAAAGCCTCCTATTTTCTGCGCGAAAACGGGAGGCCGAAAAAGGCTAATTGGCCTTGAGGATATGGGTCACGATGGTCGCGCCGCTGCCGCCGATGTTCTGCGCCATGCCGATCTTCGCTCCCGGCACTTGCGTGGCCCCGGCCTCGCCGCGCAATTGTTGTGCCACTTCGACGATCTGATAGACGCCCGTCGCGCCCACGGGATGGCCGCGCGCTTTGAGGCCGCCGCGCGTGGCGATGGGGACGCGGCCTGTAGGGTGGATTTGCCCCTCCAGCCCGAGGCGCGGCCCCTGTCCCCGCTCCGCGAATCCGCAGGCTTCCAGCGACAGCGCGGCCATGATAGAGAATGCGTCGTGCAGCTCGAACACGTCAATGTCCGCCGGGCCGACGCCCGCCTGCGCGTATGCTTTCTTCGCGGACTCAGCCGCCGCCGACAGCCATAGCGGATCGCGCCGGTCGTGCACCGCAATCGAATCGGTGGCCGAGGCCGAACCGGCGATGGTGATCACCGGCCGGCCATTGCGGGGGAACGAATCAGCCGGGACGAGCACTACCGCCGCGGCCCCGTCGCCGATGGGCGAGGCGTCGAGCAGGTTGATCGGGTCGGCGACCATGCGGGCGCGGTTGTAGTCGGCGGCGGTGATCGCGTCGTGCAAGCGCGCATACGGGTTGTGGACGGCATTCGCGTGCGCGTTGATCGAGAACGGCGCGAAGTCCGTGTGCTTCCACTTATATTCGTGCAGGTAGCGGCGCATGACGAGCGCGTTGATGGCGACGAACGACAACCCCTGCGCGGCCTCCCAGTCCGCGTCGGCGGCGGTGGCGAGGGCGGCCGTCGTCTGCGGCCCTACGGTCTCGGTCATCTTTTCCACGCCCACCGCCACCGCGCAGTCCATCGCGCCGGAGGCCACCGCCATCAGCGCCGCGCGAACCGCCGCCGCGCCGGAGCCGCAGGCCGCTTCCACTTTCACCGCTTCCGTCCCGCGCAGCCCCACCCAGTCCGCGATCAGCGCGCCGAGGTTTTCCTGCCGGTTGAGCAGCCCGGAGAGCATGTTGCCCACGAACAGCCCTTCGACTGCGCTTCGCGAAGCACCCCCCTGGGGCAGGGCAGGCCCGTCGGCGCGCTCGCGCCCCGCGTCGGCGAGCGCGGCCAGCACCGCCTCCCCGGCGATCGCACGCAATGATTTTTCCCAGTGTTCAGAAATCGGCGTCTGCCCGATGCCGAGGATGGCGATTTCTCGCATCTGTTTGACTCCCGTCTTTTGTCAACGGATGAAGCGGATGGATCGAATGATATGGAATCTCATCCGGTGATCAGTCACCTCCGTTGACCAATTGTATCGCGGTTGGCTGTCAGGAACTCTCAGGCTGGCCTGATTTCCTGTTTGTGGTAGCATCCACGCCCTGAGACAAAAGGCCCACCCCGTTTTGGAGCCGTCTCCGAATCCGTGTAACACTTGCCCCGCGCTTGCGCGCAGCGCAAGTGCCGGGGTCTGTGTCATCCGCGCTCCCCTCATCATGAATCCAAAGACCCGCCAGCTTCTCCTCAACCTCGCGCGCATCCTCATCTCCATCGGCCTGATGGCGTGGGTGATCTCCCGCGCCGGACTGGACAAGCTCATCGCCAACATCCGCACCGCCGACCCGCGCCCGTACGCGCTCGCCATCTTTCTGGCCTTCATCGGCATCCTCCTGCGCGCGGTGCGCTGGCAAATCCTCCTCAACGCAGTGAATGCACGAGTTCCCTTTGGCCGCCTCGTGTACCTGTACTTCGCCGGCGCGTTCTTCAACGCCTTCCTGCCGACCGGCTTCGGCGGGGACGTGGTGCGCGTGCTGGAGATCGGAGAGGGGGCCACGTCCACGCAGGCCGCGGGGACGGCGGTCGTGGATCGGCTGACCGGTTTCATCGTGCTGTTCTGGCTTGCGCTGGTCGCTCTGCCCTTCGGCGCGTACCTGCTCCCGCCTGCGACCACGCTCGTGATCGCGCTCCTCGCGGGGGGCGTGACCCTCGGGAGCGCGCTGCTGTTCGAAGGCCGCCTCCTGCGCTGGGTCACGGCGCGCTTCCCGCGCTCGCTCTCGCTCGCGGGCGACGCCTGGCTTGGGCGTACCTACGGTGTGATCACGGCCTGCGGCTGGCGCGCGGTTGCCGGGGCGCTGGGCATGTCCGCCATCTTCAACCTCATGATGAACTTCGCCGGTCTGCTCATCGCGCGCGCGTTCGGGATGGACGTGTCCGTGTGGACGCTCTTTTTGTTCATCCCGGTGGCGACGGCGGCGCTGCTCGTGCCCATCTCGATCAGCGGCCTCGGCGTGCGCGAGGGGATTTTCGTGACCCTGTTCGCGCAGGTGGGCGTCGCCGCCTCGCCGGCCGTGGCCTTCTCACTCGCCTGGTATTCGCTCGACTTCGCGATGGCGTTGGTGGGCGGGGTGATTTATTTTGCGGCAGGGGTGATGGGGCTGAGAGGGAGGAAGTAAATGAGCATCATAAGCTGCGCGTGTATACCCTATGGTTCTTATACGGCTTCCCGCCCAGATTGATTAAATCCTGCCGCATCTGCACGGCGCTCTCGGCCACCTGCGTCAGGTCGGCGTGCTGGAAGTTGAACTCGCGGATGGTCTTCTCCATCTCCGAGTAGAGGAGCGCGTTGCCGCCGCGCCCCTGGAACTCCGGCAGGATGCCCGCGCCGTTGAGCGCCACCCACTTCGTCCAGCGCATCTCCAGCAGGAGGTCGAGAATCGCAAACGGGAAGAGACTCCCTTTGGCGCGCTGCAAGGCCCCCGAGACATCGGGGAAGCCAAAGAGGAAGCCGACCACGTCGTCGTCGTGGGTGATGATCTTGATCAACCGGTGGTCGGCGACGAGCATCAAGTTGTCCACTACGAACTTTACCTCGCGTTCGGTGAGCGGATAGTATTCCCAGTTGTTGACAAAGGCTTTGTTGTAGGCCTCGCCGATGCGGCCTGCCCACGCGACCAGCTCGCGCTTGCTCGCGAAGCGCCTGACGCGCAGCGCGCCCCGCCGCTGGACGCGCCCGGCGATGCTGTGAACGCGCTCCGGCAGGCGGAAGGCATCCGCGCTGAGGTAGGACGAGACGAAATCCACTTCTTTCTCGAAGCCGAGGCCCTCGAGCAGGCGCGGGTAGTAGTCGTAGTTGTAGTTCATCATCGTCATCATCGGACGATGCTCGAAGCCCTCGACCAGCAGCCCGTAGCCGTCGAGCGGCCCAAACCCCTTGGGGCCGACCACGCGCTCCAGCCCGCGCGCCCGCGCCCAGGCAAATATCTGCTCGAACAAGGCCCCCGCAGTCTCAGGGTCATTTTCGCACTCGAAGAGGTAGAACTGCGCCTGCCGCGTTTTGTGGCAGTCGTTAAATCGGCGGTTTTCGAGCGCGCCGACGCGGCCCACGTCGCGCCCGTCGCGGGCGGCAATGAAGAAGTCGGCGTCGGAGTGCTCGTACCACGGGTGCTTCTGCCGGTTGAGCATCAACTCGACATCCATCCGCAGGGGCGGAACCCACAGCGGATGGCGGGCATACAGCCGGAAGGGGAGGTCAACGAAGCGGCGGACCTGCGCTTTGGAGGGTGTGTCAATCTTTTCGACCGTGAGCATGGTTTTCCCCCCTTGCATTATACGCTCCCCGCCAATCCGTCAGCCGGATGCTCACCAGATCGCGCAGGCCGCGCCACGAGTCCTTCAGCAAGTTCACCCGCCGCGTGCGCCGGTAATCCCACTCTACCGGCACTTCTTTGATGCGATAGCCCAGCTTGCGCGCCACGAACAACACTTCCACGTCAAAGCCGGAAGTGACTGCCGCGCCGCTGACCACGGCGCCGTTCAGCGGACCGTACAGGCGGAGGCTCTCGAGGATGGGCCGGGTCGCCTCGCCCCGGAACGCCTTGAAGCCGCACTGTGAATCGGTGACCTCCCGCAGCCCGAGGATGACGTCGCGCAAGATGATCTGGCTGCGCGACATGAATTTCCGCCACGCAGGCGCATTCCGCCTCACCGTCCCGCGCGAGCCGACGACGACCGCGTATCCTTTCTCGAACCACGGGAGCAGTTTGTCGAGTTCGGCGATGGGCGTGGCCTGATCCATATCGCTGAAGAGCACAACCTCCCCTCGCGCAGCGAGCAGGCCCGTAGCCACCGCGTGCGCCTTGCCGCCGTGCGAACTGCGGATCAGCCGGAAGCCGGAGTGCTCATGCGCAAAAGCCTCGACCAAGCTGGCCGTCTCGTCCTCGCTTCCGTCGTCCACCACCAGCACTTCGTGGGTGTAAGGCTGAGCCGCCAAATAGTCGGCCACTTTGTCCAGCGCGCCGGCCTGGAGGTTGGCGGTCTCGTTGTAAGCGGGGATGACGACGGAAAGAAAGGGGTTCACGGGAGAAAGAGAGGGGCCTTGCGCCTGTGGCGGCGCAAGATAAACTGATGACCGCCGGGGACTAAAGCGAAATCTTCTTGGGACTCAGACGAACCTGCGCCAACCGCACGGCCCACATCCACATTCCCGCCAGCAATCCGGCGCACGCCAGATAAATCCCGGGCAGGCCGATCCACGGCAGAATCCAGTAGGCCAGCGGAGGCGCGATGGCGCTGCTGAGATCGCCGAAAGTGTGCATCCAACCCAGCGCGCGGCCGCGCCGCTCGCCCGCCGTAGAATCGCCGAGCAGCGCAGTGGCCAGACTCTGATTGCTCCCCGCGGCGATCGCGCTCAGAGGCACGCCGAGCAAAATCACCGCCGGATGGCCGACGGCCAGCAGCCCCAGCCCGAGCACACCGGGGATCAATCCCCCGGCGGCTACCCGCCAACGATTCTGGATCCGATCCGACCAGTGTCCGGCGAGCGGCGCGGCGAACATGCTGACGAGCGTGCTCAACCCGAGCAAGGCCCCGGTCAGCGTCGCGACGCCGATGGGCGCGCCCCCCGCGAGGCGCACCTCGCCCCAGCGCTGCTGGATCAGCAGCCCCAGGGTGGCGGAGATCACCCCGGCCGCCACAAACCGGTTGGCGCTGTACAGCAGCGTTGCCGAGGCGAGCGAGGCGCGTCTCGCCGTGCCCTCACCTTCAAACGTCGAAGGCGGCGGAACGAAGGCCGAAGACGGAACTTCATCCTTCATCCTTCTGCCTTCATCCTTTAGCCGCCGTGTCTCCGGCAGAAAGAATAACGCGATCAACGCGCCGAGGAACGTCACGCCGGCCGCGACCGACAGCGCCCGGTGATAGCCCAGCCAGTCGGTCAGCAGCCCGCCCGCCGGGAAGCCCAGCGTGCTCCCGAGGTAAAAGGAGAATTGATACAGGCCGGTCCAGCGCCCCCGATCGCCGGCAGTCGTCACATCCAGGATGATCGTGTTGCCGCCGACCCAAATCCCGGACCAGGCCAGCCCCCACAGCAGCCGAGCGGCCAGCAGCGGCCAGAAACCCTGCGTCCCTGCGTACAGGGCCGTCGAAAGCGCGCCGAGGAACATCGCCAGGACGAAGAACCATCGGTGCGGCCAACGGTCGTACGCGACGCCCGCGGTTCCATTGGTGATCAGGCGGATCCAGCGATTGGCGCTCAAGATCACGCCCACGCTCACCAGCGAGATGCCGGCGGCGGACGTGTGCGTGGGCAGCACGGCGTACAGGGCCGTATCGCCCATCAGCGAGAGCGCGGTGCCCAGCCCGATGGGCAGCAGCACGCGCCAGACGGGCCAATGGGGATGCGATTTATCGAACAATGAAAATCCCCATCCACGCGCTCGAGTTGCGCCAAGTATTCCGGCGACATCCAGCCGATCCACGCTGCCTCAGCGCCGAGACGTTCGGGCAGTCGGCTGCGGTGAGAGCATCGGGGCGAAAGCCATCCAGCATGAAGAAGGCGACACGGGCCATCAATCCTCTAGAATAGTCGAACCGGTGAAGAGGGAATTATCGGAAACCAGGGAGACGCGGGCAAGCGTATGCGAGACGGGCGGAAATCGCAACATGCGGCGCTTATCTCTTCCGGCCATTGTTGAGATATTTCTTCAAGAACTTGTTGCAATCAACGAATTGTGTTTATGGCAAGTCTGCCGTTGAACTCGCCCAGCTAACCATCAAAGAACAGGACTACGACCAGGCATCGCTTGCGGCTACGGGCATGGCACTATATGCAAGTATTTCTGGCACTCCTCCCGCGTGAGCGAGCGCGTCACGCGGGATTGAGCCAGTGCCAGCACATCCTCAATCCGCAAGAGGAACAGGCGTACAACTCCATCCGCGCTTGCGACGGCAAGATATGCGCCGTCATCTGATGGGCTAAAAGCGACGCCCTTCACTCCACCACTGCTGCCGGGCAGCGTCAGTATTTCTTCGCCGGTTGCGACATCCCACACTTTTGCCGTATTGTCCTCACTGCCTGTGGCGAGCAATGTGCCGTTCGAGTTGAATGCCACAGATTGGATTCCAGAACCGTGACCTGTCAGCGTAAATAGTAATGCGCCAGTTGCCGCATCCCAAACGATTGCGGTCCCGTCCCCACTTCCAGTTGCCAGTTTCAGGCCATCAGGGCTGTAAGCAATATCCGGGAGACCGGCGCTGTGCCCAGTCAGCGCAAGCAGCCATTCGCCTGTCTCTGCATCCCGAATTTTCGCGGTCGCATCCGTGCTCGATGTGGCAAGATGCGTTCCATCCGGACTGAAAGACACACCCAGCACCAAACCTTCATGATCGGTGATTTGATAGAGGAGCGTTCCGGCGGCGATGTCCCAAACTTTGGCCGTGCCGTCGAAACCGCCGGTGGCGATCATTCTCCCATCCGGGCTAAATGCAATGTCGCGTACCCCAAACTCATGACCTGGAATAGTGAGCAACTTCTGACCCGTAACAGTATCCCATACGATTGCGGTTGTATCGAGACTGCCTGTTGCCAGGCGGCTTCCATCTGAGTTGAAAGCCACGTTCAAAACCTCCAGACCGTGTCCGGCCAGCGTCAACCGCGGCTCGCCGGTTTCGGCGTTCCAGACAGTTGCCGTGCCATCCCCGCCGTTCGTCGCGAACCCCTGCCCATTTGGATGGTAAGCAACCCGCGTCCCATAGCCCGCTCCCGGCCCCGAGACTGTGACCGTTTCCTGTCCCGGCGTGAGGCTCCATATTTTTACTGTTCCGTCAAGGCTGGTGCTCGCCAGCCGTTTACCATCCGGGCTGAAAGCGAGACCCATCACCCAGCCGGTATGACCACTCAGAGTAAGCAGCTCCCGTCCGGTAGCGGCATCCCACAGTTTGACGGCGTTTCCGCTGGCAGCGCTCCCAGCGACGGCGGCCAGTTGTGTTCCATCCGGGCTGAACGTCACGGAAGCGCCCTCTGGGATCGTGAAAATCTCCTGGCTCATGATCGTCGTGACACCCTCGGCGGTGCTGAAGTAGAGTTGCCAGACATGCACCCCATCACCAGTGAAGGCGAACCGTGTTCCATCGGGGCTGAAGGTGACGCTGTCCACCACCCCCGTGAATTCCGAGTAATCGCGCAGCAAGTCGCCGGCAGCGGCATCCCAGATTTTCATGGTAGCGTCGTCACTGGCCGTTACGAGCCACTTTCCGTCCGGGCTGAAGGCCAGCCCTTCGACAGCATCTGTATGCCCAGCCAGTTCCAGAAGAGAGTCGCCGGTGGCTGTAGCCCACACCATCACGGTTCCATCCCTATCGCCAGAAGCAATGCGCGCGCTGCGCGCATCCCGGCTGAAGGCAACCGCTGTCACCTCCCCCGGCTGGCCGGCAAGTGTCTTAATGAGTTCCCCTGACAGCGGATCATAAACTTTTACCTGATCGTTGTCGCAGGCGGCCAGCAGTTTTCCATCGGGGCTGTACACGATGCGCTGAGCCGTGACCAGGTCGCTCGGTTCTGTCTTGCCCGGCAAGCGGAGTAGTTCCTCGCCGGTTTGAGCATCCCAAATGATGGTCGTTCCATTGTCCCCGATGGTGGCGAGGTGTTTTCCGTCCGGGCTGAAAGCCGCAGACAACACTCTCGTTCCGTGGCCTCTGAGGGTCAGCCGTATCGGGGATGCGACGATCGAACGGTGCAGGGCCTCTGCAGCTTCGGGAAGCACCGTGCCGTCCACTGCCCGCGTCGTCGAGACTGCCTGGAGAGCAAGCAGGAGGCTGCGTTCGGGGTCCATCGCCAGGTTGTTGAGGGCTGCGGCGGATAATTCGCGGGCCGTGGCGATGCGCTGGTCATTTTGCGCGGTGACGGCGGTCTGGCGGGCCCGCTCCCCGAAGAACAGCGCCGCGCCCGCCATCGCCAACGCCAGGATGAACGCGCCCGTGAGATAGAGCGCCCGACGGCGCAACTGTCTGGCGGCTCTCGTTTGAGCGTCGGCCAGCCTGTGCGCGGCTTCGAGTTCGCGCTGGCGCTGCGTCTCGCGCTCGGCATCCTCCTGTTCAGCCAGCGCTTGCGAAGCATCGAGAAACTCTCGTTCCAGCCGGTTCAATTCCGCCGGGTTTGCCAACGCCCATTCCAGCGCCTGCGCCAGCCGCGCGCCGCGATACAACTCGCCTGGGTCGCGGCCCTGCCGCACCCAATCTTCCGCTGCTAACGTGAGATGGCGGTGCAGTCGCAAGTCTTCACGGTTTTCTTCCAGCCAGCCGCGCAGGGTCGGCCACTCGCGGATCAGCGCCTCGTGGGCTACTTCGGCCAACCCCTCATCGGTGATGATCAGCCGGGCGTCCGCCAGCTTGGTCAACACCTCTCGGACGGCGGGCGCGTCTTCGGGTTTGCGGATCAACTCCTCGAAACTGGCCCGGCGGCGGGTTTCCCCGGTCGCCTCATCTTCGCCCAGCTGAGTCAAGCGCAGAAAGATGCTGCGGGCAATCGCTCGCTGCTCGGCATCCAGCTCGTCGTGGAAGACGACATCAGCCGTCTCGGCAATGGCCCCGCGCACCCCGCCCGAAGCGAGATAACCTGACACGCTGAGCGTGCGCCCACGCCGCCGATGCCAGGTTTCCAACAGCGCGTGCGAGAGCAGGGGCAGGGCGCCCGGCTCCGGCGGATGCAGGCCATCCGCGCCCACGTCCTGTAACAGCACTTCAACCAGGCCTGGTTCAAGCTCCCAACTGCCACGTTGGGCGGGTTCTTCAATGGCGCGGCGCAGTTCGTCGACGCTCATCGGGCCGATGTATTCCTGCCGGCTTGCCAGCGCGTCGCGCAGGGCGGCATAGGGTGCGCAGTGCGTGTAGAAGTCAGCGCGCAGGGCGAGCACGACATACGTCGCCCCGCTCGGCTCGGAGACTGCCGTCATGAGGTTTTCGATGAAGGCTCGCCGTTCGGCTTCGTCTCGGCAGAGGCTGAAGAGCTCTTCAAACTGGTCAATCACGAGCAACAGGTGTTGGGGAACCTGGGAGCGAGGCCGAGACGGCGCGGTCGGTGCCTGGCTCAAAAGCCCCGTTGCGACGAGATGCAATGCGCGGCGGTCACGAGTCAGGTCATCCATGAGCGTCGCCGCGGCCGTGATCGAGTCCGCTTTGAGACGGGTGGCGAGGGCCTGAAGCGGTCGGGCGGTCGGGGTGAAACTGTGGCTCAGCCAATGAGAGAAAGATTGGCTCCGGCGCATTGCCGGAATCAGCCCGGCCCGCATGATGGAGGATTTGCCGCTGCCGGACGCGCCGACCACGGCCAGGAAACGCAGAGCAGGAGAAGCGGAGACGGACGCGCGGATGCGGTCTACCAGCTTGGCTGTCAGCGCCTCGCGCCCAAAGAACAGGTCGGCGTCGGCCTCATCGAAATAGTGAAGACCTTTGAAAGGGGGCCGCCCGACGGCTGGCGCGGCCTCACGCGGCAAGGCCGTCGCTAGTGTGAGCAGTTGCGCGGCAACTTCCGGTTCATCATCCAAATCGAGTGCGCTGATAAATCGGGCGGTGATCGTCGCGAGGTCAGGCAGGCGCTGGTTCAATTCCAGGCGGCTGATCTGGGCATGGCTGTAGCCGACGGCAATGGAGAGTTCGCGCTGGGTGAGGCCGGCCCGGCGGCGAAGGAACTTGAGCAGGTCGCCAAAGCTCGTAAACCGCTCCAGAGCGAGTGTGGCCGTTTGACTTGGCATGTTAGCTTCCGTTTTAGGTAATGGGGGGAAACCCGTGCATTACTGATGATTATAAGGCGGATCGGGTCACTGGTGAATCTTGGTGAATCTTGTCGCTTTCGGTGAGGGCTTCCCGGTTAGGTTTAGACCATCGACCGAGGCCAATCAAACAACATTCACTCCTCGGTTCAGGAGATCAAGATGTCCAGCAACCGTTTGTTCAATGCTTTTGTGGTCGTGGCTTTGGTTGTAATGGCCGCGCTCACCATCCGCCAGGCGGTGGCCACAACCGAAGTCGTGTCCGCGGCTTCGAGCCAGGCGGCCAGCGCGCCCAAGCACCTTTACAGCGAGAGCAGCGCGGATGCGCCGCAGTGCCCCTTCACGGAAGAAGAGCGCCGCTCGCTCCGTGCGGTCTACCTGAAGGACGCGGGCATCTGGGTGGCCCGCACGGACCAGGGGTACACCGGCTTTGAAGGCGGGTTGCTGGCTCTACGCTTCTGCCGGTAGTCGGGAAGAGCGCTTGCGAGCCGAGTCGGTCGGCCCTATGTGGCTGATCTGCGTGCCGCTGTATCCGACAGCAATAGACAGTTCGCGCCGGGCGAGACCCGCCCGGCCCCGGAGGTCACCATGCACCACCCTGTTCAATACGAAACGATGGCAAAGATTAAGCAGGCGGAGCTGTTGAGGGAAGCGGCAGAACGTCGAGCCGCCCGGGACGCGCGGGCGAACACCTCCCGACCAACCGCGCGCTGGTTGGTAATCGCCCTGGCGATTGGCGCGCTGGCGATCGGCCTGGTGTTGCTCACCGGCATGATCTGAGCCGGTTAGCCGCCTTTCAGGCTCTCTTCCGCCCGTTGCCGGGCTTACCGCTCCCGTTCGGCCCGTTCAGATATTTTTTCAAAAACTGCCCGGTGTAGCTCTCCTTCACCCTCGCCACCTCCTCCGGCGTGCCCTCGGCCACGAGGTAGCCGCCCCGGTCGCCGCCCTCCGGCCCGAGGTCAATCAGCCAGTCGGATACTTTGATGATGTCGGGGTGGTGCTCGATGATGAGCACGGTGTTGCCCTCGTCCACGAAACGCTGGAGCACCTCCACCAGCTTGTGAACGTCGGCGGCGTGCAGGCCCACCGAAGGCTCGTCGAGCACGTAGAGCGTCTTGCCCGTCGAGCGACGCGAGAGCTCCTTGGCGAGTTTCGTCCGCTGCGCCTCGCCGCCGGAGAGTGTGGTCGCCGGTTGGCCGATCTTGACGTAGCCGAGGCCCACCTGCTGCAGCGTCGCCAGCTTGCGCTTCATCGCCGGTTGCGCGCTGAAGAACTCGACGGCTTCGTCCACGGTCGTATCGAGCACGTCGGCGATGTTCTTGCCCTTGAACCGCACCTGCAGGGTCTCGCGGTTGTAGCGCGCGCCGTGGCACACCTCGCACGGCACGAAGATGTCGGGCAGGAACTGCATCTCGATCTGCACCTGCCCCTGCCCCTGGCACGCCTCGCACCGCCCGCCCTTCACGTTGAACGAGAAACGCCCGGCCTTGTACCCGCGCACCTTCGCCTCCGGCAGTTCCGCGAACAGAGCGCGAATCTCGTCGAACAGGCCGACGTACGTGCCGGGGTTGGAGCGCGGCGTGCGCCCGATGGGACTCTGGTCAATGTTGATGATCTTGTCAATGTGCTCGACCCCCTCGATGCGGGCATGCTCGCCTGCGTGCTCGTGCGCGCCGTGGAGCATCTGCGCCAGCCGTTTGTACAGCACCTCCACCAGCAGCGACGACTTGCCCGACCCCGACACGCCCGTGAGGCAGACGAACTTGCCGAGCGGAATCTTCACGTCAATGTTCTTGAGGTTGTTTTCCTTCGCGCCCCGGATGACGAGGTGCTTCCCGTTCCCCTCCCGGCGCGTGAGCGGGATTTCGATCTTCTTCCGCCCCGACAAATACGCGCCGGTCTCCGACTTCTTGTCTTTCAACAACTGCTCGACGGTGCCCTCGAAGACGAGCTTGCCCCCGTGCTCGCCCGCGCCCGGCCCGAGGTCAACGACCCAATCCGCCGAGCGGATCGTCTCGTCGTCGTGCTCGACCACGAGCAGCGTGTTGCCGAGGTCGCGCATGTTCTGCAAGGTCTTGATCAGCCGCGCGTTGTCGCGCTGGTGCAGCCCGATGCTCGGCTCGTCGAGCACGTACAGCACGCCCATCAACTGCGAGCCGATCTGGGTCGCGAGGCGAATGCGCTGGGCCTCGCCGCCGCTGAGGGTCGCCGCCGTCCGGTCGAGCGTGAGATAGTCCAGCCCCACGTCCACGAGGAACTGCAAGCGCGAGTTGATCTCTTTGAGAATCTGATGGGCGATCTTCTGCTGGCGCGGCGTGAGGCTGGCTTTCAACCCTTTCGCCCATTCCAGCGTCTTGAGCACGGGCGAGTGCGTGACCTCGATGATGCTCCGGTCGGCGACCGTCACCGCCAGCGCTTCGGCGCGCAGGCGTTTGCCGTGGCAGGACTCGCACGGGCGCTCGGTCATGTATTCCGAAATCTTCTCGCGGATGTAATCCGAGGTGGACTCGTCGTAGCGCCGTTTCAGGTTGGGGATCACGCCCTCGTAGGGGGCCTCGTACTCGGCCCGGCGGCCCTCGCGGTTCTCGTAGTGAATCTTCACCTTCTCGCCGTTCGACCCGTAGAGGACGATCTTGAGCTGTGTGGGCGTCAGTTCGCGCACCGGCACGTCGAGCGGAATCTTGTATTGCCTGGCGGCGGCCTCGAGCATCTGCCAGTAGTAGCCGCCGCTCTCCAGTGAGTTGCGCCACTCCATCGCCGCAATCGCGCCCTCTTCAACCGAGAGGTCTTGGTTGGGAAGGATCAGGTCGGGGTCAATCTCCTGTTTGACGCCGAGGCCCTGGCAGGCGGGGCACGCGCCGTGCGGCGTGTTGAACGAAAACGTGCGCGGCTCGATCTCCGGCAGGCTGATCCCGTCCACCGGGCAGGCGAAGTTCTCCGAGTACAGCCGGTCTTCTGATGGCAGATTGCGAATTGCAGATTGCGGATTGCCGCTCTCAGATTGCGACGAGCTTCCGCCCACCATCGAGATGATGACCGTCCCGTTCCCCATCTTCAGCGCGGTCTCGATGGAGTCGGTGAGCCGTGAGCGGAATTCGGATTGGAGGTCGGGGGTCCGCTCCGCGGATCGGAGGTCAGCCTCTGACTTCTGACCTCTGACTTCTGACTTCTTCGGAATGACCAGCCGATCCAC
>Ga0209109_10000996_pt1 | contig 15598 bp, 18 predicted proteins | sample Rifsed10ft2_FD_184004 | JGI IMG/M metagenome (GOLD analysis project Ga0209109, IMG submission 184004) | Soil microbial communities from Rifle, Colorado, USA - sediment 10ft 2 (version 2) | ecosystem: Environmental > Terrestrial > Deep subsurface > Rock core/Sediment | place: Rifle, Colorado... | reverse complement strand
TCCAGGCGCCTTTGGAAATCCCAGGAGCAATACTGTCGACGGGCCATGCTAGAACTTCGCGAAATCCCCATCAGCCCATCACGTCGCGAAGGCTAGGGCTCCATAACGCATTCGGTATGGTGCCATGTAAAAGGATTTGGGGATTGGGTCATCCTCGGGCGGGGTTCTGCAACAAGCCGGGTCCGGTAACCGAAATCAGAGTTCCCAACTTAGCGGGTGATGATGATTTGACCCAACACCCAGCTCGTGCTCTTCCTCGGTTACGGTCGGCCATTCCTCGTGGCGTGGTCCATCGCTGTGATTGCATTGCTGCATCTCCCGCAACACGCCCGCGGAGTAATCGAGACTGGGCGTGTCGGCTGCTGGCAAGGTGACGAGAGGAGGAGGGGGAGCTGGACCAACCGATGAGCCGCGCGTGGCGAGGTGGGCCGTTCACCGACTCCCCTTGGACCTGGCAACTCCCCTTTCATGGCGCAAGCCTGATGCCACATCTCAGGTCGGGAGGGAGGTGAACGATCTTGACGGCTGGCCGAACTGCCGCCGACCAGTAGGCTAATCCGGCTGAAGACTTGTCGGCCCAGTTGTCGGAGGCATGTCGATGATAGTGGGTCGGTTCAAAGTCAAGTGCCGGAAAGGGAAGTCGAAGGGAGCGATGGAACTGTTCCGCGAGATCGTCGTGGCCAGCCGGCCGTTGGAAGGCGTCGTGAGCTTCGACATCGGCCGGGACGTCATCGATCCCGACGCGTTCATCGCCATCGAGATCTTCAGGGACCAGGAAGCGCTCGACCGACAGGAGTCCCTCCCCGTCGTCAAGAAGACGATGGGACTGTTCGGGGAATTGCTCGCTGGCGAACCCGAATGGGCCGCGTTCGAGGTCCCGTGATCCGGGCCCTGATGTTCAGCCGTCTGCTTCAGATGCCGGACCTGTGTTCGCGGTGGTGCGCGGACCGGCTCGTGGCTTCGTCCGCGCACGCGCACTCCGACTCGTTCTTCAGGTCCTGGAAGGCGCGGCACGCCGCGACCACCCCCTCCGCGACTCCGGTGATCAGAGCTGTTCTGGAGTCAAGCTTGGACCACTTCCTTGAATTTCAAAGTGATTGCTCCCGGCGGGATTTGAACCCGCGTCACCAGCTCGAAAGGCTAGCATCCTTGACCGGTCTAGACTACGGGAGCGTGCCGCGGCGTACGTCCACGACCGTTAAAGGTTTTCCCGCTACAACTCGCCCGCCATCTCCTTCGCGAGGAGCTTGTACTCGAGATCCTTTATCGCGTCCGCGTTCGCGCTGATGAGGAAGTACGAGTCGTTCACGACGACTTTCTCGTTCAGGGTCTGCGCGAACCGGAGGACGCTCTGGAAGCCGTTGAGGCTCACGAGGTACTCGAGCCCCTCCATCGCGACGGCCGCGTTCCCGCCCGCCTCGAGGAACTTGATCACCGCGCCCGCGAGAGTCACGAGGTCCGTCGGGTCTGCGACCGCGACATCGCCCTTCGCCTTCCCCGGCGTGCGGCTGAGCCAAATCGACTCGACGTCGCGGAGCTGCAGCCGCCGGATCACGTCCGCGGGGTGCGTGCGAGAGATCAGGAGGCCGCGGGCCCCCGCCCGGACGAGGTCCCGAAAGTACACGAAGACGGACTCTGCCTTTTCCTCGTTCACGAGGTAGCTCCCGCGCTCCGCAATTTCGTCCTCCTTGTCGCCGCCGGTGGCGTCGCCCTCCTCCGCGAGCCGGGTCGCCATCGCCTCGACGTCCCGGTGAATGACGGCGAGCTTCGTCTTCGCCATGATCCCGAGCTCCGTAGACGAGTAGCCGCGGGACGCGAGCTTGATCATCTCGTTCCAGGCTGCGTTGAGCCCGGCCTTGTAGCCTTCGAGAAACGACTTCCGGTGTTTGTCGCTCGCCATCGGGGGAATCCACGCCGGAATACGGGGTCAGCGGGTAAAAGCTTTTCAGCGACGGCGACGCGCTACGCGATGTACCCGAGGTCTTCCTTCGTCGGCGTATCCGGCTGCGCCTCGACCTCGCGGAGCTTCGACGTGATCTGGTCGATCTGCTTCGCCTTCGTCTCGAGCTCCGCGAAGCTGACCTCGATCCCGAGGATTTTCGTGAGGGCCTGCAGGACGGCCTGCGCGCTCTTTGGGTCGACGAAGTAGCCGCTCGTTTCACCCATCAGGCACACGCTCCGGACGCCGTACAGCTTCCCGAGTCCGAGGACGAGGCCGCTTGCGCCGACGATCCCTGCGCCGGGCTCGCTCCGGGAGAACACGACGCCGAGCTTCTCCATTTCCTTCACGAGCTGGGGGTCCGTCGCGGCACCGAGGACGCGGGGGTTTGTGACCATGTGCCCGAGGCCGTAACCGCCGAGGGTAAACGCCTGGCGGACGCCGAGGGCGACGATCTCCTGCATGACGCGGTCGGTCAGCTCGTACTGCCCCTCTGGCGTGAGGCCCTGGTAGTCCCCCGTGAGGATGACGAAGTCCTGGAGGCCGGGCCGCTTTACGTAGTGCATCTCGTTGCTTACGAGCCGGATCTGCCCGTCCTCGAGGACGAGGACCTGCGGCGGGAAGTACTTCGAGTAGATCTCCGCGAACTTGACGGCCTTCAGCTCGTCCTTCAGGTGCTCTGCGGCGAGCTTGCCGACGTTGCCGATTCCGGGCAGACCTTCGATGAAAATCGGGTCGTTCAGGGTCGGCTTCTCGAGGTATCTCACGACGATGTTTTCCATCCGATGCCTCCTTCCTTCTTCAGCTGCCGGCGATACTTGCCGTGGCGATCCTCCGGGGAGTACCGCGGTGGGATTGGGCTCGCGGTCGCCGTGCCGCACCTCGGACATACATCCCGCAGGGTGTAGGCCCGGCACGTCCGACACACTCTCATGAAGGTGCGCATAGTAAAGGCTTCCTCATTCCTGCCGGATGAACTTCCCTCCGCCGCCCTTCGACTCGAGGTGCTTGAGGACTTTCGCCGCGGCCTTCTGAATCTCCTCCTCCGCGGTCTTGTAGTCCGGCGCCCGCACGACGAGCCGGTATCGCGGCGCTCCGATGTACTGGACCTTCACCGTGACGCCGTCCTCCTTCACCGCCTTCAGGAGGGCCTCCTTGATGTGGACGGCTCCGTCCGGGCGCGGGTTCGTGATCTCGAGATAGCCGTCGATCGAGACCGCGGGCGGGACGATGTTCTCCTTCGCGACCTGGACGAACGTTTGGACCCACGGATCCGTGAACCCCTCCGACGAGAGAGTATTTTCATCCATCACGGACTCCTCGAACGGGCGATACAGGGAGCCGAACTTGTCGAGGAGGTCATAGCCGAACCGGTCCCACACCTCGTCAATCGTGATCCCGAGCCGCTCCGCGCTGATCGCGAGGAGCTTCTCCGCCTTCTGCTCGTTCTTCCACTCCTGGATCTTCTCCCGCTTCTGGTGCTCGTTCACGGCCTTCAGGGAGAGATCGATGTGGCCCTTGTCCCGGTCCACGCGGAGTACCTTGCAGACGAGTTTCTGGCCCTCGCGGACGTAGTCCCGAATGTACTTGATCCAGCCGCTCGAGACCTCCGCGATGTGGATGAAGCCCTCCTTGCTCTCGTACTCGTCGAGCGTGACGAAGCCGCCGAAGTTCTTCACCTCCTTCACCGTGCAAACGACGAGCTCGGCCTCCTCAGGCCAGTCGAACTCCGCGCGCTTCGCCGCCCTCATTCCACGGCCCCCAGGATCTCGCCGCGGATCGCGGCCTTCCCGCCCGCGGGCCGGGCGAGTGTCGCCCCGCACACCTGGCACAGGACGACGTTCGACGGCCGGTCGAAGACAACCTGCTCGTTGCCGCAATCCGCGCACTTGACCCTGAGAAACCGCGAGCTCGGGCGGGGGATCATCGTTTCTGGACCTCCACGAGCTCGAACTTCTTTGCGCGCAATGATGGTCGTTGATAGGCCTTCTTGCAGACCTTGCAGCGGAACCGGAGATGGATCCGTTTCGTGGGCTTCTCGCGGCCCTCCGGCTTCGGGCGGGGAAAGCCTCCGTACCCTCGGGTCACCCGCCGGAACCGGCGCTGGCCGGCCCGCAGTTCGGACCGCGGCCGCGCCTTCACGCGTTCGACCTCCTGGTCCGTGTGCTTGTTGCAGCGCGGGCAGTGCGCACGGATGACGCGAGGCATTTTCATGGGGGATTCCCTTCGAGACGGTATCGAACGAGGAACCGCTATTAAAGGCTTATCAACTCGAGTTTCTGTAACGTTTGCGAGTGATGCGCGTATCGCACTTTCGGGTGACTCCCCGGAGAGTATAAGTCGCGGCGGCTGATTCGATGGCATCCCGTTCCTCCCGTCGAACCACGGGAGAGGCCCGCGCCATGCGTGTGTCGCGCCACGGGAGCATGCGACGAGAACGCGGGCCGGAACGCGAGGTCCTCGCGTTTCGTGAGAACCCGCTTCCGCGAGGAGGCAAGGGGTGTACGGTTCTACCCCGGTGCCCTCCGCCATGATGCGGTGAGTCCCCTCTACGACCTCCCAGGGCTCCTGGTTGGCGCACGGGAGGAGCCGAGCGGAGTGGAGTCTCAGACGGGCTCATCACCCGATTTGTGACAGAACCTCAACCCGATCGCAGTGTGCGCGAACGCGACCTGCCATCGCGCCGACAGCGCTTGTCAAAAAACGGACAGCCGGGAGGTTCGTTTCGATTCCCGGCAAATAAATAGGAACCCGTATATATACGAAGAATAATATTGCAGCTTGCCCATAAATGAAGGAAGCCCGCCTGAGCCGCAAGGATGAGTCGATGGTCGACCTCCTCATCCAGACCGGCATGTCGAAGAACAGCGCGAAGACGCTCGTGTTTCTCTCGAAGCGGGACGAGACGACGTCCGTGGAGATCGAGAAAGCGACGGGGTTGCGACAGCCCGAGGTGTCGATCGCGATGCAAGAGCTCCGGCGGCGGCGATGGGTCGAGAAGCGGGACATCAAGAAGGAAGGGAAGGGGCGTCCTGTCCACGCGTACCATCTTGCCTTGCCGTTCGAGGAGATTATTGAGATCATCGGGCGCGAGGAGCGGGCGAAGATCGAGGAGATCGAGACGAACATCCGGAAGATGCGGTCCCAGCTCACTTAGACCGCAGGGTTCGGACCCCTTTCGGCGTCCCGACGAGGACGGCGCTCGCGACGCCGACGAACAAACCGTTCGCAACGACCCCGGGCACCGTACTGATCGCCTGCTCGAGCCTCCCGGGGTTCTTGATCGAGCGGAACCGGCAGTCGAGGATGTAGTTGTCGTTGTCCGTCCGGTACGTGGACGCTCCCGCGATCCGCAAGGTCGGTCTCGCGCCTAGGGCCTCAAGGCGCGCCTTCGAGACCTTCCAGCCGAACGGGTGGACCTCGGTGGGCACGGGCGTCCGCGTGCCGAGGTGTCGGACGAGCTTCGACTCGTCGACGCAGATCACGACCTTCTTCGAGGCGGCCGCGACGAGCTTCTCCCGGAACAGGGCGCCGCCCATCCCCTTGATGAGATCGAGCTTCGGGTCAACCTCGTCCGCGCCGTCGATCGCGAGGTCGAGAACCGGGCACTCTTCGAGGGATGTGAGCGCAATCCCGTGCTCCTTCGCGAGGTTCGCGGTCGTGATCGACGTCGGCACGCCCCGCACGTCGAACCCATCCTGCGCCATCTCGCCGAGCGCCTCGATCGCGTATTTTGTCGTCGAACCCGTCCCGAGGCCGACGACCATCCCCTCCTTGACGAGGGCGACCGCAGCCTCCGCCGCGATCCGCTTCATCGCCTCCACGTTCCGAGCCATCACTCCCACCCCGTCGACGGCGTCCAAGTAATTCCTGCGAATCGTGCCTCGACCACACGGACGGATAGCAGGCCGGGTTGCTCCCGTCGCGCGACCTTCATGCGCGGAATCTCGGAGAGCCGCATTGCGCGGCAATCTGCTGGGTTCCCATAAAGGGTTTGCGGGGTCACGTGCGCCCGGAACCTCCTTCCCACAAGACGCGTTCGCTACGGCGCATGAGGGTCGCCGCGCTCTACTCTGGCGGGAAGGACTCGACCTACGCGGTCCACGTCGCGCGTCAGCGGGGCTGGGACGTCACGCACCTTGTCTCGATTGTGCCGGAGGACCCCGCGTCGATGCTGTACCACGTCCCGAACCTCCACGTCGTCCCGCTCCTCGCGGAAGCGATGCGGACTCCTCTCGTCCAAGAACACGCGGGGCAAGGCGAGGACGCAGAGCTCGACGCGCTTCGCCGCGCGCTCGCATCCATCGACGTCGACGGCGTCGTTGTCGGCGCGATCGCGAGCGACTATCAGCACAGCCGCGTTAACGAGATCGGCCACGAACTCGGCCTCCGAGTCTTCGCGCCGCAGTGGCGGCTCGACTCGAGCCGGCTCCTCCAGGACTACCTCGACGCAGGAATCGAGGCAATCTTCACGAGCGTGTCTGCGGAGGGCCTCGGACCCGCATGGCTCGGGCGTCCGCTGGACCGCCGCGCGGTGGACGAGCTCCTCGAGCTCCATGGACGCGTCGGACTGAACCCGTGCGGGGAGGGCGGGGAGTTCGAGACCCTTGTGACCTTCGCGCCAGAGTTTGCGCAACGCCTCGAGATCGTGCGGGCGGAGCCGCGATGGGACGGGCCGTCCGGCGTCCTCGAGATCCGCGAGGCCCGCCTCGTCCCGCCGTGAAAGTAGTGGGGCTGGCCAGATTTGAACTGGCGTCGCAGGCTCCCAAAGCCCGAAGGATAGGCCAAGCTACCCCACAGCCCCGGCCGTGGGTCGTAGCCCCCTGCTTTAGATAAATCGTTTGGCGCTGGACACGGTAGCACTATCACCGGCCTCACGGCCGATGTGCCCTTCACTTTCGGAACGCCCAGCCCCGTGGTGGCATGGTCAGTCCTCTCAGTCTTGAGATATGACCAGCGCTCGAATTATCTAAGATGCCGCGACTTTCTCACAGTTTTGGGAACTTGGAAGAAGAGTCCCTCGCGGCCCGCGCGATCGCATCCGCACTCCGGAACTCGGGCCGCCACCCGGAGGCTCTGAGCTTCGTAGTGTCGAGAACCATGCGCCGCACGTCTCCGGCCCACCCACCGCCCGCGACGCCGCCCGTCCAGGCGTACGCAACGTTGGCGAGGCGGAGTTCCCGCACGACGGTGTCCGCAATCTCCTTCACCGTGACGGAATCGTCGCTTCCGACGTTGAACACGTCCACGGGCGACACGGCCCGATCGATGCCCGCCAAGATCCCGCGGATCGCGTCGTCGATATAGACGTACGACTTCGACGTCCCCGGCTCCCTCCCGAAGATCTCGAGACGCCGGGGGGTCTTCCGGAGCTTCCGCACGAAGTCCGCGACGACGCCGTGCGTGCTCCGCCCGCCGACGACATTCGCGAACCGAAACGTAATCCCGTCGATTCCGTACGTGTGGGCGAAGCTCGACAGGATTGCCTCGCACGTGAGCTTGCTCGCGCCGTAGATCGACATCGGGGCGAGGGGGCCGTAGTCCTCCGGCGTCGGGACCGTCCGAGCCTCGCCGTACACGGTCGATGTCGAGGCGAGGACGAAGCCCTTCACGTCCGCCTTCCGGCACGCGTCGAGCAGTCGGAACGTCGCGACGACGTTCTCGTGGAACGTCGGCTTCGGATCCTCAACGCCGCCACGAACGTCTGGGTTCGCGGCGAAGTGCATTACGACCTCGACCCCCTTCAGGGCGGGGCCGAGCTTCGGGGCCAGGAGGTCCTGCTTCACGAACCGAGCGCGGCCCTGGTTCAACGCGCCCGCGAGGTTCGTTTTCCTCCCGGAGCTGAGGTTGTCGAGGAGGAGGAGATCGCACGACCCTGCGAGGACGTCCGCCGCATGGCTCCCGATGAACCCTGCCGCCCCCGTGATGCAGACCCGTCGGTCCCGGAGCTTCACGATCGCCGCCTCCTCAAGTATCCCGCGAGGGCCTCGACGGCCCGCGCGCGGTGCGAGATTGCGTTCTTCTCCGCGAGGCTCATCTCCGCGAACGTCCGGCGGGCGGACCCCGGTACGAAGATCGGGTCGAAGCCGAAGCCCGCGGCCCCGCGCGAGCGCCGTACGATCGTTCCCGCGCAGACCCCTCGGAAGATCCGGGGGCGTCGGCTCTTGCCCGCGAAGAGAATCACGCTCTCGAACCGCGCCGTCCGCCGGGATCGCCGCCGTAGAAGTTCAAGCACGCCCTCGCAGCCGATCGTCCGGTACGCGTACGACGAGTACACTCCCGGGAATCCGCCGAGGGCGTCGATGAACAGGCCGGAGTCGTCGATGATAAACTCGCCCCGTACCCGCTTCGCGAGGGCCCGCGCCGCATACGCGACCACCACCTCGAGCCGGTCCGCTTGAACCTCCGGGTACGCGAGGTCGACCCGGCGGAGCCGCAGGCCGATTGGCGCAAGCTTCGCGGACACCTCGCGGAACTTCCCCGGGTTCGTCGTCACGAACGCGATCACGTGTAGCGGCCCCGCTCCTCGATCTCCGTCACCTTTGCGAGGATCTCCCGCGCCCCGCGATAGCGGCGGCGGTACGAGGCGACGACCGCATCGTAGTACTCCGACCCGAGCGCGTGAGCGCTCGTGAGCGCCTCCTTCAGGAGTCGGAGGTCGACGCCCTTCGCCTCGACGCTTCTCGTCTTCTCCCCGAGGCTGAAGTCGATCAAGACGAGCCGGCCGTCTCGGAGAATCATGTTCGATGTCGTGAGGTCCCCATGGACGAGGTCCGCCCTGTGGAGTCGAGCAATCGCCTCGCCAATCTGCCGGCAGAGGACCCGCGTCCTCTTGCTGCCTCCGTCGAGGACGGTCTTCGCGGTCGGGCCCTCGATGTATTCCATCACGAGCCGGTTCTCAACGAGGTCGATGTCGTACAAGGTCGGCACGGACACCCCCGCGGCGCGGGCCTCTCCGATCAGCTTCGCCTCGGTGCGAATCCGGGCCCGTCGGAGCTCCTCATCGAGCGAGGGGTTCCGGTACCTCTTCGGGACGCGGGCCTTCGTGACTGCCGCGCGGCCCCTCCATTTCGTCCGGTGGAGCTCCGCCTCGGCCCCGCGCTTCAGGAGCACGGGCCGGCCGATGCGCCGGGTCGCTCAAAAACCTTCTCAACTCCGCTGCGACGTCCGGGACCTCCCGCAGCGGGAAATCTGGAGGGAAGCATCGTGCATACCGCTCGTGGAGGACGCGTGACTCGAGGACAACGACGGCCGCGCGGTCCCGCTCGCTCCGAATACAGCGACCCGCCGCCTGGAGAATCCGCCCTACGGCGGGATAGACGACCGCGTAGTCGTACCCCTTCGCGGGCCCGAACCGCTTCACGTAGTACGCCTTGAGCGCCTCCGCTTCCACGTTCGGCGGGCTCAGCGGAAGACCGACGACGACCACGGCGCGGAGGAGGTTCTCCGGGTAATCGACGCCCTCGGAAAGGGAGCCCCCGAGGACCGCGAGGAGGAGGGCGCGCGTGCCGCGATCGCGAAGGGACCGCATCGCCTCAAGTGCTCGCGATCGGTCCGCAGCGGTCCATTCCGGCCGCTCCGGGAGGAAATGCCGATCCGACACGAGGGGCCGGAGCTTCCCGAGGACCTCCCGGAGGAGCTCGTACGACGGAAAGAACGCGGCGACGTTCCCGGGCACTGCGCGGGTCGCGCACGCAATCTCGCGCGCGATTGCCGCGTACATCGACGGTCCCCGCGTCCCGTACGACGTCGTCACCTTCGAGCTCACGAACACGGGCCGGTTCTCCGGCGGAAATGGCGAGCCATATACGCCGAGGACCCGCCGCGCCCGCTCGATCCCGAGGAGGTCCGCGTACATCTCCGGCGGGTGGAGCGTCCCGCTCATCAGGATGCTCCCGTGGACCTGATCGAACACGGGGCCGCTCAGGACCGCGGGATCGAGGAGCCGAAGCGAGAACCGCCCGAGAGCGCCGCCAACCGCGAGCCGCAGGATCCCCTCGTCGTGGTCCCACCACCGCGCGAAGAAAACCGCGACCTCCGGGAGAACGGTCGGGAGGGACCGTTCCACGAGTGCCTCGCCCGCGTCCTTCGCGAGCCGCATGAGATCCCGGTATTCGATCCCCCGCAGCCCTGCGTCGACCGCCTCGACGAGCGACGCCTTGTCGACGACCCGCTCGCCCTCGAGTCGGACGAGGGCCTCGCGCACGGACCGCGCGACCCCTTGGAGGTACGCGCCCGCATCCGCATCGACAATCCGCGCCTCCTTCGCGGCCCGCGAGAGAGTCGGTACGTCGAGATCCCCTGTGAGATGTCCCCGGATCCGGTCCGGGAGATTGTGCGCCTCGTCGACGACGAGGATGATCTCGCCGAGGGGCCGCGCGATCCGCGGCAGGACGCGGTCCCGGATGTCACTGAACACGTAGTTGTAGTCGCACACGACGACATCCGCGCGCTTCGCGGTCTCGATCGCGGCCTTGTGGGGGCACGTCCCGCACGCCCGCGCGGCCTCTATCAGTTCGGAGACGTGGAGGACCTTCTGCTGCGTGATTTTCACCGCGGGCTCCGCGGAACGCGCGAACCAAGCGCACCGGCGGGATCGGACGAGGTGATCGCAGAACTCCTGGAACCCCGCCTCCGCGACGGGGGCGCGGTCCTGGAGGCACATCGCGCGCTTCGCGATCACGTCGACCGCGACGACCCTGTGGCCGCGGGACGCGATCCGGCGGAGCGTGTCGATCGCGATCCAGTGCTGGCTCTGCTTCGACGTGAGGAACAGGATGAGCCGGTTCGCCTGGCGCGCCGCAGTGAGCGCCGCGGTGATGGCGACTGCGGTCTTGCCGATCCCCGTGGGCGCGTGGGCGAGGAGATGCTTCCCCTCAACGAGCGCGCGAACCGCGTCGTCGAGGAACGCGTCCTGTCCCTTCCGGATCTGCGGGAACGGGAACACGTTCGTCGGCTCCGCCCGGTCGTGACGCTCGTTCAATGGAAAATCCACGCGGGTCGAAACCAGGCGCATCCCGCCTCGTCGGCCCGCGGACGACGGGAGCGCGGGGGATGTCCTTTCCGCGGGAGATGGCCGAAAGTGCTCCCACCCGATAACGGTGTCGGGACCGTTAAGTACGGCGAGCCGGAATCGACGGCCCGTGGCACCTGCGACGTGCCCCGTCTGCGACCACGCGACGAACGAGCCTGCGTGCCCGAGGTGCGCGACGATCCTCGTCGCGGAGCGGGCCGCGTGTCCCCGTTGCGGGACGTCCTTCTCCGGATCGATTGCGGTCTGCGACGCGTGCGACGAGCCCGTCGCGACGGTCGATGCGGACCCCGGAACGGAGCGCGCGATCCGCACCCTCTCCCGAGTCCCGGGGTTCGACGAGGGCCGGGCCCGCGCGCTTTACGCCCGCGGCTTTCGGGACTTCGCGGACGTGATCAAGCTCGGGCTCCCGGACTCCGCCGTGCGCCGGGGTCTCCATCACACGATTTCCCGCAAGGTCCTCCTCTCGACGATCCTGCCACCGAAGCGCTCGCGAATCGGGAAGACGACGTGCCTCGAGTGCCAAACGACCGTCCTCGAGTCGGAGACGACGTGTCCCGCGTGCGGCATGGCCCTCGGGTCCGATGCGGAGGAGGCATTCATCGAACGGAGACTTGCGACCGTCGAGGCCGCGACCGGCCGGCTCTCCGACGATCCCGACTTCCGCTCGATGCCGGACGACGTCCGCGCGCAGATCCTCCGGGCAATGGGGACGATGCTCGAGCAGGAGACGGTCACGGACGAGGAGTTCGACCGCCAAATCGAGGCGTGGCGGACGAAGGGTTTCGACGTCGAACCCGTCCTGGTCCTCTTCGGGCAGCACCCGAACGACCTTCGCGACCGCGCAATCCGGTTGATCCGCGCTCAGATCCGAAAGAAGCGGGACGGCGGCGTGTTCAAGTGCCCACTCTGCGACGAGGTCCTCGCGCCAACCGTCGAGGAATGCGAGAACTGCGGCGCGAAGTTCGCGTGAGTGGGCAAGCCTAAATAGCGCGACTTGGGTCTGGGACAGGATGCCTGTCGGCGGACCCCGGGAATCCCGCGCGTCCTTATTCAGCGCCCCCTACGTGACGATCCACCCGCCGCCGCGGCGCGGGATCCGGTTCTCGAAGGAGGAGTTGCGGCACATCGTGATGGCGAGCGGCGCGCTGATCACGGCCTTCACCCTCGCGTTCCTCGATCCTCTGCGGCGGACCTTCACGGCAGGAGGCGCGCTCCAGATCGCCGTGAGCGCGACCGTCGCGGTCCTCACGGGCTTCCTCCTCCATGAACTCGCGCACAAGGTCCTCGCGCAGCGATATGGCGCTTGGGCGGAGTTCCGCTCGAGCCTCGGCGGACTCGTCCTCGCCGTATTCACGGGCGTCCTCGGCTTCGTGTTCGCCGCGCCCGGCGCCGTCTACATCGCCGGGTCCCTGAGCAAGGGAGAGAACGGCCGCGTGAGCCTCGCGGGACCGCTCACGAACTTCGCGATCGCGCTCGCGTTCCTCGGAAGCTTCCTCGCGTTCCGGCCGTTCCTCGGTGGCGGGCTCGCCGGCTGGGTCGAGTCGATCCTCTACTTCACCGCGTACATCAACCTCTTCCTCGGCGGTTTCAACATGATCCCGATCCCGCCCCTCGACGGATCGAAGATCATCGCGTGGAACCGCGCGGTGTGGATGCTCACGCTCATCGCGATCGGTGCGGTGTTCGTAGGCGTCCTCCTACTTTGAAGCCTACGCCGCAATCATTGCGGCGAGATATCCCGCGCCGAACCCATTGTCGATGTTCACGACGGCGACGCCCGGGGAGCACGCGTTCATCATCGCGAGGAGCGCGGCGAGCCCATCGAAACTCGCGCCGTATCCCACGCTTGTGGGGACAGCGATCACGGGGGCTTCGACGAGTCCGCTCACAACGCTCGGGAGCGCACCCTCCATCCCCGCCACAACGACGATCACGCGCGCCTTCTCCAGGCGCTTCCTTCGCTCGAGGATTCGGTGGACGCCCGCCACGCCGACGTCGTAGATCCGATCGACGCGCGTGCCCATCGCCTCCGCGGTAAGTGCGGCCTCCTCCGCCACGGGAGCGTCCGAGGTGCCTGCGGTGACGACCGCAACGAGACCCTTCCGCCTCTTCGGCAGCGTTCCGACGACGATGAGCCGCGCGGCCTCGTGATACGCAACCGGCGAATCCTGTAGCGCCTTGCGAACGCGTTCGAACGTTTTCGGCGCGGCACGGGTCGCGAGGATCACAGAGGCGTTCAGCGCGAGGCGTCGCACGATCTCCACGATCTGCGCGTCCGTCTTCCCGGGGCAGTACACGGCCTCCGGGAATCCTTTCCGCAGGGAGCGGTGCGTGTCGACCTTCGCGAATCCGAGATCCTCGAAGGGCAACGACCGAAGCCTGCCCATCGCCTCGCGGACGGAAAGCTTCCCCGCCTTCAGATCCCGAAGAACCCCTTCGACGTGCGCGCGGTCCACGGTCCTCAGCCGACCTTCTCCCACTTTTCGAGCTCGAGGACGGATGACAGCGTGCCGCCCCGCTTGATTTCCTCGCGGAGCCGGTTCTCCCGCTCGAGGACGTCGAGCGCGCGGTTCACCATCTCGACCGCTTGCTCCTGCGGCACGACGACCACGCCCGACTCGTCGCCGACGATCCAGTCCCCCGTCCGGACGTACTGCCCGCCGCACTCGACCTCGCTCCCGATGTCGCCATGGCCCTTCGGCTCGCCGGCGTGGGGGACGACGTGGCGGGCGAAGCACAGGAAGTTGATCTCGAGGATCGTGTCGAGGTCCCGAACCGCACCGTCAATCACGACGCCTGCGACGCCCTTCACGAGGCAGGAGTGGCTCGCGAGCTCGCCCCAGACGGCCGTCATGCCCCCGCCCGCGTCAATCACGATGACCTCGCCGGGTTTCGCCCGGTCGATCGCCTCAACGGGTTTCGCCCAGTCACCATCTGCGGTCTTCACCGTGAGCGCGCGACCGACCATCTTCGCGCCGTGGCGTATCCTCGGCTGGATTCCCTTCATCGCGCCCCGCTTCTGCATTGCGTCCGCGAGGTTTGGTGTCGACACCTTGAGAAACGCCTCGTGGATCTCCGCCTCGCCGTACTTCTTGTGGAGGGTCGTCGGGATCCGCCGCCGCTTCGTCATCGCGGTCCGGATCGTCGCGGTCGCCTCCGCGACCTTCTCCGCTTTGATGATCGCGCCACCGACGATGATGATGGATGCGCCCACTTCGACCGCCTGGGCGACGGTCTCGGAGTTAAGCCCGCCCGCGACGGCGACGGGAATTGACGCGGCCACGCATACAGCCTTGAGCTCTTCGAGGGGCGTGCGGGCGATCATCTGCTCATCGATCGACACGTGAAGGTTCAGGTAGTCGACGCCGAGCGCCTCGAGCTCCTTCGCCCGCTTCGGCTTGTCCTCGACCCGCATGAGGTCGACCATGATCTTCGCGCCGTACCGTCGCGCGGCTTTGAGCGCCTCGAGGATCGTCGCGTCGTCCGTGACGCCCATTACGGTGATCACGTCGGCGCCCGCCTTCGCGGCGATCTCGACCTCGAATGCCCCTGTGTCCATTATCTTGAGGTCCGCGACGAGGACCTTGTCCGGGAACATCCTCCGGAGCTGTCGGATGACCTCGACGCCCTCGGACTTGATGAGGGGCGTGCCTGCCTCGACCCAGTCCGCGCCGCCCGCAACGGCCTCCTTCGCGGCTTGGAAGGCCCGCTTCGCATGCATGAAGTCCAGCGCGACCTGCAGAACGGGTTCCATCGGCCCGTCCGCTACACCCCAGACCGCCTAAAAACGTATCGAGATGGCGGCACCATGCGCGGAGGAGCGCGGTCCGCCAGTTGGCCTTGCATAAGGATAACTCGCGCCCTACCGGCGGAACCCGCCATGGCGTGCCTTCGGGCGTTCTGACGACAGTAATCGCCTCGGGAACTAAGCCCGAAAGTCCTATAGACACAAAGCCCCTGCGTGACGGTTGCATGGCCCCCCCAGAGCGCGAGAAACCGGAAGACCGCGCACGCTGCGTGACGGGAATCGACGGGCTCGACAGCATCCTCAGCGGCGGCATCCCGCGGGGCAATACGGTCCTTGTCACGGGAAGTGTCGGGACGGGGAAGACATCCCTGTGCCTCGAGTTCCTCGTCCATGGCGCGCTCGCTGGCGAGAACTCCCTCTTCATCAGCGCGACGGAGGCCTCCGACAAGCTCCTTCAAAACATCATCCCGTACGACTTCTTCGACCGGAAGCTAATCAAGGACGGTCGGCTCGTGTTCCTCGACTTCCGCGTGATCTACGACCGACTCGGCCTCGAGAAGACGGAGTTCGACTTCGAGGAGATCAACATCCTCATCCGAGCGCTCGGGAACCTCGTCGACGAGCTCAAGGTGAAGCGGCTCGTGATCGACTCGATCACGTCCGTCTGCTACCGCCTGAAGACGCAGGAGAACATCCGGGACTTCATCCTGAAACTCGGCTCGATGCTGAGCTCCCGCGGCTGCACGTCCCTCCTCGTGTCGGAAATCAGCCCCGCGGAGGAGCGGTATTCCCTCCATGGCGTCGAGGAGGCGATCGCGGACGGCGTCCTCGTCACGGGAAACCTCGAACGCCGAGGCGACCTCCTCCGCACAATCCC
>Ga0209109_10000994_pt1 | contig 15601 bp, 15 predicted proteins | sample Rifsed10ft2_FD_184004 | JGI IMG/M metagenome (GOLD analysis project Ga0209109, IMG submission 184004) | Soil microbial communities from Rifle, Colorado, USA - sediment 10ft 2 (version 2) | ecosystem: Environmental > Terrestrial > Deep subsurface > Rock core/Sediment | place: Rifle, Colorado... | reverse complement strand
TCCACTACGTCTTGACAACGCAGTGATGCCCGAAAAGACGGCCTTTTTCTACTTTCAATCAACGCATCTTGTTTACTTCTGGTGAGAAATCCGGGCTAGACCGCCGTGGGCCAGCACAAACCCGACAGGAGATTTCGTCGCGTGAAAGGCTTTCGGTAACTCGTGGAGTTGGCACGGAAGCTTCGTCCCGGGCTCCACTTCCGTGCCCAGGTAGCCTAGGATGCGATGCGATGAGTACCGCCGCTTCCAACTAATGTTGGGACCTGCTCACTCGCAGACTTCCAGATCCCATCCTGCCTAGCCCTTCTACTAACTTGCGAATCCTCTAATGAATCTCAAAGACTTTGTTGACCGTCGCCTGCTCCGCCTCGCCTAGGATGTGGTCCACTTCTTCGCTGTCCACATGAGTGACGAGCGGGATGCTGCTGATCCGACTGGCCTCCGGAGTGAGAGCGGCAATGTCGTCGCGGGAGATGTACTTCAAGGTGAATTTGCGGGCGCCGGCCATCAACTGGCGCAGGCCCTGCGCGACGCGCTGATAGTAGGTGTAGATGCCGATGGCGCCAACAGGCAGCTTCGAGAACCGGTCGCCGAAGCGTTGCCGCAACTCAGGCGCGGTCACAAAGATTTCGTCTACCGACAGCCCGAAACGCTGGATGTAGATGGGCAGGTCGCGGTCCTCGATTGACTTTCCAATTGTCTTGGCCACCATCGCCGCAGCGAGCGGGCTCCGCGCCCAGGCAATCATCTTCACGTAGGGCGCGGCCAATGCGAATCCTTTGAAGATCTGGTCTTCGAAGGTGAAGCCGCCGGCCAGGGCAATCGGCGGCACGTATTCTCCGTTCCTTGTCAGCCGTTCGCAGTACTCGCGCAAGAGCGAATGTAGCTCGATTCCGGGCACGCCCCATTCATTCATCATCCGCCAGGGACTCATCCCCGTGCCGCCGCCTGCCGCATCCACCGTAAGCAGATCGAGCTCGGCCAGGGAAGCAAACTTCACCGCGCGCGCTAGGTCCGCCGGACGATACGCTCCCGTCTTGAGTGAAACGTATTTCGCCCCGAGCTTACGAAGCTGCTCGGCCCGCCTCAAGAACGCGTCCTTTTCAACCATTCCGACGCGTGAGTGGCGTTCGAACTCGTGGAAGCTTCCCCGCTTGAACGCTTCAATTACCACGGGATCGGAGGGATTGGGGAGCACGACGTACCCGCGCCGCTGCAGTTCCTGGGCCTTCTCGAGGTCGCGGACCTTCACCTCACCGCCGATGTCTTTTGCGCCCTGGCCCCATTTCAGTTCGACAGCCCTAACGCCGAGCTTCTTGATCGCGTATTCGTGAACGCCGAGCTGGGTGTCCTCGACGTTCGCTTGCACGAAAATCTCGCCGTACCCTTCCGTTTGCCATTCGCGGAAGCACTGGATTCGCCATTCCAATTCCGGGCCGGAAATCACGCGCCCGTTTTCGAACTTGGCACCCATATCCATGCCGCAAACGTTTTCGCCGATCGCAATGGGTGTCCCCGTGATCGCCGCGCCCGCGGCCAGCCCCGGCCAGTTGTTTTTCGCCACGTTCGTTGAGCCCATGGCCGCCACCCCGAACGGGAGCTTGCAGCGGATGCTGTGATCGCGCCCGATCGTCGTCTCGAGGTCTACATTCGGGAAGAGCGCCTTGTTGCTATCCGGCTCGATGCCCCAGGCCCCGCACGCCCGGCCCAGAATGGTGAAATGCGACAGATCGACCGGGTAGTCCTTCTGCGAAGCCGTTGTGATGATGCCGAACGGCTGCGGGTAGATCATCTCGGCGCCGCGATAGGCCGATTTGCCGATCTCGCACATGCCGATGCAGCCGTCCACACAGGTCGTGCACATCCCGCTGACCGGGCTGATTGAATCCTCGGTGCGATTCTTGCTCAGCGTGGCCGCTGAGGAGTTGAGGCGCGAATAGGTCATGGCAGTTCTCCCGCTATTTGGCAGATTTCTCCGAGTCGAGTTTGACTGGCACGTCCGGCCGCAACGGCCCGGTCAGTTCGCAGGCGTGGCACGGGTCGAGGAAACACATGGCGTCGTCGTAGCTCTGGAAACACACCGGTGCGAAGTTCAGACAGCCGCTGCACAGCGTCGTTTCGGCCTGCGGGCCCTGGCAGCGCAATTCGCACACCGGGCAGACGTACAGGCACGCGCCGCACTGGCGGCAGAGCTCGCTGGTCATGTCGAACGGACGCGACACCTTGCGGCGCGCGCCGCGCTTGGCGAAGCCGATGGCTCCGGCCATCATCTGCTGGGCGCACATGCGCACGCACAGTCCGCACTGGATGCAGGTCTCGTGCTTGGGTTCGAGGCGCATCTGGGTGACGCCATAGCGGCTGGCCAAGTCCTGGATGGTCTTCGACTGCGGGCAAGTGGCCACGTACATCTCCAGTAGTAGCTTGCGCGCACGCTCCACGCGCGACGAGTGCGTGTGCACCACCATGCCGTCTTCCACCTGCAGCGTGCACGCGCTGAGAAGCTTCGGGCGACCGTTGCCGTTGCTGTTCCCGACCTCGACCACGCACAGCCGGCAGGCGCCGTATGGCGTCAGCCCATCGTTGTGGCACAGCGTAGGGATGGGAAGACCCAGAAAACGTGCCGCCTCAAGCACGGAGGTGCCGATTTCCACTTCGACCTCAATGCCGTTGATCCTCAGCTTGGGCATAGAGATGCTCCTGAGCTGACCAATACAGCTTTCGGCTGGCAAACCTCCAAGCAGGCGCCGCACTTAATGCACTTGGCAGTCTCGATGCGATGGACCTTTTTCTTTTCTCCCAGGATGGCCTCGGTGGCACAGACGCGCACACAGGCCTGGCATCCGTCGCACGCCGTAGGCTCGATGCTGTAAACGATCAACTCGCGGCAGACCTTGGCCGGGCAGCGCTTCTCGCGGATGTGCGCCAGGTATTCATCACGGAAGTAGCGCAGTGTGGTCTGCACGGGATTGGCAGCGGTCTGTCCCAACCCGCAGAGTGAAGTCTCCTTCATCATCCAGCTCATCTCTTCGAGCAGCGGCAGATCCTCCTCAGTGCCTTTGCCCTGGCAGATGCGGGTGAGGATGGCGCGCAACCGCTGTGTGCCTTCACGGCAGGGGAAGCACTTGCCGCACGATTCGTCTTCGAGGAACTCCATGAAGTAGCGCGCGATGTCCACCATGCAGGTGTCTTCGTCCATCACCACCATGCCGCCCGAGCCCATCATCGAGCCGGCCTTGGTCAACTCCTCGTAGTCGATGGGCAGGTCCAGCAGGCTGGCGGGAATGCAACCGCCCGACGGGCCGCCGATCTGCACGGCCTTGAGCTGCTTTCCCTTGGGGATGCCGCCGCCAATTTCGTAGATCATCTGGCGCAGCGTAACGCCCATGGGCACTTCCACCAAGCCGGTGTTGTTGATCTTGCCCACCAGCGAGAAGACCATTGTGCCCTTGCTGCGCTCGGTACCGATCGATGCGTACCACTCCGCGCCGCGATTGATGATCTGCGGAACACTGGCCCACGTCTTCACGTTGTTGATGACCGTGGGCTTGCCCCACAAGCCTTTTTGCACCGGATACGGCGGGCGGGGATGCGGCTCGCCCACGCGGCCTTCGATCGAGGCAATAAGCGCCGTTTCCTCGCCACAGACAAACGCGCCCGCGCCTTGCACCAGCTTGATGCGGAAGCTCAGCCCCGAATCCAAGATGTTGTCACCGAGCAGGCCGTACTCCTCCGCCTGGTGGAGGGCGACGCGCAGATGCTGAACCGCCAGCGGGTATTCCGCGCGGACATAGATATAGCCTTCGCTGGCCCCCAGCGCATGTGCGCCGATGATCATGCCTTCGAGCACGCTGTGCGGATTGCCTTCGAGCAGCGAGCGATCCATGAAAGCGCCGGGATCGCCTTCGTCCGCGTTGCAGATGATGTATTTCTGATTGGCTGTTTGGCGATGCATAGCTTCCCACTTCGTGCCGGTGGGGAAGCCCGCGCCGCCCCGCCCGCGCAGCCCGGAGCGTTGGACGGACCCGATCACTTCTTCCGGCGTGAGCCCGGAGACCACCTTGGCCAGCGCCGCGTAGCCGCCGACACGCAGGTAGTCCTCAATTTGTTTTGGATCGATGCGGCCGTTGTTGCCGAACAGCACGCGCTGCTGCCGCGCGTAGAAAGGAACTTCGTCTTCGCGCAGCACGGTCTTGCCTGATACCGGGTCTTTGTAGAGAAGCCGCTCGACCGGACGGCGGCCGTTGCTGACACTGGCGATGAGCACCGCCGCATCCGCCGGCGCCACGCGGTTGTAGAACACGCCCTCCGGCCAGACGATCATCAATGGGCCTTTTTCGCAGAAGCCGTGGCACCCGGTGCTCTTCACCGTGACTTTGTCTTCCAGGCCGCGCTTCTCGAGTCCCCGGCGCAGCGCCTCCAGCACTTCATTCGCGCCGGCGGCGGTGCAGCCGCTGCCCGCGCACACGGTCAGACACGGCCGCGAGGAATCCGCCGCGGCCAGACAAGCCGTTCGCAGTTCATTCAGTTCCTGCACTGAGTGTAGCTTGGGCATCTTCCGTCTCGTTTGCCGTGATTTGTTCCTGGTCCGCTGCCAGCTTCGGACGGTACAACTTCAACATCCCGCCAACCTTGGCCTGCGTCAGGTGATGGTGAATGCGGTTGTCCACGCGCACCACCGGCGCCAGGCCGCAACAACCAATGCAGCGCACCGTGCGAACCGTAAAAGAGAAGTCTCTCGTTGTGCCGGGCTCGGGAAGTTTCAAGTCGCGCAGAATGCGATCCAACACCCGAGGGCCACCGCGCACGTGACACGCCGTCCCTAAGCAGACCTGCACGAGGTGGCTTCCCACCGGCTCCAGGCTGAAGCAGTTGTAGAATGTGGCGGCGTGATAGACCTCACCTAATGGCACGTCGAGCTTCTGCGACACGCGCCGCAGAACGGTCTGCGGCAGGTAGTAGTACGTGGCTTGGATTTCCTGGAGAATGGGGATCAGGCTTGCGCGGGCAGCTTCGAACTGTCCCAGGATCTTTTCAGCCTGCTCGGTATCCATAGAGGCCATGGGCACATCCGGCGCTGGCTCAGGATTAGACGGGAGGCGGAGGTACCGCCCCCGCAGTACAGGCCGGACGTTGGTCCAGCCTCTTCATCACTCGTGACCGAATGCGGGCTCTCTGTGCAAGATATCTTCGTACTGAACCTGGTGCTCGTTGTGGCAATCCGGACACTGCAGCGTGACCGGCCACTCCACCCAGGGCCCGGGCACCAATGTCTCCAGTGGCACCTCACGCTTGGTCACCGGGCACAAGAAGAATCCCGCCACAAAGTGACGCCCAGGCTCCTCCCTAAAGCGCGTCATTGCTACAACCCTCCGTACATGGTTGTGCAATCGCCATGCCAACTGGCCGGGCCCCAACTGATGCAATTCTCAGCAATCCAAGCTGCCACCTACCCTAGAAGATGGTCTTCTTGTCCCTTTCGAGGAGTCCGGCGCCTCGGTAGGCGCCAAATTACCGCGACCGCTGCGAGTTATGGCCCATTTCTATCGCTTCCTTTAGGTACTTTCCCTTCTATGACGATTCGTGTTGCGTTTCAGCAGGCATGAAAGCAATGGGCGAACCTCAGGAAGCTACAGTTTAGGCCTTCGGTTCACCCCCAGCCCGCGCGAGGCTACGCGGCCAACAAAGGGGGTCAATGTGACTGCGGTGGATGTCTACTACGGGCAGCGAAGTGATCTAGCAATGGGTGCACCCAAGTCTCTAGACCATAGCCTCTCAGATGGGTTCAGTTGATCTCAGAGGTGCTCAAGTCGCACACATCAGTGTATTCGCGAAGAATCGTGCGGGGGTTGAAGCGTCCGAGAATCTCAAGTGAACAAGAATGGCAAAGCATGCTGCGCTGCTACATACTCGTGTCAGGTCCCAGCCCGGGCAGTCAGGCGGCCCGGGTTTTCACGGCCTGCTCGTAGCCGCGGGCCAGGTGGTATGCGGCGCGGTCGAAAAATCGGTCCACCATTTCGAACAGCTCGAGCTCCTGGAACAACTCGACGTGGCGATCGACCAAGCCCGCAAAACGCAGGTAGGACCACAGGTGTTCCTTCGCTGCCATCAGGGCAAACAGCACGTGGCTCAGCGCAACGCCTTGTGCGGCGCGGCGCGCGCCAATGTCCCTGTAGCGGTGCTCAATATCGGCCTCGGTCTTAGTCAGCAGCCAGTCGCCCAAGTTCCGATACACCTCATACACGCGTTGCTGCAGCTCGGCCGTGGGAACCTTTCGCAATTCGTCGGCCTTCTCGGAGTGCGCGAGTTTTTCCATCAAGCCGCGCGCCAGTTCCTCCGCGTGTGTTTCAATTAACTGAACCAGCCGCTGCGCGTACATGGTCACCTCCCCCGGCGGGCCTAGCGCACGCCGACCCGCCCACTGCCCGCCACGGCTACCGGCGCCAAAATTTCAGTCCCCGCCTCGCCGCGTAGTGCGCTTTTCATTTTCTCCGGTAACGTGATGATGGCGCGGTGGCCACCCGCCTCGAGAAATTCAAGCGCCGCCTCGATCTTTGGCCCCATGCTGCCGGCCGGGAATTCACCCTCGTGCAGATAACGCTGTGCTTCCTCCCAAGTGAGAGTGTCGAGGGGACGCTGGTCCGGCCGCCCGTAGTGCCAGTAAACCTGCTCAACGCCCGTCGAGAAAAGCAGCAGGTGCGCTTCGAGGTTTCGCGCCAGCAGGGCCGAGGCTCGGTCCTTGTCAATGACGGCTTCAAGCCCGACGAGGCGGCCTTCGCGTCGCACAACGGGAATCCCGCCTCCTCCCGCGGCAATCATAATCACTCCAGCGGCGAGCCCCGCGCGGATGGCCGGCAGCTCCAGAACCTCCAGTGGCCGCGGCGACGGCACCACACGCCGCCAGCCACGCCCGGAGTCTTCCACCATCTCCCAGCCGAGCTTGCGCTTGCGCTCGAGGGCTTCCTCGAAGCGATAGAATGGCCCGATGGGTTTGGTGGGCGTGCCAAACGCGGTGTCGCTGGGGTCTACGACCACCTGCGTAATGAGACTGGCGACGCTCGCATCGATGCCGCGCGCGGCTAGCACGTTTCCCAGCGTCTGCTCGAGCAGGTAGCCGATGCTACCTTCGGTTTCCGCATCGCACTCATCCAATCGCAATGCCGGCAGGTTTGGTTCGGACAGCTCCCCGCGGAGCAGGGCTCTGCCGACCTGAGGACCATTGCCGTGGGTTATCACGACGCGATATCCCGCCTGGATTACGTCGGCGATTCCCTCGCAAGTCTCGACGGCGTTGCGCTGCTGTTCTTCAAACGTACCCCGCTCACCCGGACGCGCGAGCGAGTTTCCTCCAATCGCAATGATCGCGATGGGCTTCATACGTGCCCCTCTCCCAGCAAGGCGAGCAGCACGGCCTTGGCCAGGTGGAGCCGGTTCTCGGCCTGGTCGAGCACAATCGAACGCGGGCCGTCGAGCACTTCGCTGGTTACTTCCTCGCCGCGATGCGCCGGCAGGCAGTGCAGGAACACAGCGTCGGGCTTCGCCCGCGCCAGGCGGTAACGGTTCACTTGATACCGGCTGAAGACGGCGCGCCGCGCGGCGGCCTCCATCTCCTGTCCCATGCTCGTCCAAACGTCCGTGTACACAGCGTCGGCGCGTTCGACGGCATCTGCCGGGTCTTCGACCACAAGTAACTGGGCGCCGGTCGCTCTGGCATCTTCACGGGCTTCAGCGAAAATCGAGGCTTTCGGTTCATAGCCTCGCGGCGAGGCCACGACGAGGTGAAGGCCCGACTTGGCCGCGGCCTGGAGCAGCGCGTGCGCCACGTTGTTACCATCGCCGAGGTAGGCCATGCGCAGGCCTTTCAGCGTGCCCTTGTGCTCGCGGAGAGTGAGCAAGTCGGCGACCGCCTGGCAGGGATGGAGCAGATCCGACAGCGCGTTGATGACCGGGATGTGCGCTTCGCGCGCCATCTCTTCGAGGATGCTGTGGCCGAAGGTGCGCACGGCGACCGCGTTCACCCACCGCGCGAGGTTGCGCGCTACGTCGGTGACGATCTCGCGCGTGCCAAGGCCCACATCCGCCGGGCCGAGGTACACCGCCTGGCCGCCGAGCTGGCCCATGCCCACCTCGAACGAAATGCGCGTCCTCAGCGACGGCTTTTCAAAGACAATGGCCAGCGCCTTGCCTTCGAGCGCGTGACGGAATGCTTCCGGACGACGCTTCACCTCCGCCGCCAGATCGAGCAGGCCCTCGAACTCATCGGGCGTCAGATCGTGGAGCGAAAGAAAGTCGCGTTTCACATGCCCGGCACAAGGGCGCAAATGCCAATGAGATACGAGCGTGGAATAGCTTCGGCGCATGGGTTCGCCTCCGTCTCGCTACGCGTGTACTCCGACGCGGCTGTGCACGAATTCCCGGATCACTTCGCCGATCGTGAGCCGGCTGCGCTCTTCGATCTCATACCGCACGCGCACGGCGGGCCGCGGGATGACGATGATGCGCCCCAGATCAATCGGCGTGGCCACCAGTACTAGGTCGCACGGCGTCTCCCGAATCGTGGCCTCGAGCTCCGCGAGCTGGTGTTCGCTATAGCCCATGGCCGGCAAAAGCGGGCCGATATGCGGGTACTTTGCGAAGACCTGCCGCAGGCTGCCGACAACGTACGGCCGCGGATCCACCAGTTCAGCACCGTAGCGCTGGGCCGCAACCACGCCGGCCCCGAAGCTCATTTCACCGTGGGTCAGCGTGGGGCCATCTTCCACGACAAGAACCTTTCTCCCGCTCAACTGCAAGGGCTCATCCACATAAACTCTAGAGGCCGCTTCGATGATTTGTGCCCTGGAGTTCAGCTCGCGGACGTTGCGGCGCACGGTTTCAATCGCTGACTCCGGCGCCGTATCCACCTTGTTGATCACCACAACGTGGGCACGTCGCAGGTTGACTTCACCCGGGTAGTACATCACCTCGTGCCCGGGCCGCAGCGGGTCTGCAACGACAATCTCCAGATCGGGACGGAAGAACGGCGTATCGTTGTTGCCGCCGTCCCAGACAATGACGTCCGCCTGTTTCTCTGCGCGCTCAAGAATCGCTTCATAATCCACGCCGGCAAAGACGACCGTACCCATCGCGATGTGTGGTTCGTACTCTTCGCGCTCCTCCACCGTGCAGCGCTGCCGCTCTAGGTCCTCCAAAGATGCAAACCGCTGGACCCGCTCGAACAGCAAGTCCCCATAGGGCATCGGGTGACGCACCACAGCCACGCGCAGGCCCTGTTCCTTTAGCGCCTGTGCCACGCGGCGGGACACCGGGCTCTTGCCGCAGCCCGTCCGCACCGCACATACGGAGACGACCGGCACGCGAGCGTCGAGCATCGTGCTGTCCGCCCCGAGAAGCAGGAAGTCGGCCCCGGCCGCCACGGCCCGCGACGCCAGGTGCATCACGTGGGCGTGCGAGACATCGCTGTAGGAGAAAACCACCGTGTTCACGGCCTGCTCGCGGATCACTTGCTCGAGGCTTTCTTCGGGCACGATCGGAATCCCATCTGGATAGCGGGCGCCGGCCAATTCCGGCGGGAAACGCCGCCCGGTGATGTCGGGAATCTGCGTCGCAGTGAAGGCCACTACGTGGTCGTGCTCCGAGTCACGGAAGCAGACGTTGAAGTTGTGGAAGTCACGCCCCGCCGCGCCCAGGATCACTATGCGACGTTTCATCGGAAGCCTCCTCGGGAGTTGCCCTACACAGCCCAAGCGTCAGCGGCCGCCGGCGCCATAAAGGTGAGGGGAACGACCCGGGCATGGGTCAGATTCAGGAAATCCAGGAGCGGCGCACAGAAACACTCCCGGGCCGCCTGGCCGAAGAACATCCGCGGGCAGAAGACCAGCTCTTTTTGAGAGAGCAGGCTGGCGTCGAGATAGACGCCGAATCCAAACGGGCTCTCGAACGGCTGCATATGGCCGAGTTCTGTGTCCGCGTAGATGGCGTCGAGCTCCTCTTCGGGCAGCGGCTCTACCTGCGGGGAACCCAGCGCGTGGCTCAAACGTTCGCAGTCCACAGCCATGCCTTCTGGAAAGACCGCCACGGCCGGGCGGCCTTCAACGCGGAAGAACTGAATCCGCACATGGTTGGCCGCACCGCAGGTGCAGTTGTCCTGTTGGTGTATGTCCTGGGGAAACTGCCGGACAAGGTAGTCGCGCAGGACGACGAGCGGCTTCATAAGCGTCCCTCCGGCGCGGCTGGGAGCCACGACACTCGACAAGCGCTCCCTCCCTAGGGGCGAGCAATCCAGCCGCCAGCCGCAGGAGGTCTAGACCGGCCCGTTCTTGATTCAAATCAAGAGACTTGCACCGCTGTTGAATTCCACTACGCCCAACCCCTTGGGCTGTCTTGGGCCAACTCCCTCATCCTTCTCTCCCAGCCTGCGCCAACTTACACACGCGGGGCAGTTCACGCATAAGAGCCGGGGGTTACAGGTCTTTCTCTTGCAGCGAGATAGCAGTCCCAACTGCCTGGCGTGTGGCGTGCTCCCCTCTAGATGGATTGGAATGCTTGGTGCATCACATCTCGAGCTTCTCACCGGCAACCGCCTAGTGGCATTAGGAGCAATGGACGCCGGTTGCCGGTTCTTTAGCGGATACCCGATCACGCCTTCCAGCGAGATCTATCAAACGATGATGGGGGAGCTGCCGGCGCGGGGTGGTCTGGCTCTTGCGGCTCCCGATGAGATCACGGCTCTGGCGTACTGCGTGGGTGCTTCGCTCACAGGGCAAAAGGCGATGACCGCAACCTCCGGGCCGGGCTGGTGTCTGATGATCGAAACGGTTCAGTACGCGGTGATGACCGAGACGCCAGTGGTGATTGCGGTGGTGCAGCGCCTGGGTCCTTCGACCGGCGGGGCCACACAAGGAGCGCAGGGCGACGTTTTGCTCACGCAGTTCTGCACATCGGGTAGCTACACAATCCCTGTGCTGGCCCCGTCCAATTCCCGTGAGTGCTACGAACTCACCCAAGCCGCCTTCCATTGGTCGGAGCGTCTCCGCACGCCGGTTATCGTGCTTTCGGACAAAGAAGTTGGCATGACCTCGGAAGCGGTGGACACTGATTCGCTCCGCAGCTGGCCGCCGGTCGAAAGAAAACCCTTTACCAACAGCGCCGAGCGCTTCCGTACATACGCCTGCGATTGTCTCGAGGAACCGCCGGCTTTCTCTGCAGTTGGCAAACGGGCACGCGTCGTGGCTACGGGCTCGGCTCATGACCAGGAAGGCCGTCTGCGAAAGAATGCGCCGGAAGTGCTGGAATTGCTCATCCATCTGCAGGCGAAGATCGATGCGCATGCCGACGAAATCGCCTTGATCGATGCAGAGCCCTGCGAAAACGCAGACCAGTTGATTCTGAGCTACGGAATCTCAGCGCGCGCAGCCCGCGCCGCCGTCCGCCAGCTGCGTGCCCAGGGGCGACGAGTGTCATTTCTGCAGATTAAATCGCTGTTCCCCATTCCCAAGAGGCCAATTGTGCGGGCTGCGGCTGGTTGCAAACGTGTCTTTGTCGTGGAAGAAAATCTGACTGGCCAATATGCCTCCGTGCTCGAACCGATTGTCGGCTCAGACCGGCTTGTTCGCATCAACGCCATCGGTCACATGATTACGCCGGGCGAGATCCTCGAACCGGTGGACGCAGCATGAGCACGCCCTACTTGAAGCGGGACTCGGCCCTGCCCTACTGCAAGGGTTGCAGCCACAGCATCGTCCTGCGCGCCCTGGGTGACGCACTGGAGAAGCTCCAGATACCGCCGGCCGAGTTAGTCATCGTCACCGATATCGGGTGTGTCGGCCTGGCCGACGCCCAATTTGCGACTCCTCACACTGTCCATACAACGCATGGTCGTTCGACCGCCTTCGCGGGAGGCTTGACTTTGGCGGATTCCGTTCTCGGCGAAGGAAAACTCAAGCCTGTCGTGTTGATTGGCGATGGCGGGGCGATGATTGGCCTGAACCATTTGGTGAATGCGGCTCTGCTCAACCTCGACGTCACCGTTCTGGTTCACAATAATTTCCTCTTCGGCATGACCGGAGGACAGAACTCCGCCTTCACACCGCTCGGGTTTGTGACGTCAACGACGCAAGCCGGAAACACCACGCCGCCGCTCGACTTGGCGCAATGCCTTTCGGCGGCACGCGCTCCCTTCGTCGCACGCCAATTGGCCACGGACCGCAACTTGGCGGAAGTCCTCGCACAGGCAATTTCTCATCCCGGGTTCGCCGTTGTCGAGATTCTGGAACTGTGCACGGCCTATGCGACTCGCTGGAATGCACTGACCGGCGCACAACTCAAGCAGGTCGCCGACCGGTGCGGATTTCAACTGGGAATTTTGCGAGACGAACGCAGGCCTATGTTCAAAGATGTCTACCGCGAAATGGCTTCTAAGTTACGGCCAATCCTCGCGCGAAAAGTCCGCGCAAATGGTCAGCTAGGAAATCTCCCTCGCCCAATCGGTGTAATACTAGCCGGCACCGCCGGTGAACGAGTCCAAACCGCAGCCGGTGTGCTCGCGGAGGCGGCAATGCGCTCCGGCCTGCACGTGACCTTGAAAAATGACAATCCGGTTTCTCAGGGCTCCGGGTTCTCTCTGTCTGAAGTAATTCTCAGCGAAAAGGAGATCCTCTTTACTGGCGTTGAGCAGCCGGACGTCATCATCGTTGTGTCCGCCGATGGATTGAAGGAGCTGGAACGAAACTGCATTCTCGACCAAACCAAACACGACACGTTGATCCTGGCCGATGAAAGTTTGACTCTACCAGATATTCCTTGTCGCGTTTTGCGGCTGCCGCTGCGGAAGATTGCAGGAGCAAACCTCGCAGCGCTGGCGGGTGTTATTCGGTGGCTCGAAGCGAGTCACATCCTCCCGCTCGATGCACTCTGGGCAGCGTTGGAGGCTCGGCTTGGGGCCAAGGCCACCACAGTAAAGGCCACGCTCAGCCAGAATATGGGAACAGAGTCTGTCACATTCTCTACCAATTGAAGCAAGCGTGCACTCGCTGTGTTCGACTTCAGCACCCCTGAGTTATTGAGCCCGTCTGACAAGCTACGGTTCTGAGCCTCGGGTTCACCGGTTGCTCAGGCTCTCGCACAGCGCCAGCGAACAGCCAATTGCAGCCATGAATCGGCGTGGGCCGGGCAGGCCATTTGAAAAGGGCGACGCTAGAATCAACCGCCACGGCGTCCCCAAAGAGTCTCTGACCTTTCAGAAATACCTCAGGAAAGCACTCGCAAAGGAACTGCAAAGGCCGTCCTCTAGCAACGGCGAAATGACCAAGTTTCAGCGGATGGTGGAACGGCTTGTAGAGCTTGCGGAGAGTGGGGTTCCCTGGGCACTACAAACTGTGCTTGACCGCATCGGCGGAAAACCTGTGCAACCCATCGCGGAGGAGAGTCGTCAAGAAGTCAAAGTGCGAATCATCGAGTTGTGCGGAGTAAAACGCACGAAGCTACTTAATAGCGAGCGCGGTGCGACTGAGGAATGACTCAAGGAATTGGTGCTTCTCGGTTGCAATCCAGTGGAAACCGGAGCGTAGGCAGACTGAGGCTAGGGGATGGCGAAAAGGCGAGGTTATTACCGGATTCCAAAGCAGCGCCCCGGAAACAAGGTCGGCGATGCCCTCGCCGAGATGGTGCGCGAGAAATTCCGACAAGGATGGCCAAAGGCTCGCATTGCACGAGATTTTCGATTGAACCGGCGCACCGTAATGCGCATCTGCCGGGACGAGAACACGGGTCGTGAGGGGTAGTAAAAGTGAAGGCTTTAGATTGCACGGAATCACCGGGGGAAGAGTTTCCGCTGCGCATCGGCCTTTCAGCCGCTCGACGCCACCAGCCATTGCATACTTTCGCATTGAGCAAAGTTGAGCAGATTTGCGGGAACGGCTGCGGCGGGACCTTCTGCCGCAGCATTGTGCTGCGGCAAGGCAGGCGGCCAAAGGAAGGCCCCAATCGGCCAGCCTCGTGGGCTGAAGGGGCATGAAGGGCACATCATTCTCCTCTTTCAATCCGATAAATCGTCAGCTTGTTTTTCTTTCCCGCGATCACTTCCAAGAGGAACTGTCCATCGGGAGAAAACTGAACCGTGGCACCATAGTTGGCCCGGAGATAGTTCGATGCATTTAGCCGGGGTACGAACAAGTAGGGTCTATACTCAGGCGACTCGTACAGAAGCTGGCCAGTTTCAAGGTCCCAAATCTTGTAGTCACGGGTTGGCTCTCGTGTGGGCTTGTGCTTGTTGGGACGTACGTCGACCACAACCAACCTTTCGTCCGGGGAAACGGTGATCAATTCCGGATTTTTCTCATGGTGAATGACGCGGACTAGCTTTCCAGACTCGGTGTCCCACATGCTGACTCCATACCTACCCTCGACATACCTGCCCTCGACCAGCACTCCCGAAATCAGCAAACGCTTTCCTTCGTCCAGAAGAAACAGATTGTCGTGGGGGAAGCCGGCTTTATAGTGGTCAAGCGACAGGACACGTTTGATCTTCCGGCCATCGGTTGTGTCGTACAGGTCTACTCCCATCCGGCGATCTGAAGCCGCCGGTCGGCGAGGATCCCCGGTATCAAAACCAACGGTGATTGTCCTGCCATTTGAGGACAAAGAGAGCCCCCCCAATGGGTCGCTGTCCAGTATTTTAGGACGATCCCAGTGCGGAACTTCGTAGATCCATAATTCGGATCTTTTCTCCCCCTTGTTATAAACGATGAGTGCGACCACTTGCCCCGACTTGGAAACAGCCCAGTCCAAACCGTTATGAGTCCGTCCGTCCACGAGGTTTGCGACCACCTTCAGGTTCTGGCTGTCAAGCACATAGATCGCGTTGCAGTAGCGGAGGAGAGTGAAGGCTCCGCCAGGGAAAGGATAAAGCCCCGCAAGCGGATTGTAGCGTGGGTTTATACTGGGGCCGCAAGGGAGATAAGAAAAATCCACCTCCCCTTTCACCAACTGTCTCTTCCAATCGAGGATTGATACGCGAGGCTTGTGCCAGTGCCGCAAATAGACCAGCTCGCCGCTGGAACTGAAATAGGCTCGCGGCGAGATCACTTCGTTGTCCGCTTCGAATTCGTAGACGGGCACCAGCCTGATTCGGGCATTCGTATGCCCTGATTCGTTGCCAGGCCCTGTGCGTAGTAGAGCGGCCATCAAGACAAGGATACCAAGCAGTTGCTTCACGGCGTCATCTTCCCTTGGGAGATGAGGTTCTCCCGAATCTTGCAGGGATTTCCGGCTGAGATTGTACTGGAACCGCTCGGAGAGCGTCTGCCGTTTTTGTTCCTCCCTTCGCTTCCGGATTTCTTCCCGCCGACCGTAGTACACATCGGTCGGCGTCACATTCCCGATCCCTTCGTGATACCGGCGGTGGTTGTTGAACTCGATGAACTCCGCTCTCGCCGCGCACAGCTACGCCGGGCTAGTGTACACCAGCAGGTTCAGACGGGCCTTCAAGTGTCATAAAAGTGTCATGGTTTTCGGTTCAGAACGCGTCAAAACGGGTACAAACTCATTAAAACGTCCGCTGCGGAACTCTTTCACGCGTCTAATATAATCAAAAACTTTCAACTCC
>Ga0209109_10000987_pt1 | contig 15662 bp, 16 predicted proteins | sample Rifsed10ft2_FD_184004 | JGI IMG/M metagenome (GOLD analysis project Ga0209109, IMG submission 184004) | Soil microbial communities from Rifle, Colorado, USA - sediment 10ft 2 (version 2) | ecosystem: Environmental > Terrestrial > Deep subsurface > Rock core/Sediment | place: Rifle, Colorado... | reverse complement strand
TCTCTTCGCGCGCCGCGAGATCGTTGATCAGCTCGATGAGTTGATTCTGGCCGCCGGCCGACCCGACATCCGCCGCATACTTGCCATTGATCACAATCATCGGCACGCCCCAGTTGTTGCGGCTGCCGGTGCTCGGGTCGATGACCGGAGGAGCAGTGCTGTACCGGCGCGTCAATTGCTCCGCGCGCTGCAAGTTGGTCTCGACCGCGAACGAGTTGTAGGCCCCGCGGAACTCCGCTTCGCTGATGCCCTGGCGGCGCGCGAACTGCAACTGCATCTGCTCGGTCTCAATCGGATCGTTGCTCACCAGCATGTTGTGGCCGACCTGTATTTCCTTGAATACCGCGGTACGCAACTCCGCTTCCTTGCCCAGAGCCGCAAGCGTGTAGTAAAGACGCGCGTGCGCGCGATGTGCCGGACCCCAGGTCACGGGCACGGGCGTGAACTGCACGTACGTTGGCGCCTTCTTTTTCCAGTTGTCGAGGAATGGTTCGAACGCGTAGCAGTGATTGCAGCCGTACCAGAACATCTCCACCACTTCGACTTTACCGGCCGGCGCGTTCGTGGCCTGAGCGGGCACCAGGGTCGAGTAATGCACGCCCGGTTGCCAGCGCGATGCGGGCGCAGGCTTTGCTTGCGTCAGGGCAGCGGCGAGCAGAGTGTCGGCTCCAGATGCTGCGGTCTCCTCTTCACCGGTATCGAGTGCCTCGCCGGCCTCGATCGTGTCGCTCGCGTCTGAAGATGTGACGGGTTTTGAAGCCACGGGCGCCGCTGCTGGCTGCGCGTCGGAACCTGCTGGAGCAACCTGGGTGGCGGGCTCAGCCGTGGGCGCGGCCTCGGGATTGGATGCTTCCTGTCCGCAGCCGACAGCCACGGCCATCAGCAGGCAAGCGAGCGCGACATGGTTCTTCATCCGAAAGCTCCCTCGATACGATGGTGCGGGACTTGGACCCGCATCGCGATGGTCAGTTGCGCCCGGGTTCAGCGCATGCCCTGGACATAGGACGCAACGTTGCGAATGTCCTCGGCGGTCATGCGCATCGCGATGGTGTGCATGATCCCGGCATTCGCGCCCGGTCGGGCGCCAGCGGCGTAATCCGTCAACTGTTTCTGCGTGTACACCGAATGTTGAGCGCGCAGCGCCGGATAGGCGGCCGGCTCATTGCCGCGGCCGACCGGCCCGTGGCATGCGATGCAAGCCGGGATCTGCCGGCTCGTGTCGCCACCGCGATAGAGCTTTTCGCCGGCTTGCCAGTACGAGGGATCCGCTTCGAGGCCAGCTGGCGTCTGGCCGGCGAAGTAGGCGGCCAGGTCGGCGATATCCGGATCCGATAATCCGGCGGCCATCGGCATCATCACCGGGTTGTTGCGTTTGCCGTCGCGAAAAAGCTTCAGCTGCTCGGTGAGATAACGCGCACCCTGCCCGGCCAGGCTCGGCCATTCGGGGTTGCTGCTGTTGCCGTTCGGACCATGGCATGCGAGGCAAACGGCGGCCTTGGTCGCACCGGTCTCGGCCGAGCCCTCCGCGTACGCATACACGCTCAGACTCGCGCCTGCGATCACGGCCACCAGCCCAAACGCTCTCATGCCTGGCCCCCTGCTGAATCGACTTGATTGTGTTCCCGACCGCCACCATGCCGCTCATGGCGGGCACCGGCGGGCGGCGAATTGTACACTACACTCAAACAGTTAAGTCCATCTTGAACGATGTCGGCGTACCCCACCGTCCGCTTCCTGCTCAGCGCCAATCACGCGCAACAGTTCCCCGGCGACTCCGGCGTCGAGGTCGCGGTGGCGGGCCGTTCGAATGCCGGCAAGTCGAGCGCGCTCAACGCCATCACCCAGCGCCAAGGCCTTGCGCGCACCAGCAAGACCCCGGGCCGGACGCAGCTCATCAATTTCTTCGAGTTGGCACCCGGCCGGCGCCTGGTCGATCTGCCGGGTTACGGCTACGCAAAAGTGCCACCGCGGATGCGTGCGCACTGGCAAGAACTGGTCGGCGGCTATCTCGAAACGCGTAATTCATTGACCGGATTGCTGCTCATCGTCGATTGCCGGCGCGCTCTCAATGACGACGACCGCGGTTTGATCGCTTGGGCCCGTCAACGCGGGCGACGCCTGCACGTCTTGTTGACCAAGTCGGACAAGCTCACTCGCCACGAGGCCAGGCAGCAATTGCGCCAGGTCGCCAGCGAGCTCGACGGCGGGGCGACCGTTCAGCTGTTTTCGGCGGTGAGCAAGGAAGGGGTGGAGGAAGCACGCCACGCGCTCCAGGCGTTGCTCGAGAATAAAAAAAACCCGGTGGTTCGGTTGACCGAGCCACCGGGTCAGACTAACCCGGCATGGGGATGACAAACCGGGTAAACCCGCTCAGGGAGGAAAGCGGGGAGCGTTCCAAACGCTCGGTACGATTTGATGGGGCCCTACCCGGAAAGTTCCAGTCCGTATCGATAATTAAACACGCCGAGAAATGCCGACTGCAACGAATTGTCACCGCTGCGTCAGAGAAACGTCCACGTGAGGCCCAGCGAAATCATGTCCACGGTGTCCGTATCCTGGATTTCGAAGCGCTCGTACTCCAATCGCGCGGCAAGGCTCCCGAAGCGAGCCTGTGCACCGACGCCGTAGGCGAAATCCTCGCCGCTGTCTTCGCCGGATCCGAAGCCCGTGGCGGAGACGTCCTGATCCCATGAAATCAAGCCCGCTTTCGCGAACAGGTCGACCGCGGTGATCGGAAGCAGGAGGACGGCGAAAGCGTCGATTCCCGTCGTGTCAGCCTGGATGTTGACGCCGAGCACGTCATCCTCCGCCGTCCCGAGATCGACGTAGTTCACCTCGACAGCGAAGAAGTCGAGCGGGCGAAATCCGGCGATGACCTTGAAGCCAGTGTCATCGCCGTCGAATTCAACGCCCGCCTCTTTGACCTGGACCGCACCTTGCCCGATCGATCCGCCGAGATAAAAACCGTTGTCTGCGGCGAACGCCGGAAGTGTAGTAAGTGAAACGGCCAGTGTGGCAATCGTTGCGCGAAGCATTTGAACCTCCATGGCTCAGAGTGAGAACGTGCAAATAGCGAAAATCACGAGAGAAACAGCCCGATGGGCCGCAGTATGCAGTTCGGACATGACGCCGAGAAGCACAGAATCCTGAATGACAGAATTCTGTCGCCACCTGCCGACATTCAGTGCGCTTCGTCCCAGTTCGCGCCGACACCCACGTCGACTTTCAGTGGCACGCGCAATTGCGCAGCGTTCGCCATGTGGTCTCGGACGCGGTCGCGAACCCTGTCTACTGCGTCGTTCGCGACTTCCAGCACGAGTTCGTCGTGGACTTGCATGATCAGCTTTGCTGCCACGCGTCGTGACTCCAGCCACGCATCCACGGCGATCATCGCGCGCTTGATGATGTCGGCGGCGGTGCCTTGCATCGGTGCGTTGATCGCGCTGCGCTCCGCGTACTGGCGCATCTGGGCGTTGCCCGAGCGGATATCGTTGAGATACAGGCGCCGCCCGAACACCGTCTCGACGAATCCTTGCTCGCGGGCTTGCGCGCGCGTCTCGTCCATGAAGCGCTTGACGCCGGGATAGCGCTGGAAATACAGATCCACGTACTGTTGCGCGGCGCCGCGCTCGATGCCGAGCTGGCGCGCCAGGCCGAACGCGGACATGCCGTAGATCAGCCCGAAATTGATCGCCTTGGCAGACCGGCGCTGATCCGCGCTCACCTGCTCGAGCGGAATGCCAAACACTTCCGCTGCGGTTGCCTGGTGGATGTCTCGATCCTGCGCAAATGCGTCGAGCAGGCCCTGGTCTCCGGAAAGGTGCGCCATGATCCGCAACTCGATCTGTGAATAGTCCGCCGCGAGGATCACGGAACCCGCAGCTGCGATGAACGCCTGGCGAATACGCCGGCCCTCCGGTGTGCGAATCGGAATGTTCTGCAGGTTGGGATCGGTCGAGGACAGTCGGCCGGTCGCCGCGACGGCCTGGTGATAGGAAGTGTGCACGCGACCGGTGCGCGCGTTGACCTGCTCGGGAAGCTTGTCGGTGTAAGTCGAGCGCAGCTTGGCGAATCCGCGGTACTCCATGATCAGTCGCGGCAGCGGATATGAGGCCGCCAACTCCTCGAGGACATCCTCTGCAGTCGACGGTTGCCCGGTTGGAGTGCGGCGCAGAACCGGGAGATTGAGCTTGTTGAACAAGAGCTCCTGCAACTGCTTCGGTGAATCGAGATTGAACGGCATCCCCGCTTCCCGCTGCGCTTCGGCCACGATCTCCATCATTCGCTTCGCCAGCTCGCTGCTCTGACGCCTGAGCATGTCGCGATCGATCAGGACGCCATGCTCCTCCATGCGCTTGAGCACCGGGACCAACGGCTGCTCGATCTCCTCGTAGAGCGTCTTGAGCTTCGGCAGCTTCTCGATCTGCGGCCAGAGCGTCCGGTGGAGCTTAAGCGTCACGTCGGCGTCTTCGGCCGAATACTCGGCGGCGCGCTCGACCGGCACCTGGTTGAACGTGAGCTGCCGGGCGCCCTTGCCCGCGACATCCTCGAAGTGGATGGTCTTGATGCCGAGATACTTCTCGGCCGCCGAATCCATGTCGTGCCGGGTCGCGGTGCTGTTCAGCACGTAGGACTCGAGCATCGAGTCGTAGCGCATTCCCTTGAGCTCGATGCCGTGATTGGCGAGGACGTGAGCGTCGTACTTCAGGTGATGCCCCAGCTTCGACGCCTGCGGGTCTTCGAGCAATGGCCGAAGCAGGCTCAGCACTTCCTCGCGCCCGAGTTGAGCAGGCGCTCCCGCGTAGTCGTGCGCGAGCGGGACGTAGGCCGCGTGCCCAGGCTCGGCGGCGAACGACACACCGACGATCTCGGCGTTCATATAGTCGAGGCTCGTGGTCTCGGTGTCGAATGCGAACAACGGCGCGCGACGCAGAATCTCGAGCCAGCGATCGAGATCGGCGCGCGTGAAGATCGTTTCGTAGCTTCGCGCATCCGCCGATGGCACCGATGGGGCGACCGCCTCTCCCGGCGCGCTCGGCTCCGCCGCGGGCGTTTCGCTCGTTGACGCATCGCTCGAGGGAATCTGACGCAGCAGTGACTTGAGCTCGAGCTGGGTGTAGAGGGCGCGCAGCTTCTCGACGTCGATCGGCCGCGGCACCAGCTCATTGGGCGCCACATCCAGCTTGACGTTGGATTCGATCGTTGCCAGCCGGCGCGACAGCTCGAGAGTCGGCAGGTTCTCGCGCAGGCTCTCACCCACTTTGCCGTCGATCCTCGCAGCGTTCGCGATCAGGTTGTCGAGCGTCGAATACTCGCCGAGCCATTTGGCCGCGGTCTTTGGACCGACCTTCGGCACTCCCGGAATGTTGTCCGAGCTGTCGCCGACCAGCGCCAGGTAATCGACGATCTGCTCCGGGTAGACGTCGAACTTGGCTTTGACGCCCTCACGATCGAGTGTCGCATTGGTCATCGTGTTGACGCAGGTTATGGATTCGTTGACGAGCTGCGACATGTCCTTGTCGCCCGTGGACACGATGACTCGAATGCCATCCGCGGCGGCGCGTCGCGCCAGCGTCCCGATAACGTCGTCGGCCTCGACTCCTTCGACTCGCAAGACCGGTAGTCCGAGCGCCGCCACCGCCTCGAGCAACGGCTCGGTCTGGCGCCGGAGGTCGTCCGGCATCGGTTCACGCTGCGCCTTGTACTCGGCGAAGATCTCGTCGCGAAACGTCTTTCCCGGAGCGTCGAATACGATGCCAACGAAATCCGGCGCCTGCTCCTTCATGAGCTTCGACAGCATGTTCAGCACGCCGTAGACGGCGCCGGTGGGCTCGCCCCTGGAATTGGCAAGCGGGGGCAGCGCGTGAAAGGCACGGTAGAGATAAGAGGAGCCGTCCACGAGCAACAGCGTACGAGGCTTGCTCATCGCCGGGACCCGCTAACGCGGTTTCTCTTTTTCTTCTTCGTCGCGCTCTTCAGGCGCCGGCGTGGTTGCGGGCGGCGGCGCGGGCTGCTGAATGACCGGCGGCTTGGAGTCGGGAAGAAAGAGCGGTCCCTTCTGCCCGCAGCCGGCCAGCGTCGCCATACCGAGGAACGCGAGCGCAACGGAGCGCGCAGCGACTCGAACCGTTCGCGGGATGCGGTGGCAGCTCATGGTGAGGCCCTCAAGGCGGGCATCGCGCCGGGCTCGATCACAGCCAGCGTCAGCCGCGAGATGCAGATCAGCCGCTCGCGTTCATCCTGAATCTCGATCTGCCACACCTGGCTGCGCGCCCCGAGGTGTATCGGACGCGCCGTTCCGGTAACGAGGCCCGAGGTCACGGGCCGCAGATGATTGGCATTGATTTCCTGGCCGACACACACGCGCCGCGTCATGTCGAGGCACATGGTGCCCGCGATGCTGCCGAGAGTTTCAGCGAGCGCCACCGCCGCGCCGCCGTGCAATATGCCCATGGTCTGATGCGTGCGCTGATCGACCGGCAGCGTGCCCTTGATGAAATCGGTTCCGATTTCAGTCACCCGGATGCCCAAGTGCTCGACCAGGGTGTTGCGGCAATAAGGAGCGAGATCGTCGAGCGTGAAGGGTTGGAACCAGATGCTCATGGGTTTGCGGTCGGATGGAAGCCGGCGCCGATGATAACACTGCGTCTCATCCACACAGTGCCGCGCGGAGTGCTCGGGCGGCAGTGGTGCTAGGATTGCCGGGACGAGGTGGAGTCATGCCCGAATATCGCGCCCCCCTGGATGACATGCGTTTCGTGCTCAACGAGCTCGCCGGACTGCCCGCGCTCGCGGCCACGATTCCGGACTTCGAGAACGCCACCAGTGACGTTGTCGATGCGGTCCTTGCCGAGGCGGGACGGTTTGCCGGCGAGGTCTTGAGTCCGCTCAATCGCAGCGGCGACCGCGAGGGCGTACGAGTCGTCGGCGACGACGTGAAAGTAGCCGCGCATTTTCCCGAGGCCTACCGCGCGTTCGCTGCGGCTGGCTGGGTCAGCTTGAGCGGCAATCCGGAATATGGTGGACAGGGGTTGCCGCGCGTGGTGGCTGTGCCTGCCGGGGAAATGTGGGCGGCAGCGAACTCCGCGTTCGCCAATTGTCCGGAACTCGCCGGCGGCGCAATCCTCGCGCTTGCAGCGCACGCAACCCCGGAGCTGCGCGCGCGATACCTGCCGCGGCTGTTGTCCGGAGAATGGGCCGCGACCATGTGTCTCACGGAACCGCAGGCCGGGACGGATCTGGCGGCGGTCCAGACGCGCGCGGAAGCGCACGGCGACCGCTATCGGCTGTTTGGCCGCAAGATCTTCATCACCTGGGGCGACCACGACATGACCGACAACATCGTTCACCTGGTGTTGGCGCGCGGTCCTGATGCACCGCCCGGGCTGAAGGGGGTCTCGCTGTTCCTGGTGCCCAAGTACAAGCTGAAGCCCGACGGCAGTCTCGGCGAGCGCAACGACATCCTTCCGGTTTCGGTCGAGCACAAGCTCGGACTGCATGCGAGTCCGACATGTGTCATGGCCCTGGGTGATCACGGCGGCGCCGAAGGATTTCTCATCGGCCGGCTGCACGACGGCATCGCGTGCATGTTCACGATGATGAATCACATGCGTCTCGGTGTCGGTGTGCAGGGCGTCGGTCTCGCGGACCGGGCCTATCAACAGGCGGTCGCATACGCGCGGGAACGCAAACAGGGCCGCTCGCGTGACGGCAAGGAGCGCGTGCCGATCATTCGCCATGCCGACGTTCGTCGCATGCTGCTCACGATGCGCGCCTTGAGCGAAGCGTCGCGTGCGATCGCTTACGTCGCCGGGGGTCACCTCGATCTCGCTGATCATGCGTCGGAGGAAGCCGATCGCCGCCGACACCAGGCGCGCGCGGACCTGTTGACCCCGATCGTGAAGGGTTGGAGCACGGAGATCGCGCAGGAAGTCGCCGCTCTCGGCGTGCAGGTCCACGGCGGGATGGGATTCATCGAAGAAACCGGTGCCGCGCAATTCCTGCGTGATGCGCGCATCACGACGATCTACGAGGGAACCAACGGCATCCAGGCGATGGACCTCGTCGGCCGGAAGTTGCTGCGCGATGGAGGGCGGGCACTCGATGACATGCTCGGCGAGATGCAAGCCCTCGATGCGCAGCTGGCGGAGGGTGGCGCCCAGCTGAAGGCGATTCGTGAGGCACTTGCAGCCGGCGTCCGTGCGGTGCGGGAGAGTTCGCGCTTTATTCTCGAGGGCAGCGCCAAAGACGAGAATCTGGCCGGTGCCGCGGCCTTCAACTACCTCATGCTGCTCGGAGTCGTGTGCGGTGGCTGGCAGATGGCCCGGGCCGCCGTGGTCGCGGCTAAAGGATCATCCCCGGCGGCCAGTGCCCACTTCCTGCGTACCAAGCTCGCAACGGCAAGGTTCTACGCGGATCAGATCATGCCGCGCGCGCATGCCCATGCTCTCGCAATTTCGGCGGGCAGCTCGAGCATCATGGGGTTCGACGAAGAGGATTTCTGAAACTTCAGGCGCGGCGCCAGGCGCCAAACGTTCCGCCTTCGTGCGCGAGTTGTTCCAGCACCGGCGCCACCTGCCAATGTTCCGGACCGAGCCGCCCGGCGAGACGCTGGATGGCATCGCGCACTGCCGTCAACCCGAGGGAATCCGCGTAGAACATTGGTCCACCGCGGTCGCGCGGGAATCCGTAGCCTAAGGCCCAGATCAGATCGATATCGGACGAGCGCTGGGCGATGCCTTCGCCGAGGATGTACGCGCCTTCGTTGATCAGTGCGATGGTGCATCGCTCAACGATCTCGTCAGCGGTGATCTGTCTCTGCGCGACATTCAGTCGCGCGGCTTCATTGCGGATGAGAGCGGCGACCTCGGGATCCGGAATCGGAGTGCGGGAGCCGGTTTCGTACCGGTAGAAGCCGCGTCCTGTTTTCTGGCCCAGCCGGCCCTGCTCGACCAAAGCATCGGATACACGGAACCACCGCGGATCCGCCGGGCGGTTTCGCAATTCGCGTCGGGCCTTGTAACCGATGTCGAGCCCGGCGAGGTCGCCTACCGCATTCGGGCCCATCGCCATTCCGAACCCCTGCAGCGCGCGATCGACGTCGTCCGGTGCCGCACCCTCTAGCATCAGGAGCTGATTCTCGCGACCGTAAGCGTACAACATGCGGTTGCCGACGAAACCGAACGCGTTGCCGACCACGACACCGACCTTGTGCAGGTGGCGCGCGAAGTCGAGCGCGGTGGCCAACACCGATGCGCTGGTCACGCGGCCGCGCACGATCTCGATGAGTCGCATGACGTGGGCCGGGCTGAAGAAATGCAGACCTACGACATCCTGCGGGCGGCGAGTCGCGGCGGCGATCTCGTCGACATCGAGCGTCGAGGTGTTGGTGGCGAGTACGGCGCCGTCGCGAGCGATACGATCCAGCTTGCCCAGGAGCTCGCGCTTGACCGCCATGCTCTCGAATACGGCTTCGATGATGAGATCGGCAGAATCGAGAGCATCGAGTGCAAGTGTCGGCTCGAGCGCGGCGAGGCGCTGATCGCGCTCGGCGGTACTCAGCCGGCCCTTCTGCACGCCGGCATCGAGCAGGGACCTGACATGAGTCCGGCCGCGTTCCAGTGCCTCCGCATTCTGCTCGACCAGGCTGACCTCGAGGCCGGCATTGAGACAGCTGAAGGCGATGCCCGCGCCCATGGTTCCCGCCCCGATCACGCCCACGTGCGAGATCTGTCGCGGCTCCGCGTCCGGCGGCAGACCGGGCACGCGGGCCGCTTCGCGCTCCGCGAGCAGGAGGTGCTGTTGACCTGGTGATTGAGTGGACGAGTTCATCGGACCCAATCTAACATCGCCTTCCCCATGAAACTCTACACACTTTTCAGAAGCTCGGCCGCTTATCGCGTGCGCATCGCTCTCAACCTCAAGGGAATCGCGTACGAGTCCATCTCCAAGGATCTGCGCAGCGGCACGCACCGGCAGCCTGACTACCTGGCGCTCAACCCCCAGGGTCTCATCCCCACGCTGGTGCACGACGATGTCGTCATCGCGCAGTCCTTTGCGATCATCGAGTACCTCGAGGAGCAGTTTCCATTGCCAGCGTTGATGCCGAAGAGTGCAGCGGATCGTGCGCAGGTGCGTGCCATCGCGCTCAATATCGCCTGCGACATGCATCCGCTCAACAACTTCCGCGTGCTCAACTATCTGCGCGATGAACTGAAACACGACGAGGCGACAGTCAATCGTTGGTATGCGCACTGGATCGCGGAAGGGTTCCGCGGGATCGAAGAGCAGGTCCGGCGCTCGAGCAAAGATGGCAAGCACTGCTTCGGCAATACCGTCACGATGGCCGACGTGTACCTGGTTCCGCAGATGTTCAACGCGCGCCGATTCAGCTGCGACGTCAAACCGTACCCGACTCTGGTGGGCGTCTGCGCCAACCTGGAGCTGTTGCCCGCCTTCGCGGCGGCGCGGCCCGAGCTGCAACCCGACGCCGTATGACGACTCCGCTCGCTCGATCGACTGTCTGCAGATGGCGACGGTACGCCCGCAGACATTCGATTTGATGCCTTCCCGGCTCCGATCGAGTCAACGCATCAGGCATGCGTGCGTTTGGCAACGCATAGGTCAGGCGTGAACACGACCGAGCGGAGGAAGTCGCCCATGCGAAACACCCAATTCAGCTCTTCATTTCGAGCAAGCCTCGGAATGGCGTTATGTATCGTCGCGGCCGCATGTGGCGGCGGAGGTGACGGCGGGGATACCGGCACCGTGAGTCTGTCGGTCACCGACGCGCCCGTCGATGAGGCAAGCAGCGTCGTCATTCAGTTCAGTGGCGTGGCCTTCAAACGCGAGGGCAGCGCCCCGGAAATGGTCGAGAACCTGACTCCCTCGCCGCGACAGATCGACCTGCTTCAGTATCAGCAGGGGCGGGCCGCCGTACTGCTGAACGACGTGGTTCTGACAGCCGGGCGTTATGAGTGGCTGCGTCTGATCGTCGATAACGAGCCCAATGTGCGGGATTCCTACGTGACGCTCGATTCGGGTGCGGAATGCGAGCTGCGCGTGCCGAGCGGCGCCGAATCGGGGCTCAAGCTCAATCGCGGCTTCACGTTGCCGGCCGACGGCAGCGTAGCGCTGACGGTCGACGTCGACTTGCGCCAGTCGCTTCACGCCCCACCGGGCCAGCGTGGCTCCGGAATCGACTGCACTCAGGCGTTCTTGTGGCGCCCGACGCTGCGGCTGGTCGATGATGCCAACGTCGGTGCCATCGCAGGACGCGTCGACGCGGCCCTGGTGACAATGGATTGCGTGCCAAGCGTCTATATTTTTGCCGGCGCGGACGTTCTCCCGGACGACGTCGAGGAGAAATCGGCGAGCACGCCAGACGTCGATCCGCTGGTCGTCGCGACGGTCATCGTGGTGAACGGCGCCACGCAGTACGACTACCGCGCAGCGTTCATTCCCGCTGGTACCTACACCGTCGCCTTCAGTTGCGGCGACGATGACCCCGCGAGCGACGATCCATTGACGTTCTCACCGACGCAGAATGCGACGGTGCAACCGAATCTGATCACGACTATCGATTTCGCCGCGCCCCCTCCGGGCGGCTGACCACACCGCACTTTGCTCGCCGATGCGGCCCGTCCTCGCTAGAGGACGGGCCGTGAGCGCGCTGCACTACTTCATCTGCCACGTGCCGTCTGCAGTGCGGCACGCACGCGTCTGCTGCGATTGCGTTCTGCCATCACGCGACGCCTCCAGCTTGAAGCTGCGGCAGGCGTCGCCATCGCGCGAGGCACCGGCCGGCGTCAGTACATAGCTCACACCGGTGCTGTCGTTCAGCCAGCGCACACTCTGGCCGTCTTTCGCCAGCTCGAGCGAGTGACCCACGCAGGCACGGTCCCTGTCGTCGAGGTCGCGACCGATCTCGCGGCCGATCACCGCGCCGATCACGGTGCCGAGCACGATCGCGACCACGCGATCGTCGCCGTCGCCGACTTGCGATCCGATCGCGCCGCCCACCACACCGCCCAGGACCGCGCCGATCGCCTCGCGATTGCAGCGGCCATCAATGATTCCGTAATCGTGTTCCCACTGGTGCCCGGTGTAGCCGACGTAGTAGGGATCATGCTTCTTGCGCCAGCCATGCGCCGGCGCCTGCGACGGCGGGTCCGCGAACGCCGGGACAACGAGCCCAAATCCCACGACGGCGAGCGCCGCGAGCCGTGCAAAGCACCGCAGATTCCATCCGGTGATCGATTTCATGCCGAATCCTCCGAGCCTCCGAAAACCATCGCCGCATTCGGGCACTCCGATGCGCCCGAGAAGCAGCGGACAGCGATCTATCGCACCCGCATAAGCGCCGGCTCAACCGACCAGCGGCGCCCGCTTATGTAAATAATAGATTGCCTCCAAAGTTCGACGGTGTATGTTGCACCCGTTCCAAAAACTCACAACAACAGCCAGCTCGGAGGGAATTCTCGAGGTCGATGTGTGCACCAGTGCCGATTTCGGCGGTGGTGAGCTCGGCTATGGATTTGCCCACCCGGGGCTGGCAGTCAGGGGATCAGCATGCGACACGATAGAACGAAAATGTTCCGACTTGCGGCTCTAGCAGTACCGGCAGGCCTGCTGGTGGCTGCCTACGCACTTGCCGGTGGGCGGTCGAACTGCTGGATGACCGGTGGGGGAAGCATCTTCGCGGTGCAGTACGGCGGCGAGCAGCGAATTACGCACGGCTTCGTGCTTCACTGCGATCCGCGGAACAGCGACAACCTGCAGGTCAACGACCACGGCACAGGCTGGGGTTTCCACCTCGGAGACCTGACCAGCGCCATCTGTATCGACGACCCGGCGATCGATCCGAACCCACCCGATGCGTCGTTCGACACGTTCGTGGGCGAGGGGACCGGCATCTGCAGAAACGTCGGCGGCGAGTCCCGCTTGTGCACGGCGCAGTGGACGTTCACTGATGGCGGCGAGCGTGGTGGCTGCATCAGGGACACCGCCATCGTCAACGTCGAGGATGACGACGGCAACCTCCTCATCAGCGTTTCGGGCGAAGTGGACTGCGGCAATCACCAGGCCCACAGCCAGTAAGTCGACGACGACGTCAGTTTGGGGACGGGAGGGGCTCCTCCCGTCCTCGCGCCGATCCGTCCCGCGCCCGGCCGCGAAACACGCGCCCGGCATCACGTGAAATACGCATTATCGGGACGATGGTCACATCGAAATCGACAACAACGCCGCCGAACGGGCGCTGCGCGCCGTGGCGCTCGGCCGCAAGAACTACCTGTTCGCCGGCTCCGATGCCGGCGGGGAGCGCGCCGCGGCGATCTACTCTCTCATCGGCACCCCGAAGCTCAACGGCATCGACCCCGAGGCCTATCTGCGCTTTGTCATCGAGCGCATCGCTGAGCATCCGATCAATCGCATCGAGGAGTTGCTGCCGTGGAACGTCGCCGCCGAATTGAGCGCAAACCAAAAGCTCGCCGCCTGAACCTTCCACCGGTCGGGCGCTCTCCTTGGCCGCACATCGAAGAGCTCATCGAATGCGACGGCAACATCAGCATCGGGCGGATCGAACCCGTCACGTGCGCGGCCGTCGCCTCCGATGAGCACAACATGCTCGCCGCCCTGGTTCGCCGCGGCGGCGAGAGCTTCCTCGCGCTGCTCGCGCGGCTCGATCAAGCAATCGATGCGGCCATGAACCACGAGACCTTCACTGACGAGATCAATCGCTGAGCCTCAGTCAATGCGGCCGGCACCGGACGCTTACGATGCGTCAATAACTTCATAACTTAAACCTGGCACCTTTCCCGCGTGAAATACGCACGCATATTCAAGAGTTCGCGCACTCACCTCAAAACCGTGCAGAACGACGACAACAGGGACGACGGATTACCGGGGTGCCGGAGAAGGATTTCCGGTTCCCTCCGAGATGGAGTTGCCCGAGCACTGCGTGCAATCGATCCTGCGCATCCGTGAGTTCCTGACGCAGGAGCTAGGCGGGCTCGATTCAGATCAGCCGCTGTCGCAGTCGCTGCGCGCCATGCGGGCCGCGTGCCGCAAGTGCTTGGAGACTCTCGAAGCCGATGATCGACGCATCATCGAGTTCGGCGCACATCGCAACCACTACGCGAGCTGGATCTTCAACGGCGCCATCGGCGAGCTGCGCGGAGTGTTCGGGATCCACATCGCCGCCCTGGCCGCTGCGCACGGACTCGACATCGAGGACGAGCTCGCCTCGATTCTTCCCGCAGCCGGCACGTGAGCAGCGACAGGTCGCCGCGAGGCCATTCTGCGTCGTCACGTCGGGTGATTTGGATCGCTTCCCAGCGAGATCGTCTTGACGGAGGTTAGGCTCTTGGCCACATCACCCGGACCAATCAACAGAAGGTATTGATCCTGCCGAACCAGCGAGTAGTGCTCTAGCGCGCGCTGGATGTCGTGCGACATTGCAAACGTGAGACCGTCGAGCAGAACAAAATCTGCGCCGGCGCAATCTTCCCGCTCGTCAACGCGGACTTGTAGACGCCAGTCGACTTGATTCAGTGAAATTGACTTGGAGAGCAAATCGCGAGCCCGTGTTGCATCGGCTTGCGATCCTGACATGGCCCCTCGAACCACGCGTGCCACTTCTCCCTCCGCGAATATCGGAGGCCCTTCATCGAAGAGAGAAGCAACGGGATTCCGATATCGTCCCTCCGATATCAACTGCTCGATGTGCAGCCGAGCACTGGTGTCAATTCGCAGCATATTCAATCGCCGAGTCGGCGTGTGTATGTGGGGTAGCACAGGTACGGCGGATTAAATAGCATCGTTGGAACCATCTTGATGTTGCCTACTGTCCCAGGGCAGGTGGTGTTGCAGTCGTATATACACATTACCCACTTGACTGGCGTCGGGCGGAGCTTCCAGTACACGAACATGGTGAACTGGCCAACGAGTGGGCATTTAAGGCCGCCGCCATCGCCACCATCACCCTTGTCGCCATCGCCTTCATCTGCACCTGTCGGATCAATCCGGCTTACAGGGTTGTTCACAACATACGCGTATGGGTTCAGCTCAAGTGGCGCTCTTGCGAAAGCCTTCCCATGGTCCTTCATCAGAGCAGGAGCAATCGATTCCATTAGCGCGTGCTCGCGCACGCCCATCGGATCAGGCTGGCAGTAACGTCCTGTCGCCGGATCAAAGCAGTCTCTGAAGTAGTTGTAGCTTAAGCCAGTCTCGCCATCGAAATACTGCCCGGGGAATCGCAGGTTGAAGACGAACTGGTTCGAGTCCCCATCCGGATCCTGATTCGCCGCATCGGTGCCGAACGGATCGGAGTCCCAGCGCCAGAGTATGGCGTTGTCACTGGGCCGCGAGATTCTTCTCGGCGTGTTCAGATGATCGGCGTGAACGTAGAAGATCGAGATGCTGCCGCCATTCGGTCGCAGCGTTGCGACGGGGATGTCCTCCTTCCACACCGTTTCCTGGATCAGCGCGCCGGAGCCGTCGTACTCCCCGATCAGATGCCCGGCTTCGTCATACACGAAGTACGTAGTGACGCCGCCTGCGACCTTCTTCACCCGCTGGCCCAGGGCATTGGGGCTGTAGCTCGCGGTGGCCGCACCCGAGACGCCGGTCATCCGCCCGGCCTCGTTGTAGGTGAACGTGAA
>Ga0209109_10000986_pt1 | contig 15665 bp, 15 predicted proteins | sample Rifsed10ft2_FD_184004 | JGI IMG/M metagenome (GOLD analysis project Ga0209109, IMG submission 184004) | Soil microbial communities from Rifle, Colorado, USA - sediment 10ft 2 (version 2) | ecosystem: Environmental > Terrestrial > Deep subsurface > Rock core/Sediment | place: Rifle, Colorado... | reverse complement strand
CGCCGTCCAGGCCGTGACAGCGGGCGCATGAGGCTTCGGCGACGTGCTTGCCCTCCGCTACCTCCAGGGCCGAGGCGTATACGGCCCGGAGATCGTCGCTTTTGCCGGGCGTCACGCTAACGGGCTGCGCTTCCTCGCTCGTGGAATGACGCACCATGGCCGCGATTACCACACCCGCGGCAACCACGGCCATGAAAGCAATCCAGTAAAATTTCCGCGCGCGTCGTTTCACCGGTGTTCGCTCGAAATGGCGGCCTTACTTATTTCGACGACTGATTGGCATAGTAAGACGCGACACTCTCTATGATGGAGTCGCTATAAGGCAGGCTCATCTTGTGCATGGTGGTGCTTTCGCGTCGGTCATCGCGATACGCCCTCAGCGCCATGATGAGATAGTCCCTGTCCTGCCCGTTGATTTTCGGGATCGCCATCGCCGGATTGTCGATATCGGCGCCGTGGCAACGATTGCATTTTTCGGTCAAATCCTGAACGATCGCCTGTCCTTGTTCAGCGGGTCTGGATTTCTGAACCGCGTAGAAAGCGGCGATGTCCTGGATGTCCTTATCGCCGAGACCGGTGACGTAAAGCCGCATGTTTTCCCGCTTGCGCGTCGTGCGGTATGCCTTGATGGCATCCACCAAGTATCGCGCGTCTTGGCCCGCAAGGCTTGGCGTCGCGGTGTCGGTGCTCACGCCATGAGAACCATGGCAACCGCCGCACACGGCGGTCAACGGTTCGCCCGCCGCCGGTTCGCCCGCCGCCGGCGTTGCACGGGGTACGGGGGTTTGTGATGCGAAATACAGTGCCAGGCTTTCAATATCGAGCTTGCTCAAACCGGGCAACATGGAATGCATCGGTGACTTCTTGCGTTCCCGGTTCAGATACTCCTCGACGGCCACGAAAAAATAACGGGGCTGCTGGCCGGCAAGGCTGGGCGTGCCGGGAATCATGCTGTTGCCGTCCGCGCCGTGACATTTGGCGCAGGCTGCCGAGAGCGCCTGGCCTCTATCATAGGGAGACAGCAGCTGAGCTTTCTTTACCGGGGCGCTCGCGACCGGCGGGAGACCGGAGTAGTACGCCGCGACATTACGCACGTCAGGTTCACTCATGTGTGCCGCCATGTCCTTGAGCGCGGCGTGCGTACGCTTTCCTTCCTTATATGCCATGATGGCGGCGAGCAGATAACGCTCCCGCTGCCCCGCGAGGTGCGGAATGGCCGCGGCGGCACTCTTGCCGTCCAGACCATGACAGCCCTTGCATTCCCGCTCTACGAAAACTTTGCCCGCACTCAGGTCCGCCGCGGCTAGCTTCTCGGGTGTGGCTTTGGTGGTTGACTCCTGTTTATCCGAGCAACCAAGCAACGCCACCGACAATACAATTCCCAGCATTAAGTGTTTCATAAGTAGCCTCGATGAATGTCTTGCACCATCCACACCAACAACATTTTATTCCAATGACACCCGACAACCCAACCGGTCGCTTTACGCAATCACTTACTCAATACCGCTTATAAACCCGATCAGCACCAGGATCAGCAGTATCAGGCCGACAGCAATCAGGGTGAAACCCAATATTTTCGACGCCAGGGTCATGGGCCGTGACGGCGCGTCCACCAGATACTTCGCGAGTTGTCCGGTTTCGACCAACCGGTTGTATTCCAGAGCGTGCTCCCGCCTGAACTCTTCCAGCGACACGGCGCCGGTGAACATCACGATATCGATCGGAAACTTGTCCGGCCTGAAATGGTTGTTGAAGAAGTGCACCGTAAACAGGAACACCGCGGCCAGGATGGCTTCCTCCCCGTGAACAATCGTGGCTACATTAAACACCCATCCGGGCAGTACCGCGGCGATCGCGCTCTTAAACCACAACGTAAGGCCGCTCCCACCGATGATCGCCATGCCCCAGAACACCGCCCAATAGTCGAATTTCTCCCAGTACGTCCACCGGTCAAAAACCGGCCGCGGTGCCCGACCGAAGAACCACCGGAACATGGCGACCATATCCTTGATATCCTGCCAGCGAGGCACCAGCGAGGTCGGTCCGAACCATTTGAAGGATTTCCAGTTCCGGCCCAGATGGAATGCAAGATAGACGAGGTGCCCAAAAAATATTCCCAACATGGTTACCGCGCTGATTCTGTGCACGATTGCCGTCACTTTCGGGCCGCCGAAGGCACTCATGATCAGTTTTGCCCAGGCATTATCGGCAAACAACACCGCCGTCCCGGTCAAGACCAGTATCATGACGCTTATCGCGAAGACCAGGTGAGCTATCCGCCAGATTAGTCCAAAACGCTGATAATATTTGCCTGCTCCTTGCGGCAACGCCTCCGTGCGCACATGCGGCCTGGTCTTGCCCTCTTGGCGATCTTTGTATTCCCGGTAAAACCACAGTGCCATCGATGTCCAGAAGAAAGCGAACACGGCTGTCAGCAACGCAATCATGAATTTTGCCGCGATCCACATATAGGGATAACGACTGAAGTCGTGGGTATTGCCGTGCGGCTCGAATGTAATAAATCCTGCGGTTGCATCCGCATGACATTTTTGGCAGGTTTTCAGACGATTATCCGGATGCACCGTCGAGTTCGGATCATGTATCCGCTGAATGCCGTGGTTACCGTGGCAATCGAAACACTTGGCCGTATAGGCATAGCCCAGCGTCTGGACCTGGCCGTGGTAGGTACCCGTGTAGGTCTGGTAACTCTCCTTATGACAGGACCCGCAGTTCTTGGTAATCACGAGCCGGGTCGATGACATTTCCGGGTCATCGATATCATGGGTGGTGTGGCAATCCGAGCAGATGGCCGCTTTCGGATTGGCCTTCCATATAACTTCATCACCATGCACGGATTTCACATATTCTTCTCGTTCCTTGCTATGGCATTTCCCGCAGATATTGGGAATGTTCAGGCGCCACTCCGCACGGACCGTACTGCCTACCGGGTAAACGTAATGCGCGTCGTGGCAGTTATAGCAGGTTGCGTTGGTGCGCGACTGGTCTTCCTTGTTCGGCCGGGCATGGATGGACTTCATGTACCGTTCGATCTGCTGTACCACCACGCCTAATCTTTCGAACTCCGAGGTCTTGTTTTCTTTCTGAGCAGTTTCCCACAATGCTTCATGGCACTGCACGCAACTGACCTTATGCTGCCCGATTTTCTGGTGCGGAATCTCCGAAATATCCTTATGACACTCGACGCAGAGCCGCTTTCCATGCACGCTTGCTTCAAACTTTTCCTTCATCACGTGCAACGGGCGCGGTTTTCCGTCCGCGCCCGGCACCGCGAAGCCTGCGTTTCCGTGACAGGCCAGGCACATGGGGTTTTGGGGCCTCTCGGCGGCTTGAGCGGCTCCCTCGCCGCTGGCAGCTTGCGCACCCCAGTTTCCCGAAGCGCCAGCCAGGTACATCATGCTCGCCATTAGACACATGGCAAGTTTCAGAAAACGCATGATCTACGATTTCCTTGATGGCCGCATAGCTTCCCTGTCCTGTCTTAAATACGATGACCCCATAAATAAATCCGACGGTTATTTTAGCTTGGTGGCTTGAATGTCAGCCTTGGCACCGATCCCGAGCGTCTTGACGAACGAAACATGGTGACCGCGCGTGGTGATGTTATCGTCATGCATCGCGAAGCCGACGTGGTAGACTCCGCCATCCTTCAGGGCCTTGTCGTCGTCGTTGGCCAGGCCGAGCGGACGGATCATCACGACGGTCCATACGCCGTTCTTCCAGTTGCCGGTGGCCTTGTTGTCGGCGGCCGAACCGCTGGCGTCGCTGGCGCTCAGGACGTAGCGTGGCAGCAGGTCACCCTCTTTCCAGCCGGCCTGCGAGTCGAAGGGGACGGCGTTTGTACCCTTGATCAGGAAGCTTTCCTTTTTGCCGACCTGTTTCGCCGTCATCGCCTTGGCGCCGAACTTCTTGGCGTCATACATGAACTTGGGCTGCTTGGTGTCCTTGTCCAGGTTCGAGGCGAAGGGGTTCTTGCCGGTGTCGAAGTTGCGATATTCGAGCACATAACCGTCGTCGGCCATGCCGACCGGATTGCTGCGGTGGGCGCGCCACTGGATCAGGTCGACGAAGCCGCCAGCGGCCTTGATCTTGGCAATCTCTTCGAGCGACTTGCCTGTCGTCCAGTCCGAGGGTTCGGTGCGCGTGGCCGGCAGGTATTTGCGCACGTCGTCTTTCTTGATGGCCGCCATGAGCGGGTTGGCCGCCACTTCGCCTTTTGATTTGACACCCGGCATGTCGCGGGAACCATCGTGGCAGGTCAGCCAGCAACCCTGTTGCGCGAAGTCCGGCACCTTGCCGTCGTCCAGCATCATGGTCAGGCGGTCCTCGTAGATGGGCGGCTGCTTGCCTTCCTGGACTGCCTTGTCGAGGCGCGGCCCGCCGTAGACCTTCCACTCATTGCCGTCGAAACGATAATAGGGATATTCGATGCCGGCCTTGCCGTGGGTCTTCCACTGGTAACGGAAGTAGGCATTCTTGGCGTCGTAGGCCACCTGGACCTTGAGATCGACCGAGCCGTTCTTGCCCTTGACCGGCGTCGGCTCCAGCGGACCACTCTTGACCAGTTTGTCGCCCATGGCCTTTTCCTTCCCCGCATGGCACATAATGCAGGCTTGGTTTGTTGTTACCACGGCGGCTCCCGGATGAGTGCCGCCGCGTACCCACTCGTACGACGACTGGCCGGGATAAAACAGCGTTACGGTGCTTGCGGGAACCTTGGACCAGTCAATCTTGGCTGGATCGGCGGCCATAGCTGGCCCGGCCGTAAGTGCGACAACAATAAATAAAATTGTCCTTTTCATGGGCGACTCCTTGCTCAAGTTAGGTTGACAATCATTGAACTGATTTTTTAGTGGCTTCTCTTATAAGAAGACGCACGAATTAATTGAATTGTATCGGCCGCAGAAGCTGTACAGTTTGATCCAAATCAACCTTTTCCACTATACCCCCGCCTGCGGGGCAGGCGCGCGGCGAAAAGCACGAATCAAATCCGACCCAAACCAAAACCGAATTGCCTAAACGATTTTCCTCAAGCGTGGCGCGGGTCCGGTAACCACGGCGGCAACAACTTCGTCAGCACCCAAAGCATGCCAAACGGGAGCGCAAACACGATGATGGTAGCCAGGAGACCCTCCCGTCCCAGCACGGGCGGATAAAAGTACAACAGGCCGTGCATGGTCTTCGAGAGTTCTTGCCCGCCGATCACCACATTCCAGCGCATGGCCAGCACGGCAATCAGCATCAGCACCGCCGAAACCAATACCCCGATGATCAGTTGCCGGTCTTGCGTGCCGCGCCAGATGACGTACGTCAGAATAATAAATGCCGCCACGGAGCCTCCCACTTGCAGCACCCAGACGCTGAACCATATCGGCCCCGCGACCAGAGCCATGATGGTCTCGACGCCTTCCCTGCCCTTGTAGACGATGTTGGCAAATTCCAGAAACTCGAGAACCATGGCAAAGATCAGGAAGCCCCACAGCATGTACGCCAGGCCTTTCAGACAGGTTTTGTCGATGGGTGTCTGGCGGAATCGCGATATCAGCAGATAGAGAACAATCAGGATGGAGATACCCGAGACGATCGCGGATACCAGAAAGATCGCCGGCATCAAGTCCGATCCCCACCACTCCCGCGACTTCAAAGAGCCGAACACAAATCCGACGTAGCCGTGCAGCCCGTGGGCGCCGGCGATGCCGACAATGGCGAGTGCCTTGATCCACTTGGCGTCATAGGACCGCGTCGTTGCGGAGATTTCATACGACCCTAATGTCAGCGCCCGGTAGAACCGCCCCCGCAGACCCTTGCCTTCCTGTGCCCAGGCGACAATATCCTCGCGGTAGGAAAACCAGATTTCGAGCGTTACCAGGATCACGTAGAAAGCGGCAAAAAATCCGAAAGCCGCGAAGGCCGACGTCAGGTGCGGCGTCAACATTACATTCAAAGCCCGCTCGGGATGCCCCAGGTGCAGGAGCAACGGCACGGGCACGAAGATCATGAAGGACAACGAGGTCAACAGGGCAAAGCGGGCCACGGGTTTGAACCGCGTCACGCCGAACACGTGGTAAAACGTGGCGACCGTAAAAGCACCCGCGACGAGACCGGTGATATACGGATAAATGACGATCATCAGGCTCCAGGGGATATCGGTCTCGTTGGGGAAAACGTACCCGGTGAATGGAGTAGCCTGAAACAAGGCCTCCATCACATCACCTCCTTGTCCAGCCCGACGTAAAAGACGTTAGGCGAGGTACCCATCTCTGGTTTCAGCACGCGTGTCCGATTTTCGCGGATAAACTTGCTGATCGGACTCTGGGGGTCGTTCTGATCTCCGAAAATACGCGCATCGACCGGACAGGCCACCACGCACGCGGGCTGGAGCCCCCTGACGATGCGGTGATAACACCAAGTGCATTTGTCCGTCACCCCGAACTCATGATTGAACAGCCGCACGCCGTACGGGCATGCTTGGACGCAGTACTGGCAACCGATGCAGTAGTCGTGATCGATAAGCACCACGCCGTCCGGGGTACGGAAGGTGGCGCCTACCGGGCACACCTGGACGCACGGCGGATGCTCGCACTGGTTGCAGAGTTTCGGGACGAAGAACGCCTTGTCGATGTTCGCGTCCAGATAACGGTTGTCGAACCGATAGGTTTTTTCCGAACCGGAAGCGGCGATGTTGCCCGGATCATGTTGGCTGTCTACGAGCGGTTTCCTCTCGCCCTTGAGATAGACATAACGCTCCACCCAGGTACGGAAGTGGCTTGCGTCCTGAGCCACGCCGTTTTCGATCTTGCAGGCCTCGACACAGCGCAGACAGCCGATGCAGCGGGTCGCATCCACGCCGAAACCCCAACGATGCTTGGTCCAGTCGTAACCGGTTTCGGATAATGGCGGTATGGCGGCCGCCAGGCCGCGCCGGCCCATGAGCCCTACGGAGACGAGCGCGGCGCCGGCGAAAACAATGGCCCTGCCAAGGAGCCGCATGAATCGGCGTCGGCCGGGTTGGTGCTCGCTGATTCTCCACTTCATGGCGCGGCTCCTTCAGCAGCAGAAAATGTCAGCGGCCTGGGAACGGGGTTCATTTGCATTTCAAGCCGGCGTAGTAAGCCGCCAGCTGCCCAATCTCGGCATCGCTCAAACCCTTCACCAGTCCGGCCATCATGGGATCCTGGCGGACGCCCGATCGATAGGCCTTGAGTGCGGTAACCAGATAAGTCTCCTGCAGCCCGGCCAGGCTCGGCCATGCGGAATTGCCGCTCACGCCGCCGGCGCCATGGCAGGCGGCACAACCCGCGGCCTTCGCCTTGCCGGCGGATACGACCGTCGCCGCCGCGTTTGTCCCGGCGGATTTGCAACTCAGGCTCGCGTAATAGTCAGCGAGCTCATTCATATCCGGCTCAGTCAATTCCTTTGCCAGGTTGGTCATCATGGGATCGCGGCGCGCCCCGGCCTTGTAGGCCTGCAATGCGCTGACCAGATACCCGCGCTGCTGGCCGGCGAGGCTCGGCCATGCGGGATTGCCGCTCACGCCGTCGGCGCCATGGCAGGCGGCACAACGACCGGCCTGCTGCTTGCCGGCAGCGACGGCGCCGGGCTGCGCTTTTTTCGAGACGGCGGCGACGGCGATCTTGGGGGAGTGGGCATTATGGCAGACGGTGCACGCCTGTCCTCCTGCGTGGGCATTGACTTCAATCTGTCGCTGTATCGCGGGCCGTCCCGGCATTTTTTCGTGGCACAAGGTACAGAGCTTTACGGCGTCCGCGGGAACAGACAAGTTGAACTTGTCATAGCGCGAGCTCGCCATGAGGTTGTGCGCACGCATATCGGAGGCAACGGGTGGTTTGATCTTGGGATGTTTCCCGGCCGCGCCGTGGCAGGTCTCGCAGTTGACGACTTTATGGATGCCCGCGGACCATTGGTCAAAACGCTCGTGGTGACAGCTCTGGCAATAGGCCGCGCCTTGGTAGATCGGAGTATCTGCCGCAATCTCGGCCACGGCGTCGGCACGGTAGTGGCCGTAGACGCCGAAGGACTTGTCGAGGAAGTAAAACCTGGCGCCAAGCATCACGACGCCAGCGGTCGCCATAAGGAGCAGCAAACGGACGATATGTTTTGGCATAGGTTCGCGACTGTCCGAGCCGCACGTCCACAAGTTTTTCCATATCCCGGTAATGTTAAAGGATAGCCACTAAAGGACAGCGCACATTGACCAAGATCAATATGTGGCTTTTTTTTGAGCGGCGAATATTCAAGCCTGATAACCGGTGACAAGATATCGGCAATCGAGATCAACTTTCGTGCGCAGACGTGATCGGGCTGTGATTTTTTCCGCGGCTGACATGCCGCGTTGCCTTTACCTGACTGCAACACTCTGGCTTTCGCTGACGCCCCACTTTCCCGAGATTGGTCTGTGCCTTTTTTTGCTCATAAAAGCGTAAAACGCCACAACAACGACTGGCTCGGATGTCGCGCGTAACCTGTTGAATCGCGCGTCCATGCCCGTCATACGAAAGCGCATTAATTTATCAACTTAACCGGCGCGCGCTGCCGACATTTTTGATCTAACGCAATCTCAGCATGAATTGTTTATACTACGTGCTCACAAGCAAAATTTTTCTTTGTGTGAACATGTCGAAGACCGCTAACGGCGCTTTGATTCATTGCCAACCCGGACATTGCATTCTCTACGAGGCCCGGCTTTATTCGGGACTGACGATGAGGCAGGCCTGTGCCATCCGAGGCATGTTCATCAATCATGAATTTGACGCCCATGAAATAATTTTTCGTGAAGGCGAACCCAGCACCTATCTCTATGTATTGCGCCAAGGCCTGCTGAAGTTAACGTCCGTGGGGGTAAGCGGTCGTGAACAAATAATCGGCTTGGCAACACCGGGTAGACTACTCGGCCTTCAAACCAAGCACGGCAATACTTACGGTTTCACGGCCGTGACGCTGTCAACCGCCTCCGTCTGCAAGCTCCGGAACAGCGACATGATGCAGGTGCTCGAGCAGAATCCCTCGGTGTCACTCAAGCTGATCGACATGCTCAATCAGGAATTAACCGAAGCCCAGACATTAATCCGCGTGCTCGGCCAGAAAACCGCCGAGGAACGGGTTGCCTGGTTCCTGCTTACCTTGGCCCATGCGGATTCGCGGAATACCGCCGATATGATCACGATATGGTTGTCGCGCCGGGAGATGGCGGAAATGCTCGGGCTTACCATCGAAACTGTCAGCCGGTTGATTTCGTCATTCCGCCGTGAAGGATTGATTGACGTATCGCGCCGCTCGATGCGCATCTTGAATCTCCCGCGCCTGCAGGCACGAGCGAAATTCATGAGCGAAGCGGATAACGGAATTCAGCAGTGGGTGACGGCGGGTTGATTCCGCCTTCCCGAAAAAATCCTTTTACCAGCCTCATAAGTGCAAGCACACTGCGCGCCGATAGCGATCTAATCCGCGCCGTTGGTTTGCACACGTGATGCAACGAAGTACAACGACCGACGCCGGTCAGTCAATGCCGAGCTGGTCCCATATATTGCTGATTCGCTGTTTTACCTCGTCATTCATGACAATCGGCTTTCCCCACTGGCGATGCGTTTCTCCCGGCCATTTGTTGGTGGCATCGAATCCCATCTTTCCCCCGAGACCTGACACGGGGCTCGCAAAATCCAGATAATCGATCGGGGTGTTGTCCACCAGCAATGTATCGCGTACCGGGTCCATGCGCGTGGCCATGGCCCAGATCACTTCCTTCCAGTCGCGCACGTTGATGTCATCGTCGGTCACGATGACAAGTTTGGTGTAGGTAAACTGCCGCAGAGACGACCACACGCCGAACATGATGCGTCTGGCGTGGCCGGGATAGGATTTCCTGATGCTCACGCAGGCCACGCGATAAGAACAACCCTCGGGCGGGAGATAAAAATCCACGATCTCCGGAAACTGCTTTTGCAGCAGGGGGACAAATACCTCATTCAACGCCATCGCCAGCACCGAAGGTTCATCGTACGGAGAGCGGCCCATGTAGGCGCTGTGATAAATAGGATTGTCACGAGTTGTGATGCGGTTGATGGTCAACACGGGGAATTTCTCCTGGGAATTGTAATAACCGGTGTGATCGCCGAATGGCCCCTCGAGCGCCTCCTCGCCCGGTTCGATGTGGCCTTCCAGCACCATTTCGGCCGAGGCCGGCACGTGCAACGTCCCGTGCTGGCACGGGACCACCTCGCTGCGCGCGCCGCGGAGCAGACCGGCGAACTGGAATTCGGACAAGGTATCGGGAATCGGCGTAACGGCCGCCAGCATGGTCGCCGGGTCGGCGCCAATCACCACCGCCACGGGAAAGCGTTTGCCCGGATGCGCCTCCTGCCACTCGCGAAAATCCTGCGCCCCGCCGCGATGCGGCAACCAGCGCATGATGACCTTGTTTCGCGCGATCACCTGCTGGCGGTAGATGCCGATATTCTGACGCTCCTTGTACGGACCCTTGGTGATGACCAGTCCGAAGGTGATCAGCGGACCGGCGTCTTCCGGCCAGCAAGTCTGGACCGGCAGCCTGGACAGGTCCACGTCCGCGCCGTCAATGATGTTCTGGCGACAGGGGGCGGCGCTCACCTGTCGCGGCAGCACATACAGCAACTGCTTGAAGCCCGGGAGGTTATCCAGCGCCTCGCCGATGCCCCGCGGGACTTGCGGTTCCTTGAGAAAAGCAAGCAACCGTCCAACCTCATGCAGTTCTTCGATGGATTCATGCCCCATGGCCAGCGCCACGCGGCGCGTGGTTCCGAACAGATTGCACAACAGAGGCATGCTGAACCCTTTCGGATTCTCAATCAGCAACGCCGGTCCGCCTGCGCGCAAGGTGCGCTGAGAGACCTCGGTAATCTCGAAGCGGGGATCCAGAGGAATCCGCACGCGCTTGAGCTCGCCGAGTGCTTCCAGATGCGCGATAAAATCTCTCAGATTTTGGAACCTCACGGACATAACCATAGGGTTGAATACGCCTGTCTCGTTTGACGCAGATCAACAATCTTGGCGGCACCGGTCCGATATTCGCGTAAACTGTTCTCCGGTATACTTTCCCGGGCATGATCCCTGATCCATTGCGCTTGCCGTTGACGTTGATTCCCGACGCCGTGCACGCGGATTTCCTCGCGCGCGCGTTCAATCACCTCATGCGGGGTCAGCCGATTACCGGTCGCCTGGCGGAAATCAACGGAAAATCCGTGTGCCTCCATATCAAGGATGCCTCGAGTACGATCTGGTTGCGGATCGAAAACGCGAAACTGCGGGCGGCGACACCGGGAATGGCGGACGTCCGGATCACCGGAAACGTGGAGGATTTCTGGCGTCTCGCCGCCCGGCGCGAGGACCCCGATACGCTTTTCTTCAGTCGCCGATTGTGCATGGAAGGCGACACCGAAACCGGCGTGCATATCAAGAATCTCCTGGATGCGCTGGATTATGATTGGGAATTGCATTTCCGGGAGGTTCTCGGGCAGACACTCGGCTCCGTCGCAGCGCTGGTTCTACACCGCACGGCCGGTCGATTTTTCGCGGGCCGCGGCGACATCCGCCCTCATGCGTGATTCACCTGGTCCATCCCGGGCGCGCCATGCCAATAACCGTTGCACGAACCCGCCGGTTGACAACCGGCAAGGATGTCCGCCGCGACGGGGGGCGGCATCACTCCCTGCAATACCGAATATAAGGCATCGATGATTTCGAACATGCCTTGTCTCTGGGGTATCAGGCGGAGGATGTCCACTTTGAGCTCCGCCAGGGTTTTGATTTCATTCAGCAGGTTGTACGTCCTGGCCGAAAGCACCTGAACTCCATTGAGATCAAGGAACGACGCGCCTTCGCGCGTGTGAAGCCGCATGCCGTCGGGATAGTCCGCGCAGCGGATGTTGCACTCGTCTTTCGAAAGATTATGCGCGCGCGCGGTAAAACAGCGTGCCGAGAATGACAGTGGCAGACGACCGAAAACGATCACCTCTGTTTCCAGTCCGGCGGGTCGTTGTTCCTGAATAGCCGCCAGCGTGTCGCGATCCAGTTCCACGGGCATCACCCAACGTTTTGCCCCCGCCTGCGCCAACACGGCCAGGGTTCGTAAGTTATAGACATTGATATGCGGCCCGATCACAAATGGCATCGCGCCTTCCAGCATGTTGACCGCGGCGTAATCATTGGCCTCGACCGCATGGCTTCCGTTTTCCGCGATGGTCCTTAAATAGGCGACTTCCGACTCGGCTTCGATCAGCGTCAGCGTCGAGAGCACCACCTCCTTGCCCGCCGCCGTGAGGCGTCCGGCGATATCCAGCCAGTCCGGTAACCGCAGGGCGCGTCGTTTGGAGCAGATCGTTTCGCCGAGATAGACAATAGCCACCGGCGCTTCGGCCACGCGCGCATAAAAATCAAACACGTATTCGCGGTTCCAAAGATACGGAATCGGCCCAAGGGAAAGTTTCATTGCCATGGCCGGGAATAGGCGCCGAGCGTGTGGCAGCGGCCTTCCGCGATTTTGTCGAGCTGCTCCACCCACGAAGCGCGCGGTACGAATTTTTCCGGGCTGGAAATACAAGCGTCGATGGCCTCGCGCAGCACACGGGTGATCTGCGCGACGTAGGCCGGACTGCGCTGGCGGCCTTCGACCTTGATGGCGGCCACGCCGGCTTGATACAGGTCAGGCAGTATATCGAGCACGTTGAGACTGGTCGGCTCTTCCATGGCGTAATACACATGGCCGCCGACTTCAAACCGCCCTTTGCAGAGCGTGGGGTATCCCGCGGGCTCCCCGGGCGCATAAACATCTATCAGCACCCCATTGAGACGCGAACACCGTCCGGAAGATGTCTCCTCCCACTTAACGGCCCTTGCGGGAGAACACACGCCGCTGGAATTTGGCGAGTCACCGGTCACGTAGGAAGATAACGTGCAACGCCCTTCGACCATCACGCACAGACTGCCAAAACCAAAGACCTCGAGCTCCACGTTGACGCGCTTCAGGACATTCCGCACCTGGGTGAGCGACAGGACGCGCGGCAGCACGACCCGCTGCACTCCGAAATGCCGCACGTAATAATTTATCGCTTCGTGATTGGTGGCCGATCCCTGCACCGATAAATGCAGCCGCAGATCGGGATATTTCTCGCGGCAGTAATCCATGAGACCGGGGTCGGAGAGAATCAGCGCGTCAACATCGAGTTGCGCCGCCCGGTTGACGGCGTCGCACCATTTCCCCCACTGGCGCGGGCGAGGGTAAGTGTTGATCGCAAGAAACGCGCGCGCGCGTCCCTTGTGCGCATAACTCACCGCCGTTCGCGCTTCATTGAAATCGAAATTCAGACCGGGAAAATTCCGCGCGTTGGTTCCATCGCGAAAACCGATGTATACGGCGTCCGCGCCATTATCCACGGCGGCTTTCAGCGCCGGCAAGCTGCCCGCGGGGCATACGAGCTCCATATATTCGTGAATCGCTGGTCGTAAAGAGTGAATCGTGAAAACGGTTTTTTATTCCCCGCGGCTTACGTCTCACGACTCACGACGTTAGCCTACCTCATCCAGTACGCGCCGACGGAAACCAACGCCGAGTTGCCGGGCGATTTTTTCGCACGCGTTGATATCGACACCCGGTAATCCATCAATTGCCGTCAAGGTGATATCCGGGACAAAATCGCGCGCGCATTTCACAAAATCCAGCATGGCTTCGTATGTCCCCGGAACCGGCGGGCGGCAATGAAATTCATATATCGCGGCGTTCTGGGCATTGAGTGATATTGATAGCGCATCAATCAATCCTTCCATGTCCGGCGCCACGTCGCGCTCATACACGAGATTGGCCAGGCCATCGGTATTGATACGAATGCGTCTGGCGCGCGACCGGATTTGTGACACAACATCCAGCAGCGTGTACAAGCGTAATGTCGGTTCGCCCAGGCCGCAGAATACGATTTCGCGGTAATCTTCAGGGTTGCCCACGGCGGCGATAATTTCCGCTGGAGTCGGTTCATGGGCCAGACGCAGCGAATAATCCTGCACCGTCCATAATCCGTTGAACTTCGGACAGAATGCGCAACGCAGCGTGCAACGATTGGTTATATTAAGGTACCGGCTTTCCCGCAGGGTGTAACCGACAGTTTGTTCCGGAGCGGCATTTTTTGCGATAAAGAACTGATGAGACATGCCCTGTCCCTCGACGGAAAAAACGGAATCATAACCATTACCCGCGCGCGCGCCTTGACCCAAATCAAAAAAAGCCTTTCCCCCACCGGGATTAACGTGGGGGATGAAATGATCGGCAATAAAGTGTCGGTTTACGGAAAGCCTAGCGGTTTGGTCGGGATATGACCGCGATCTGGTAGGCGGCGTGGCAGGCCACGCACTTCTTCATCGTCGCGGCCAATTGACTCAAGGAAAGTCGGACATCGTTCAGTGCCTCGGCATCCATGGCAATACGGTCGAAATCATCGTGCACGCCGTGTCCCAGCGTTTTGAATTCCAGCGGCAGCTTCGCGGCCAGGCTGGCGGGCACGTTTCGCGTCGCGGACAAGCCGAGCGGGCGCGCGATCTGCGCGATGGCCGCCGCGTCATTGCGCTCGGCGGCCTCGAGCATGCCCTGAATCCCGGCGAGAAACTGACGCATCTCACTTAGTACCATGGCACGTTCAGAGGGCTCGAGTATGATCGCCTGCCTGCCGTCCTCTCCCGTTGCCGTCGTCCCTAGCACAATAAATTTCAGCGCCAAGCCGGCAATGGTGAGCAACAACAACCCGATGATTGCCCAGTAAATCATGATAGTTTGGTTTTGTTTCACGATAATTTATTGAATCCGGAATACTCTATGGTTCGACTGCGAAATTATTTGTGTTTCAGAATGTCCTTGAGGTTGGCGAAAGGATTGTAGGTTGAGGATTTTTTCGACTCACCGGTAACCGCATAACCCTCTCCCCGCACCAGATAGGCGAAACGCTGATGCTCGTTGTCATGGCAATAAAGGCAGAGATTCTCCCAGTTGCTGCCATCGGGCGGATTGTTGTCGTGGTTGTGGTCCTTGTGATGCACCGTGAGTTCGTGCAGGTTCTCGCGCGTGAAGGTGCGGCCGCAACGCCCGCAAACCCAGGGGTGGAGTTTCAGCGATTGCTCGCGATAGCCCGCCATGCGTGCGTCGCGCTCCTTGTGTGCTTTCGCGACGATGTCGTCAAGCTTTTGATTATCGAGCAGGCCAGATGATTTTCGCGGACCTGAATTTTTCCCGGCCATGGATATCTCACTTAAAGTTCGTTCTACCATTATATAAAGCATGGCATGATGGGGATATGAGCACTTGCCTGCTGAATTGTCGTGGCTGACCTTAGCCTCTGGGGCCTTTTCGTAAGTTCTTTTGTTTCAGCTACCTTATTTCCAGGCGGATCCGAGATGTTACTGGCAGCTCTGGCAAACTTTCAACATCATAGCTTTGGGACTCTGTTGGGCGTGGCGACGCTGGGTAACACGCTCGGCGGCATGAGTACTTGGCTGCTCGGATGGATGCTGGCGGTACGCTATCCACTGGATCAGCCGCACAAGGCTAGCCGTGAGCGGGCAATCAGACACCTGAAAAAATATGGCAGTTCTCTGCTACTGCTATCGTGGCTCCC
>Ga0209109_10000985_pt1 | contig 15680 bp, 20 predicted proteins | sample Rifsed10ft2_FD_184004 | JGI IMG/M metagenome (GOLD analysis project Ga0209109, IMG submission 184004) | Soil microbial communities from Rifle, Colorado, USA - sediment 10ft 2 (version 2) | ecosystem: Environmental > Terrestrial > Deep subsurface > Rock core/Sediment | place: Rifle, Colorado... | reverse complement strand
TCTGTCTACTTTGATGTTTACAAAATTCTCATTTATGAATTTGGCAACTTCTTCATTTTCAAATGACTCGTGTGCCATCACATGACACCAGTGACAAGCGCTGTACCCTACACTAAGAAAGATTGGCTTGTTTTCATCTTTTGCCTTTTTTAGAGATTCATCATTCCAAGCATACCAGTTAACAGGATTATGTGCATGTTGAAGCAAGTACGGACTAGTTTCATTTATCAGACTATTTTCTGTCACAATGAATCACATCTGTATTGGTATTTGTACCTAATTGGTATAATCTAGTAAAAGATTCCTTTACCTTCTTCTAACTCATAAATTCGGACATTGATTTTTGCCAATAGTTTGACTTTTGATTTATGGGCTTTTTTGTCATGACTGTAATCTTTTTTCTCTACTAATTCTTGCATTCGCTTTAATTGTTCTAATGAAAGTTTTTTGAATTCATTTTTTGAGCTTGAAACACGTTGAAGTAGAGTTATTCGTTCACGATCCTCAGCAGTAATATCTTTAGACATGTATTGATATGAAATTAGGATCTTTATTTTTCTAATGAATGAACACTAGCAAATCTTAGACTTTTTCTTATAACCACCAATCATACCTAAAATAGGCATGTCTTACATCCCCGAGGTCAAAAGAGAATTTGTAGTCAGTCTCAAAAGTGGGGGGAGAAAAGGTTGCTAAATCTGCTTTAAAGACGTTTGATTTAGGCTCAATTTCCCATTGAGTTAATGTTACATACTGATTTTAATATGATAATGGAAATTTCTCATTATGGATTCGGAATATGTCGATGAAGAAGGGCTACTCAAAGTCATAAGAGCCTTTGAGTTATCTGAAGCAATTACAAAACTCAACTGGAATTGGGATAGTTATTCAGATGCTATTAAACAAGCACATGAACTAATGGAAAAAAGTCAAAAACTTTTCCTAGAAATTTCAGAATATGAACAAAGAATGGGATTTAAACTTACCAAGTATCAAAAAAATAAAATCAACAGTGCAGTAGAAGATTTAGGAAAGCTAGTTCCATACATGAAAAATAAAATCAAACCTACTGAAATTTTAGAAAGATTAGATTAGATTTTAATGAACGAATCTTAAAATTTCGTGTTGAAAATAGGTAAATATGAAAAAAATGCGAGCCATGGTACTATCTGAATGTGCTCTAATTGAAACTAGACCGTTAAAATTAACCGAAATTGACAGACATGAAATTAAAAAATCAGACGAGATTTTATTAAAAATTGAAGCATGTGGAGTTTGTCACTCGCAACTGCATGGAATTGAAGGAGATTGGAAAGATATTGGAATTCCGCCAACTTTGCCTACAGTTCCAGGGCATGAGGTAGTAGGGAAAGTTATTGAGATCGGCAGTAATGTTACCAAATTCAAAATTGGAGACAGAGCGGGAATAACACCATTACTGGAGGCTTGTAAAGTATGTCAGTATTGTAAAGAAGGAAAAGAACAACTTTGTGAATCATCAATAATTACAGGAGAGTCACTCAAAGGAGGATATGCAGAATACATTACAGTATCAGAAGACTTTGCAACAAAAATTCCGGAAAGTATGAAATCAGAATATGCAGCGCCATTGTTCTGTGCAGGAATCACAGCATACAAAGCAGTAAAAGCCGCAGAACCACAATCACACAAAAAAATTGGCATATTTGGAATTGGTGGTGTTGGCCATATGGCAGTACAGTTTGCAAAAGTAGAAGGATGTGAAGTTATTGCATTTTCACGCAGTAAAAATCATCTAGATGTGGCAAAGAGATTAGGGGCAATGGATATCATGACTTTTTCTGAAAATCAAGAATTTCTAGATGAATTAAAAAAAAGACATGGAATGTTAGATGCTGCGATCGTTTTTGCCCCAGCAGATATAGTAACAGATGTTGCAATCAAGTCAGTAAAAAGAGGAGGGTTGATCGTAATCGCAACAGTTGGTAAAAATCCAACATTTTTTGCATTTGATGAAAAAACAATTCGCGGAACTGTGATTGGGTCAACAAAAGATATGGAGCAGGTAATCAAAATATGTGATGAAAAAAAACTTACAGTGATAACAGAAACATATCCGTTAGAAAAAGCAAATGAAGTTCTCAAAAAACTAAAAGATTCCAAAATTCAAGCAAGAGCCGTATTGATACCATAACCTAACAAACATGTATTTTTTATATGTAATAACAACTCGATAGAACAAAAATACAAATTAATTTGGTTTTCTCTTCAACATAAGAAATGATCTGATTCTGTACAATAGGATATAATTGAAAATCACATACTACAAAAATTATGTGATTCTTTCTATTGCATCAAATCCCTCATCGATTGTAGGTAGGTTAAAGGAATTGATTTGTTCAAATATTACTTCTTTTGGTATGAATTTTCCAGTTGTCTTTTCTCTGTTCTTTAATCTTTCAAATATTGTATTTGTAGGTAATTCAAAACTCACTGCAAATAACTCCAAATGTTTTCCATTCTCTATTGCAAATGTCTTTAATTCGTTAATTAATGAAATTCTAATGTTACGTTTTAAGTGGGTTCTATCTATTACAAAGTCCTTGTCATTTAAAATGCACTCACGTATTTTTTCAAAGAATTTAGTTGTAATATAATCAAATTTTTTTTTATTTTGAATGTAATTAAATGCCTCAGTGTAGGAAATGTCCATTTTTTCTGCTAATTGTTCAATTATGGAATCGGTGGAACAGACAACATATTCCTTGTGAGATTTGACCCATGTGGTTTTGCCAGAGCCGGAAACTCCAACCATGATTATTCCTTTCATAATTTAGCATGACTTTTGGCAATTATTTGGGTATACCCCAATACAAAATATCAGGTTAGAACTAAATGCACGTTGATTTTGATTTTAAAAGCAACTTTACAATAGTTTAATTACAACACGATTTCACCAAGTTTTAGAAAGATATGCCATTTGATGGACCAAGAGAAATGTTTACCGCAACATGCGGTGACTGTGGAAATGAATGTCAAATACCATTCAAGCCAAAAGACGACAGACCTGTTTATTGCAGAGAATGTTTCCAAAATCACAGACAAAACTAGTAAATCGTTTTGAGTAACTCTCAAAACTCCGTATTTTTATCAAAACAAAGATTTAGAATCCAACATCAGTACCAAATATCATTGAATGTTGTACCGGCAAGAGATAAAATAAAAATTGGAATAACAGTAGAGATGGTGCAAAAACAAGATCAACGTACAGGAAATTTGACTGAAGGTGTAGTTAAGAGAATTCTTACTTCTAGTAATTTTCATCCTCATGGAATTAAAGTTGAATTAGATAATGGAAAAATAGGACGCGTTCAGAACATAATACACAAATGAATACAGATGATTCAATTACAATCTGTTGATGTTTGAATTGTATTGCTTACTGGCTTAAATAACAGAGTGACAAAATTTTTCCTATGAACTGCAAACGATGCCATCACACTAGTGAAGCCCACATCCCATCAAAGGAGAGCAAATCGTTAATGAAAATCGGTAAATGTAAGATTCCTAATTGTACCTGTCAACAATATCTAGAGCCAATTCAAGAAATAGACGAAGACCTAATGTAACTATAATTCATATACCAAATTCTTTTGAGATAATTTATGAACAAACATGCACCAGCTGATGAAATAAAAAAGGAATTAGATAATCTTTTGTCCAAACTCAATGCAATGGAAATCATAGCATCAGATGAATTTCAAAAAGGTTCAGTCAAAGTGTTACGAGCACTAGTTGAAGGACAAATTCATTCAATTAATGAATTTGAGCATTTAAAAAAAGCAATAGATTTGCTTACGTTGGAATTATTTAAGATTCAAGATAAAATCAAGAATTAAGTCTAGTGTCACTCAAACCACATTCAATGCAGCGAATAATTGTTGTAGTTTCAAGTACTTTGTCTACTTTCATATCAGAACCACAGCAAGGACAAGGTGTTTTAGATGTGTTTTGTGAATCTGATTTAGAGTGTATTTTATAATCAGGTTTAACGTCGTAGTTAATTCCCATATTACAAATTGGACGATACCGGACAAGTATTTTATCTAAGATTTTTTTTCTCTCATAGTTTTCAGATTCAAATAGTGGCAAAATGGCAAGATACAGTGATTTCTCAGAGCCAGATTTTTCAGTCCAGCATTTGAAACTAGAATTACTAGTGAAAAATTTCTCATCAGAAGTTTGTTCACAGTCACCAGCATAAATTATGTTAAAAGAGTCTTTTTGACGAGACATTATCAAGTAAACTACTTTTTCCATTGATGGTCCCCATTCTTGAAGCTTGATTGGACCTAGAAACTCATACTGAAGAATTTGAATACTCAATGAATACAAATATGATTGCTGGCTTTTGTTTTTTTCTAATTAGTGCCAATATTTGATCGCAGTTCTTGAAAAGAATAAATTCAAGAGAATTTGATTTGCGTTGAATGAAAGAACCTCACAATCATGCTCATGCAGGTTATGGAATGATTCTAGTTGCTGCAAGTCTTACAGCAATTGCGCTTGTTGCATTGGCAATAGGCTCAAACGTATTATTTGGAGATAATATCCAGAGAGAAAATACGGCTCACTTCAAAGAATGCAAAGCAAATGATTTCAAAACTGAAGATTGTGAAAGATACTGGGACAGAATCAACAATGATGTATCTGGAATTTACGTAGATTTAGAGAAATAATATTTAATATCCATTTGCAAAATCTTCCATAGTGTTTAGATTTTTTGTCAGTCTATTCATTGCATAAAATGCACCACCGACAATTCCTGCATGATAAAACGTATACAAAAACACTGCTGAAGAAGTATGATCAGATTGTGTAAAGCTGAGAATAAGCATTGTAAAGAAAACAAATGTACTAACACATGTAACTAGTCTATCGATAATTCCAGAGCCAAGTCCAACAATTCTTTTTGTTGCTCCTGCCATCAAAGCAATGCTGGTAATTATTAGAAATGTAGCACCACCGTTTGCAGTCACATATTCATTTAACCAAGGAAGTAGACCATCATCGATGATGCTAGATTTAGGCATCATACTACCATTATTTAATGCAAAATTAACAGAGCCAAACATACTACCGATTACAAAAAAGAACAAGAGCGTTTTAACAATTGATCTTTTGAGTGGACTGCGTATTTCACTTGGCTTTACAGCTCTCTCGGCAATTCTGACACCATAAAGAAATCCTATCGCAGCAGCAGGAAGAAACATGAGATTAATTAAAATCGATGATTCCTGATTGATTGCCTCAATTTGAGGTAAAAATATCAAAAACAAAAGTACAGCAGCAGATGCAGATAATACAAATAATATCAGATTAAGATATTTACGGTCCTCTGACTCTGCATTATATTCCCAGTTGTACATTTTTTAGAATCAGAAGTAAATAATTAAAGAACGAATCAAAAAATCATTTGGTCAAATCATCAATTCTCTTTACCCTTTTTACTGACATCAAGCCTAGAAAGTACAATGAAAAGCAAAAAAGCAGTCATAATCACAGGTATTGGCATTATGATTATGGGGTTGATTTTTCACCTTCAAGGACAATCAATGGTAGGACCAGAATCATCATTTATGTATTCAAATCCACAATGGGTCACATACGGGATTCAGATAGTTATTGCAGGATGTGTTATTTTAGCAGTAGGAATTAGTTTGAATTTTATCAAAAGAAACTAAGTCACACGAAGTGTTATGGTACTACGAATTTTGTTTAACTTTCTAATCTTGGATGAAATAATTGTATTTAGCTCTTCTGCAGTACTAGTTTCAAATTTAACAACAAGATCATAACTACCATAAGTGATAATACAATCTTTAATCTCTGGAATTTCTTTTAGTTGTGAATAAAGTGAATGCTCTTCTCCTATTTCACAGCTAATCAACATGTATGCTTGTTCCATTCCAATTGAGCTTTCTAAAAAAGACTATAACTTAAAGACATCTGAAAATATTTCCACAGATCTTAAAATCCTGCAAGAATTGGATCTTCAGGTTTCATTATTTCACGCAATAAAATAGTAGCAAACGAACCTCTGGAAAGAGTAAACTCTACAGTGGTATCTTGTGAGGAATAATTAGTACATTGTATTGCGGCTTGTCTGAATCCACCTTCACTACTAATTTCCTGCATTTCTTTAATGAAAAAATCCTTTGGCGTGATCTCTTCAGCTTTTAAAATTTTAGATATTTGAAAATCAAAGCGAGTTTTTTTGTAATACGAATATCCTACAAAAGGCAATGCAAGATGTTGATCCAAACCTTTGACATATTTTCCAAGTATTCCATGAAAATCATAGCAAACATCACCTTCTTGTGCCGCAAAGAGATTTTCTCCGTCTGTAAATGCATCACTTAACGCATGATTAAAAAGAAAAGATTGGTACGCTTGAACATAGAATCTTCTAAGTGGTAATGGTATTGCATGAATTGCTTTTTGCTCATTATCATGCTCAATTATTTCTTGGAGTACAATTCTTTCAATGTCCATTTGGGGTGGAACTTGATCAAAGTATTTTTTGTAGTTTGATTTGTCAGCTAGTTTTTCTCGTATTTCGGTATTTTCCTTAGAGTCATAAGAAGATGTAAAAGACACAATCAACTCAACGGCTTTTTTGAAATTACGCTGTAAAAGTGCCTTACCAATGAGATGAGTGACAGGTCTTTTAGAGCCAAATCTTTGGTAACCATAAAAATTCAGAACTTTGTCATATTCGGTAAAGTCAGAGATATTACCACATCCAGAAATTTTTATGCGAAAATGATTAGCAATCATGTCTTTTTTGGATAAGGGTTTTTTTACAAAACCAATTTTTTCAAGGGAATATTTCTCAGAAGTGTAATTATCTATGGATTTACCTTTGCTATCAGAGCAGACAAATTGTTCAGTTACTGCAGTTGCATCTTTTAGTCCAAGTGCTTTTAATCTAATTCCTGTTTTTTTAAAAATATCAGAAAGAGCATGGTTTGTATCTATTTTTTTCTTTTTTAATTTGTAAACAGCGTAACCATCTTGTTGACTAATTGACTTTAATGATTTCTCAGAGAGAACTTCATCTACCTTAAAGTTCTCAACTTCTGTCCTAATTTGTCCTCCAATTCCAGTAAATTTTGTACTATAAACAGAGATACCTATTTGAGAGTCGATTGTAGGTATCACGGCAATATTGTCACTGTAACAAATTTACTAATTGATACATCTTCGATTTGTGCACCCAACAATATTTTGTATTTTCCAGGAATCGCATCATCGGATGCAGAAATTGTTACCTCCATAGAACTAGGAACACCAAGATCTAATTGGAAAGAATCAGATACATTTGAAGTGACATCCAAAAAGTTGAAAGGATCTGATAATATCAAAGACACATTAGACAAGTCTTGCTGAGGAGATATTACAAAAGACAAGTTCGTTGATTCTCCAGGTACAAGTGAAATATCTTTAGAGTCAAGTTCAATTCCAAATGGTAGTGCAATAGAAGTATCAACTACACCAATATTGTTTTCCACCCATTCAGTAAACCAGATTTTATCATTGTGTATGGCAAAATCAAAGACTTGGGCCAAGCCACAATCAGAGACATTATCACAATCTCCCCAAAATGGATTTTTTGATGGGATCATATATTCTACAAGTGATTCAGATTTTGGATCTAGTATGGCAATGCTATTTGCAGTTTGTTCATTGAAAACTAGTTGTCCAGCAGAATTTGTTTCAATCCAATAGGGTCTAGATATTGGAGATTTTATGATTCCAGTAGAGTTACCGTATGTAGATATTTTTGGATCAGATGTAACATACTGAGTAAATTGTTGTGTGACAGGATCAAAGTTAAAGACAGCAGAGCTTGATGTGTCTGCTAGCCAGATCATACCATCAGATACAGCAATCCCGTTTGGAGTAAGCAGTTCAAAAGGTAGCTGGAATATTTCAATATAATCAAGTACAGGAAGAGAATTTCCATTAACATTGGCTATGGAGTTACGATAACCTTCTTGATCAAATTTTATCAAAATTCCTCCTTGTTGAAAAACCCAATTGGTATACCAGACATTTTTATCAGTATCAATTGCAAAATCACCAGTTACAGAACCATTAACTGGAGAAGGAAGATGCAGATATCTCAAGTTATCATTAGATTGAGTAGGATCTAAAAAGGTGATTTTGTTTCCAGTAAAATCATTTATTATTATTTGGGAACCGTCAACTTTCAATTTTTGTGGTAATGAGTCACCTTCAGAAGGATAACCTATTCGTTGATATTTTTCATCTTGTGTTGAGAATTTCCATACAGAATCATAAGATTCGTCAGTAAACCACAAGGAACCATCAGGAGAATAATCAATTCCCCATATCATTGAGCGACCATTTTTTGGCCATATAGGATTATCAAATTCAGTAAAGGATGTAGTAATAGGATCAAATTTTGCCAGTTTACCAGTATTGGTTTGTGCAAACCACACATTTCCATTATAATCAGTAACTATTGCCAAAGGATTTGTACAAGCAGTTGGAATTGTGTATTCTTTGATAAATGTTGTAGATTTTGCATCTCCTGAACCACAGAATTGTGCACGTTGAGCATCAGGAAAATTATCAGCTGGAGTACCAGTAGATGTTTTTAGTGTATCTTCAGATGGTGGTGGAGTGTTGTTAAGAAGTACACCTGCAGCCAAAGATGTCAGCATTATTGTTCCAAAAAATATAGCAACGATTAGTCCTTTTTTCTTCACAGTTTAAAAAATATTAAACCAAGTTATATCTCATTCCAAGAATTAATGAAAATCTAAAGCAATTTCAAATCGCCAGTTATTTTATCTATAAGATTTTCAGGAGCTGGACCAATAGAAATACAAGTTATTGTACCTGGAGCAATTTGAGTATGACCTGCATCTGTAACTTCAGACCATGGAAGATCCAAATCAATTGCATGTTTTTTTACTTCTTGTAATTCTTTAATGCCTGAAACTTTGAGTACAACTTTCTCTTGACCACCCCACCATTTATTGAACCATTCAGGATGAGATTTTCTAACATGTTCAGCCCCTAGAACACAGGCATGACCTACTTGTGCAGCAATCTTTCCTTTTCCCATTTCAAGATCAGTTCGAATTACAATTACTTGTTTGATATCGCCCATAAAGATACCAAAAACCATACTAAATGAAAAACTTTTGAATTAAATAATTGACAAAGAAACGAAATCTATGTACTTTGATGTAGTAATTGCTGGCGGAAGTGTTGCAGGATTAATCTGTGCAAGAGAAATTGCTAGCAATAATCACAGTGTTCTTGTTATAGAAGAAGATTACGAGATTGGTACCCCGGAGCACTGTGGAGGATTAGTCAGCACTGCAGGATTGGAAGAACTTGGCATAGTTCCATTTAGAAAAACTTTTGATCATTTAATAGAGTCTGCAGAAATTTATGCGCCAAATGGAAATAGTTTTTCTATAAATTCAAAGAAACAAAGAGTTGCAGAGATTAGCAGAAGAGAACTAGATAAGCAAATAGCACATCAAGCCCAAAAAAATGGTGCGATAATCAAAGTAAGAACAAGTTTTCAAGAATTAACAGATAAAGGAGTAAGAACCAGTGAAGGAGAAATAGAATGTCAGATTTTTGTTGATGCAAGAGGAGTATCATCTCTTATCCATAAAGACAGAACAGGAATTTTGTCATCTGCTCAATACGAAATTTATGCAGATTGGATAAAAAAAGGAAAGGTACAAGTGTTTTTTGATCAAGAAAAATATCCAGGATTTTTTGCATGGATAATACCATCTGATCAAGGCAAAGGAAAGATAGGAGTGGCAGGAAAAGGAATCAATGTTGTAGAGGCAATAGAAAAATTTCTTGATACAATGGGAAACTATTCTACAATTAGGAAAATTTATGCCCCCATTTGGATCAAAGGACCAATTGACAAATTCATTGATGGAAAAATAGTAATAGTTGGCGACGCAGCAGGACAAGCAAAACCAACTACTGCAGGAGGAATTTACTCTAGTGGAATGGGAGGACTATATGCAGGACAAGCAATCTCGAAATTCTTAGAATCAAAAGATATGTTAGATTTAGAAGAGTATCAGAAGAGATGGACAGAAAAATTTGGAAAAGAATTTGAAAAGCAATTATTTGCAAGAAAAATTTTAGAAAGATTAGACAACAATACCATCAATAAATTATTTGAATCAGTTACGCCGGAAATCACAAAAGAGATTTCTGAAAAAGAGGATTTTGATTTTCATACTGGCTCCATAATAAAATTACTTGGGATCAAAGGTTCGCTCAAAACTGCTCAAGCCATAATTAGCGGAGAATTTAAAAAACTTCTAAGTTGAAAGCGTCCAGATTCTGGGCAAGATATAAATGATGTTTGCAGAAAGTTGTGGCATGTCATCTACTATTTCGTTACCATTGTGTAGTTGCTGTCACAGACATATTATGCCTAATGATAAATGTGTAAAATTCAATTGCCCAAATTGTGGTGAGAAATTAATATGGAGATGTGAAAGTTGCAGAGAATCCGCAAAAACATACATTTGTGGTTCATGTAATTTTCAAGGACCTTAGAAATTGACTCAGTTACTATTAGTTACTAAAATTCTTCCAACTGGAATGGATGTAGATCTTGACAAGCTATCTGAAACCATCAAAGGGGCATTAAAAGAAGGAATACAAATGAAAAGACATGCAAAAGAGCCATTAGCATTTGGATTAGAATTTCTTAAAGCGGAATTTGTTTTAGAAGACAAAGAAGGTCAGATGGATTCTCTAGAAGATTCTGTTAAATCTGTTGAGGGCGTTAGTGAATTTGAAGTACTCAACATGAGCAGAATGTCAGTAGACATGAAATAGGTGATTTCTTGGTACGCAAAGATGAACCTTTGCAGATGCGAGTGGGAGAAGCTAAACAAAGAGACGTAGGTAAAAAACGCGCCAGAATTGGACCAGATGCCATGGATCATCTCAAAGTCACACCAGGTGATATTATTGAAGTCATGGGATCAAGAACTAGTTGCGCAGTTGTTTGGCCAGTAGATGAAGACGAAAAATCTGCAGATATAATAAGAATTGATGGACAGACAAGAAAAAATGTCGGAGCATCATTAAATGATATAGTAAAAATAAGAAAAGCTACATCAAAAATTGCAAAATCAGTTGTACTAATACCAGTTAATGATTCTGTAACAGTCGATAAAGAGTTTACAGATTTTGTAAAAAACAGATTGAAAGGGTTACCAATTACTCATGGAGATGAAATTTCTGTAATGATCTTAGGAAACTCGATGGACTTTAAGATTAGCAAGACATCTCCAAAACACATAGTCAAAATTGACAGAGCCACAAATCTTACAATCTCAACAGAAGCATCAGGTGATAGAAAAACTAGAGTGACTTATGAGGAAGTTGGAGGTCTTGGGCACGAAATAAAATCAATGCGTGAAATTGTAGAACTACCATTAAAGCATCCAGAATTATTTGTAAGATTAGGTGTAGAACCACATAGTGGAATTTTACTATATGGTCCTCCAGGTTGTGGTAAGACATTGATTGCAAAAGTTCTTGCAAGTGAATCAGAGGCAAACATGTTTTCAATTAACGGTCCAGAAATAATGAACAAGTATTATGGTGAAACAGAAGCAAAATTAAGAGACATCTTCAAAGAAGCAAAAGACAATTCCCCAAGCATAATATTCATTGATGAAATTGATGCCATTGCTCCAAAAAGAGAGGAAGCTTATGGGGATGTAGAAAAAAGAGTCGTTGCTCAATTACTAGCTCTAATGGATGGTCTAAATGATAGAGGAAACGTAATTGTTCTTGGAGCAACTAACAGACCTGAAAGTATAGATCCTGCACTTAGAAGACCAGGAAGATTTGACAGAGAATTTGAGATATCAGTTCCAAATGAAGATGGTAGATTAGAGATTCTCATTATACACACAAGAGGAATGCCTGTTGCAGAAGATGTAGATCTTAAAGACTTGGCATCAGAATTGCACGGATATACTGGTGCCGATATCAAATCACTTTGCAGAGAAGCTGCATTAAAATCAATTCGACGTTATCTACCTGAGATAGATCTTGAAACTGAAAAAATCTCATCAGATGTGTTGCAATCAATGCAGATAAAATTAATTGATTTTTACGATGCAATGCATGAGGTAATACCTACGGCAATGAGAGAGTTTTACGTAGAAAGACCAAAGGTGTGGTGGCAAGATGTTGGAGGACTGGAGGAAATTAAAAAATCATTAACAGATAATTTGATTGTGGCCATGAAAGAGCCAAGCAAATTCACTAAAATGGGAATCAAGCCTCCAAGGGGAGCACTAATCTATGGACCACCAGGTTGCGGTAAAACACTCGTTGCACGAGCACTTGCTACTGAAACAGGGGCCAACATGATTTTGGTCAAAGGTCCAGAAATTCTTTCAAAGTGGATTGGTGAATCAGAAAAAGCAGTCAGAGAAATTTTCAGAAAAGCAAAAACATCATCACCATGTGTAGTAATTTTTGATGAACTGGATTCACTTGCACGCTACAAATCAGGAGAGGGTGGAGTAGGTGAAACGGTTCTGAGTCAACTACTAACAGAAATTGAGGAAGGAACGTCATCACGTGTAGTTGTAATAGGAATCACAAATAGACCAGATGTATTAGATAATTCACTACTCAGAACAGGAAGGTTAGATCTTGTACTATATGTTCCACCACCAGATGATAAAGGTAGATTAGAAATTATCAAAATACTAACAAAGAAAATGCCATTGGCAGGAGATGTCAAACTACAAGAGATTGCAGTTGCAACGCAAAATTACACAGGTGCAGACTTGGCAGCACTTTGCAGAGAAGCTGCAGTTCAAGCAATGAGAAACAATGCTGCAAAAATTTCTAGTTCAGACTTTGCAAATGGCATGAAGCAAATAAAACCATCAATTACCAAAGAAGTGGATCAATGGTATAATACAGTAAGAGAAAGTATATCTAACGTGGTGCCCAAGTCAGGAGATAAATCATTTTACGGATAAAAATGGCAATTCCACTAAAAAATATAATACATGAAAAAATCAAGGAAGTAAATTCCCTTACAGATGTGGAGCTATACAAATCTCTGACAAAAGATGGAATGATTATTTCAGAGGATAAATTCAATAAAATATTACTAGATCTAGAAATTTTGGGATTGATTAAAGTTGCATGGATAACAAAAGAGGCACGCAGAATAGAGATAGTCACAATAAAAGAGGAAATAGACATAGTTGATGAACAAAATCAGGAAATGATGGAAAAAGACTATGAAGCTAGTTTTCCTGGCTTTGAAAAATAATTAGATTTCTAAAATAGAGGGAAATGAAATGCAGCATCTAATGCAACTGCAACAAAAATTATTGTAAGATAGGGAGCAGTTACTTTGTATGCTTTCCATGCAAATTCAGATGTAGGATTTTTTGTGAGTTTGTAGTGATAAGATAACATCAACCCGCCTGAAACTGCTGCGATTACAGTATATACAATTCCCATACCAAAGGCAGAAAGCATCAAAGAGTATGGAAGTAAAATTAGGGTATTTCCTAAAATGTATTTTGATGTTCTTTGCATTCCAATTACAACTGGAAGCATCGGAATTTTGGCTTGAGCATATTCATCTTTGATCTTCATTGCAAGACACCAAAAGTGTGATGGAGTCCATACAAATACTAAAAATCCTACCAGAAATCCCAATAAATCCATACTGCCAGTTGCAGCTGACCAACCTGCCCAAGCTGCAGCACTGCCAGCAATGCCACCAATAACAATATTTGATGTGTTTAATCGTTTAAGCCATACTGTGTATATTACGACATAGGAAAATATTCCCAATGCAATAAAAAATGCAGAGACAGCATTTAGTGCAAAATATCCATAGATTACAGAAACACAACTTACTACCAATCCATAAATCAAAACATGTGATGATTTCATTCTGCCAGAAGGTATTGGTCTAGTACTAGTTCTCGTCATTTTTGGATCAATGTCTTTATCATAGTAGTGATTCAGAGCACTTGAACCAGCAGAAGCCAATGCACCTGCTATTATAATATGCAAATATGCCAAATAATCTAATTGAGGTGCATCTGGAACTAGTTTGTTTGCGGCATACATTGAGGTTACAGCAGTAATCACTAGTAAAACAACAATTCGTGGTTTGGATATTTCCATTATTTCCTTAAAGCCCAATCTACTCTATGCAAATCAGAAGCCATTTAATTTATTCGACGTTGATGATCTGTATTATTTCAAAAGGAATAAGTATCTCAGTCCTAACAGCTAGCTTGAATGAGTAATTGGGACCTCATGATGCCAGGCATGGGATTAACAGCTATAGGTTTAGCCGGTGTAACAATATCTTATGCAGGAATAGCTCATACGTTTGTAGACGGAATGCATGCATTGACAGGTCTAACTATGTTTGTTGGACTGATCTTTCTATCAGTAGGCATCTTAGATGGAGGCATCTCAACTAGTAACAGAGCCAAAGCAACTACACTGGTAATAATATCAATTGCCCTAGGATTTGGAACATTTGCATTAACAATGAATTCATCAAATTATACAATTACATTAATCGGATTATTAATGGCAATTGCATTTCCATCAATAATCATAGCATATCTTGCAATGAAGATGCCACAATATGCTAAACCAGTAGGAGTAATTGTGGGACTAGCAAGCGCTACAGGAATTATTGTATGGTTTGCATTTGGATTAGTAAGTCCAGATACTTACATGATTAATGAACCAATCATAGAGGAGGTACCTGAAAAAGAAATACAAGCGACAGGTCCAATATTTGCAATTACAATTTTAGCGGATTCATCCATACAGGGAAATCCAGATTATGAGCCAGATGTGGCACATGTTCCAAAAGGACACATCATAGAATGGACAAATGCTGATTCAGTAGTACATACTGTAACTAGCTCAGTGGATTTTGGAGACACATTTAATTCAAATATGATCAATGCCGGTGAGAAATTTACACTAGATACAAACAAACTAACATCCAGTGAATATGAATACATGTGTGTGGTGCATCCATGGATGACAGCAACATTGATCATAGAAGAACCAAAAGAAGATGTCAAAGTAGTGATTCCACAAGGTGCCGGAGTTCAACAAATTGGACAAGTCTATTTTGATCCAGAAGTAATTCAAATTCCAGTTGGAACTACAGTAATTTGGGAAAACACAGATAATGCAATGCATACAGTAACTTCAGGTAATCCACAAGAAGGAGCAAATGGATCATTTGATTCAGAAATGATTGCAGCAGGCGATTCATTCAAGTTCACATTTAATTCTCCAGGAAAAGAGGATTATTTTTGTATGGTGCATCCTTGGATGATAGGTTCTGTTGAAATACAATAGACTTGCAAAAAATCATCCTATCAGAATCTCAAAAAAAAATCCTTTCAAGACATGCAGATAATGAAAAACCAAATGAATCATGTGCCATATTATTTGGCATAGTAAATGATCAAAAAACAATAGTAAAAGAGATATTTCTCACAAAAAACATAGATGAATCTCCAGTTAATTTTACAATTTCAAATGAACAATTAATCAAATGCTACAAAACTGCAGAA
>Ga0209109_10000983_pt1 | contig 15689 bp, 14 predicted proteins | sample Rifsed10ft2_FD_184004 | JGI IMG/M metagenome (GOLD analysis project Ga0209109, IMG submission 184004) | Soil microbial communities from Rifle, Colorado, USA - sediment 10ft 2 (version 2) | ecosystem: Environmental > Terrestrial > Deep subsurface > Rock core/Sediment | place: Rifle, Colorado... | reverse complement strand
GGAAAACTCCCTTTGCCAGATCGATCGCCACGCTCGTAATCTCGTTCATGGGCCCGTCCTCCTCGTTCAGATGAAGTTCAAACGCACCTCATCTTGGCCCTCTGCACCGCAAGGCCGTAAGAGGGGGGCGGGTCCATACCATCTCTTGATTGGCGTGAAACATCTGGTCGCTGATCCCGCGAGCGCTAAGCGTCAATGTGAGGTGACATTTGCACGTGTGGAGAGCCGTGGGAAAGGCGGGGAGAAAGATGACAGATAGGCGAAGAGCGGTGGCGCCCTCTAGCGAAACTGATACGCGATCGCGACCAGCACCACGCCGATGGTGTAGAGCGTCAGGCTGGCGACGATCAGCGTCCAGGCCTGGCGGCCACCACCCTTGAATTCGTTCCAGAGCAGGATTCCCCACAGCGCGCCGATCATCGGAGCGCCGCTGCCGATGCCCCAGCTGATCGCCACGCCGACCAGTCCCGCGGAAATGAAGTTTGAGAAAGTCCCGATGCACCAGATCGCCCCGGCCAGCAGCCCGAACACGTGCGCACGCGTCGAACCCTGCAGATATCCCTGCAGGGTCGAGGCTTCGCCGATGAAAGGCTTCGCCAGAAGCAGGGGAACGCCGACGATCGTCGCGATCGAGGCGCCGAGCATGAAAAGGATCGTGACGCTGTACGTATCCAGCGCGTTTTCACCGCTGATGGCGCCCGCGATGAAGGGTGGGAAAATGCCCACAAGGACACCGGCAATGAGCACCAGGACGATGCCCAGTAGTTTGCGCGGGGCCGCGGTCTGCCCCAGCTTGCGATAAGCCTGAGCATTGGTGAGGGCAGCCACCACCAGAACGATCGAGCCGGCGAGCAACCAGGCCGGATTGCCGATCGGCTGCGCCCAGTAACTGATGCCTACTCCCAGCGTGATCGCAAGTACCGATCCGATCGGGAACGCAACGGCCAATCCCGCGATCATGATGCTGTTCAAGAGAAAGATGTTGCCGATGTTCCAAAGCAGTCCGCCTGTGAACGCCAGAAGTGCCTCGCGTGAGCCCGCGTTCGCCAGACGATCCACGAACTCCAGCCCGATCAGCCCCGACGAGCCCGCAGTGGCTCCGACGATGAGCATCGTCACGAGGAAACCGAGCGTGTAGTCCACATAGAAGTATTCGAGCCGCCATTGGGGAAGCGCCTTCAGCAGGTTCGGCCACGATCCCCAGCCGAGCATGGAAACCACGATCAGGAGTAATGCGGTCTGCGAAGTTTCTGGAATGAACATGTGGGCTCAGTGTTGTTGGTATTGGTTCAGAGGGAGACGCCCAGTAGTCCTCTCGTAAGCTGGAAGTCCACGCAGCCTGCGGCCCAAAGCCGGGGCTTGTAGTCCTGCGAGGCCGTGTTGCACAGAAGGTCGAGCAGATCGCGCCAGATACGCTCGCTAGCGCATTTCGTGGGATCGAGCACGCGATCGAGATCCTTGTGGAATTTGCGTCCGGCCAGCGTGTCGGTGGCGACCTGTAGCACCGGGATCATCGGATGCCCTTGCAGCGGCGGCCCATCCACGTGCGCGAGCATCAACTGCACGCCCGTGCCGCCGAGTCCCGTCAAGGTTTCGACGCCGTCATGCGTCGGCGTAGCCATGACGTGCAGCCCCGCCTGATCGACCGCCTGCCCGTATTCCAGGCTTGGCTTGACTGCGCCTGTCCAGCCGAGCGCCTCGATGAATTCGCTTGAGCGGAGGAGCGTTGCGCTTTCAGGGATCACGACGCTGCCGCGGCTACCCACGATCGCCGCAGCGACTCGTCCCAATGCCTGCGCCGCCTGCGCCGAAATGGGTCCCACGGAGAGCAGGCCGAGCGAAAGGGCTTCCAGTCCTACATCCTGCTGGTCGGCGAGCGACTTTGGGGGCAGCTTCTCAAGGAACCACTGCTCCACCTTGTTCACCACTTTCTCGATGCCGCCGTCCAATTGAATGCTGGCATAGCCGAAGCGACCCGGGTCGACACCACGCTCCTTGAGGGCATGACGCATCAGGTCGTTGTGCGTGCGCTCGCATCCGTGCTCCAGCAGGAGCGCCGTCGCGACGAACGGGTGCAGCAGGTGCCCGATCGTCGTGCGTAGTTGGTGTTCCTCGTTTTCACCGCTGGAGGCGCCGCAGCCTTCGGTGTGTGGCAGCGCGACGAAGCGAGAAACGCCGCGCGTGCCGGGTGGGATCCGGTCATTGAGTTGCCTGGCGATCCTGAGCGCGATCTGGCCGGAGCAGAGGCTGGTCGGAAGGATCAGTCCAACCTGATCGGTGACGAAGCCGCGGTCGGTCGGCCGTGCACGGAAGCGTGAGTCGTGCGCTCGGGACGCGCGAATCGTGATCGGCCGGCCGTCGGGCCTTTCCTGCCGGCGCAACTCCTCGAGATGCGAGCCATCGGTCTGGCGCCAGTCGCGCCAGATCGACACCTGCGAATGTCCGGCGCGCTCACCCACGCTGCGTACGCCCGAGGCGACATCGACCGTTTGGCGGAACGTTTCCATGCCCAGCTCTTCCATGGACGCGCCGTCCAGGTAACGGCCGGCATTAACGTCCATGTCTCTCGACAGCAGGTTCCATCGTCCCGTGGTGGTCACGAACTTGATCGTCGGCACGAAGGGGAAATTCGTGATCGAGCCGTTGCCGGTGGTGAAGAAAATCAGGTTGCAGCCGGAGGCGACCTGGCCCGCGATGCTTTCCAGATCGTTGCCGGGACTATCCATGAAATAATAGCCCGGTTCCTTCATGCGTTCGCCGTAGTCGATCACGTAGTCGAGGCGCACGTCGGGATCCTTCTTGCGCGCCGCGCCGATCGACTTGATCGCGATGTTGTACAGGCCGCGGAACTTGTTTCCGCCCGTGGGATTGCCTTCGGCGCTGTGGCCGTGCCAGGCGACGCGCTCCTTGAATGTCTCGATCCTCTCCAGGAAGCGCTGCGCCGTCGTCAGGTCGCGCGTGTTCGCGAGCATGTAGGGCTCCGCGCCAATCAGCTCGTCGGTTTCGGCCAAGCTGGCCGAGCCGCCATGCCGGATCACTTCCCTGGCGACCCAACCGGCGAGCGGATTGCCGGACACACCGGAGAAGGCATCGGAACCACCACATTGCAGCGCGACTTTGAGCTCGGAGAGGGGCTGCGTCTTGCGCGGCATCGCACTCACCGGCTTGAGCCAGCCGCGCACGATGCTCTCGCACTCGTCGAGCGCAGCCGCGTAGTCCTGCGTGATCGAGCAGAAGCGATGCAGCACGTGATCGAGCGGATAGTCATGCGCGCGCATGTACTCCTGGAGCGTCGCATTGGTAAAGACTTCACTGCCGTAGTCCACAGCCAGAATTGCGCCCACGTTCGGGTGCACGATGAATCCGGCCAGCGTGCGCAGCACGAAATCGAGATTGTTCGGGCGCTCGTCGCTGCCTCCTTCGGTGTGCGCCACCGCGGCGACGCCGTCGATGTTGGTGTGCCGGTCGGATTCCGCTTTCAGCCGCGAGGCAAGCGCCTTGACGAAGCTGCCGCTGAGCGACGTGGTGCCCAGAATGACGATGACATTGCGCGTGCCGACACCGCGCCCGCCGGAGCGCGGATAGCCCTCGAAGGTGCCGCGATGCGCGTGCAGCGACACCTGCGTGCCCGGCCGGAACGTCCTTTCGTCGAGCTCATGGGTGGTCACGCAATCTTCGAAATTCGCCGTGTCCGGCAGCCCGAAATCCAGGTTGCGCAATCTCAGCGCCGCCAGGATGCCCCTGTTGCAGACGTACTCTCCCGCGTCGATGTCACGCAGAGCGCGTCCAAAGGGCAAGCCCCAGGAAAGCAGCTCATGCCCGGCGCCGATGGGCTCAATCGCAAATCGGTGACCCTCGAGAATCGTGTGGGACAACGTATGCGCGCGACCCTGGTAGACGAACTGCGAGCCGCCGGTCAGGCGCCGGGTGGCGATCGCGACGTTATCGCCCGGCGAGGGGATCCGGCCTATATCCTGAAAATCCATCGCGCTCACGTTGGCTCAGCGAAAAAGCTCCGCCGATGCCAGGCGAGCCCCCTCCGCGAGCGAGCCGAGCTTGGCCCACGCGATTTCGGGCTCGACCAACGCCACGCCGACGAACGTGCCGAATCCGCAGTCGCTGCCGGCAATCACGTTCTCGCGGCCGACGATGTTGGCGAACTTGACGATCCGCTGCGCGACGAGCTCCGGGTGTTCGATGCGATTCGACATGGCCTCGATGACGCCTGGAATCAGGACCTTGCCGTCCGGCAGCCGCAGCTTCTCGAACACTTTCCACTCGTGCGCGTGGCGCGAGTTGGCGGCCTCGAACGACAGGCCCTGGGCGCGCACGGTCAGGATCAGATCGATGATCTGCTCGAGCGGCACATCGCGATGGTGAGGGCCGGGGTAATTCCCCCAGCACAGGTGCACGCGCAGGCGATCCGGTGGAATGCCGGCGGTCGCCGCGTTCAGCACCTCGATGTGCCGACGCACGTAATCCCTGAATTCCGAGAGTGGCCGATCGGCGAATTCGCGATGCCGGGTCATCGCAAGATCGGGGCAGTCGAGCTGCAGCACAAAGCCCGCGCGGACGATCGCCTCGTACTCCGGCTTCATCGCTTCCGCGACCGCCCACAGGAATTCCTCCTCGGACTTGTAGTAGGTGTTGCCGAGGAACATTGACACGACGCCCGGCGACGCGGCCGTCATGAATGCATCCTCGACCGGCACAGCCGCGAGCGCCTGCTTGAAGTTCGAAATATCAGCCTCGGCCTCGGCCATTCCTCTCCGCGCCACGGGGCCATTGCACGCCGGACGGTTCATGTTGAGGCGCTGCACGCCCGGATCGTTGAAGTAGTGGCTGGCGACGTTCGGGTGCTCGAGGATGTCGCTCAGCTTGGGGCGATCCGAAATTCCGCCGAATCCGCTCAGGCGCTCGGTCACATACGTGGCGTAGCTCGGCTTGCTCATCTCGCCATCGCTGACCACGTCGATGCCGACGGCGCGCTGGTGCTCGACCACTTCGCGCACCGATCTGCGAACCTCCTCGCTGAGCAGTCGCGTATCGACCGCGCGGCCTTCCTCTTTTGCAAACATCAATTCGACGAGCTTTGCGGGACGCGGCAGGCTGCCGGTATGCGTGGTCAGAATGTGTTCGACGCTTCTTTTCATCGATTGCTCTCCCGGACAGTCAAGTTGCGTGCGTGGCTCGCGAATCGCTCAATAGGTGGCCCGGCCGCCGCTGACGTCGAAACACTGCGCGGTGATGAAGCTCGCATCATCGGACGCCAGGAAGTGCACCACCGCCGCGACCTCGTCCGCGGTTCCGAATCTGCCCATCGGAGACTTGCTGAGCATCAATTGCGTCGATTCCGGTGGGAGCTGATCGAGCAGCGGCGTCTCGACCACGCCCGGTGCTACACAGTTGACGCGGATGCCATCCGCCACGACTTCTTTGCCGAGCGCCTTGGTGAACGCGATGATGCCGGCTTTCGCAACCGAATAGGGAATGAGCCGTGGCGTTCCCTCCTTGCCGGCGATCGACGCCACGCTGATGATGCAGCCACTCTTGCGCGCGCGCATAGGTGAGATCACCGCGCGGCTGACGAAGAAGACGCTGCACAGGTCCACGCCGATGACGTTGTTCCAGTCTTCGTCTCGCAGCTCCCAGAGTGGGGCGACGCGTCCCATGAGGCCGGCGTTGTTGACCAGGATGTCGATGCGCCCGAACTCGTCGAGAGTCCCTCGCGCCAGGGACTCGGCGTCCGCCGATTTGCTCACATCGCCGCCCATGCCGGCCGCGCGGTAGCCGAGTTTCCGCAGACCTTCGGCAGCCTGTCGCGCAGCATCGCTCCTTATATCTGCGAGCGCGATCGAAGCGCCGGCCTGCGCGAACCGGCGCGCGATGGCGAGGCCGATACCCCCTGCGCCGCCGGTGATGAGCGCTACCCGGTCGGTCAGAGCCATCTTCGCCCCCGAGTGGCCCGGCATTTGTGCTTCTGACATGTTAGCTGACCGTCCCGAGGCCGGTGAACATGCATTGATCGCTGTTAGAAGGCTAGGCTAACATGTCACTTAAAGTCGCAACAAGCCGCGGGCTAACCGGGAGCAAGGCCGTGTATGACGCGAAACTTCCCCCCGAGCACAGGGCCATCCCTCTTTGGAGCTGCGAGGATCTTTACTGGGAAGACTTCGAGATCGGCCATCGGATTCGGACCATTCGCCGGACGCTCTCGGAGGGTGAATCCATGGCGTTCAACACCCTCGTGGTCGACATGCACCCATACGTTGCGGACGAGATCTTCGCGAAGGAGGAAGGACTGTTCGGCCGACGGCTGGTCGCCGGCGCATTCGTCTTCAGCGCGGGAATCGGACTGGTTGCGACCAACTGGCTGCAGGCCTTCTCCTATGGTTACGACCGGCTGCGCTTCATCAAGCCGGTCTTCATCGGCGATACCATCTATACGATTCGCACCAATCTCGCGAAAGAGCCCAAGTACGAGGAGCGCGGCCTGACGCGTGCCAAGTACGAAGTCTTCAAGGGCGAGGGCGAGCTGGTGCTCTATTGCGAGCACATTCAGACCGTCCTGTACCGGGATCCCAAGACGGCCCGCCAGGGAAAATGAATGCGCTGCGCGGCATGGCCTGGGATCACCCCCGCGCGCGTGATCCGCTCGCGGCGATCTCGGCCGGCTGGTCGAAGCGGACGGGAATCCCGGTGCAATGGGATGCGAGGCCGCTCAAGGACTTTGAGGACCAACCGCTCGAGGAGCTCGCGACGAAGTACGACCTGGTGCTCGTCGATTATCCATTCATGGGAGTCGCGGCCACGTCGGCCCTGATCGTGCCCGTCGATGATTGGGTCGATGCTGCGTATCTCGCAGACCAGGCTGCGCACAGCGTCGGCCCCAGCTACGCCTCGTACAGCTGGGCCGGCAAACAGTGGGCGCTCGCAATCGATGCTGCATGTCAGGTGAGCGCAATGCGCGACGACCTGTGGGATGCCGCGAATCCAGGCGGGCCACCGCGCAGCTGGGCGGACGTCGCCGAGCTCGCCGCGAAACTTCGCAATGCGCCCAGCAAGGTCGCAATCCCGCTGAACTCAAATCACGCCTATTGCGCATTCCTGTCCGTGGGCGTGAGCCAGGCCGGAGACGAATTCTGGCGCGCGGGCCGGCACGTTGAGCGGGCCGCAGCGATCGAGGCACTCGAATTCCTGCGCCGACTCGGAGGCAATCTGCATCCCGCATCGCGCACCGATGACCCGATCGGCATCTCCGATCGCATGGCCGGCACGGACGAGATCCTTTACGTACCGCTGATGTTCGGCTATTCGAACTATGCCCGACCCGGCTTCCGGGCGCGAACGCTGCGGTTCGGGAACGCGCCGCGCGGCGGCACCGGCACGATCGGGTCTGTTCTCGGCGGAGTCGGCATGGCCCTGTCGTCGCACGCCCGCGGTCGCGATGCCGCGGCAGCGCTGGCACGCGAAATCGCATCTCCCGACGTGCAATCGGGCATTTACGTCCGCTCAGGTGGTCAGCCGGGCCACAGCGCGGCGTGGGATTCGCCAGAGGTCAATGCGCTCGTGGGGGGATTCTTCATGTCCACGCGAGAGACCATGAATCACGCGTTCCTGCGTCCGCGCGTCACTGGTCATCGCTCCTTCCAGCCGCTTGCCGGCGAGCTGATACACCAGTGCATCTGGGCCGAGGGCCTCGGTGTGCACGAGTGTCTCAGCGGCTTCGACAGACTGGTCGAGTCTCTGCTCCCGGACTGGTTGCGAGACTCACCCGCGTCGGCGCCTCCGCCTCAAGGTCGAGAGGCGAGGGCGTAAACGACGAAGTCGATTCAGAGGAGAAACGATGTCCGAACAAACGGGAAGCACGGGGCCGCTCCACGGGATCCGCGTACTCGATTTCACGGCGCTGCTGCAAGGTCCGCTCGCGACGCAGATTCTGGCCGATCTCGGTGCCGACGTCCTCAAGCTCGAAAAGCAGGACGGGGAATGGATGCGCCACTACGGCATTTTCATGTCGCGGACGCATGGCGAGACCGACGCCTTCCTGGCGTTCAATCGCAACAAGCGCAGCATCGAGATCGATTTGCGCGATGCGGCGGACCGCGAGCGAATACTCGAGCTCGTCGACAGGGCCGATGTAGTGGTCGAGAATTTCCGTCCCGGCGTGATGGACCGGGCAGGTCTCGGCTATGAGACGATTCGCAAGCGCAATCCACGCCTGATCTATGCCGCGTCATCCGGCTACGGGCAGTCCGGACCTTACGTGATGCGTCCGGGGCAGGACTATCTGGTGCAGGCGCTGAGTGGCGCCACCTGGTTGATGGGGCGGCGGAGCGACCCGCCCTTCGTCATGGGGATCGCAGTGACCGATCAATATACGGCCCTGCACCTCGTGGTCGGCATACTCGCCGCGCTCCAGCACCGACACCGAACCGGGGAAGGTCAGCGCGTGGACGTAGATCTGCTGTCGTGCATCCTCGCTCTGCAACAGCAGGAGCTCACTGTCTACCTCAACCACCATAATTCGTTCGAGCGCCCGCAGGAGAATGTCGGACACCCGGGAATCACCGCGCCATGCGGCATCTATGCCACGCAAAACGGTTACATGATGCTGGCGATGTTTCCCTGCCCGAAGCTCGGAAGCATTCTCGGTGTCGACTGGCTCGCCGCCTACGACACCAACGAGAAGATGTTCGAGGCGCGCGATACCGTGCATCGACTGTTGTCAGCGCACTTCGCGGCACGGCCAACCGCGCACTGGATCGAACTGCTGTCGGCCAATGACGTCTGGTGCGCGCCGGTCCAGAAGTATGCCGACCTGGAAAGCGACCCGCAGATCGCGCACAAGCACCTGTTCTGGGATGTTCCCTACGCCGACTCGAACAAGACGTATCGCACGGTCGGCTCACCCTTCACCTTCTCCGCAAGCCCCATCTCGGTGCGGCACGGCGCGCCACGCGCCGGCCAGCACAACCAGGAATTCAAGGCGCGCGAGATCTGGAAAGAGTGAGGACTAAGTAGACGGAAGAGGAGTATCACCGTATGCCTGACTTCTACGCTCCGATCAGGGACGCCATTGCAATCCGTGTCCGCGAAGATCACAAGCTTCCGATCGCCATCATCGGCGCCGGTGAGATCGTCGATCTTGCGCATCTGCCCGCGTACGCGGCGCACGGTCTCAATGTCGCCGGGATATTGGATCTCGACAAGGAACGCGCCAAGGCCGTGGCCGCGCGGCACGGGATTCGAAAGGTCTACGACTCCGTGGAAGCGATCGCCCGCGACAAGGATGTCACGGTCGTCGATATCGCGGTGTTCCCGTGGGTGCAGTGCGGAATTGCGACGCCGCTGCTCACTGCAGGCAAGCACCTGCTCTGTCAGAAGCCGATTTCCTATGATCTGGACGAAGCCGTGCGGCTGGTCGAGCACGCGGAGAAATGCAAACGGCTGATGGCAGTCAATCAGCAATTGCGCTTTTCGGAGAGCGTGGCTGCGGCCCGGGCCATGGTGAAAGCGGGCTGGATTGGCGAGCCCTTCGAAATGAGCTGGGACTTCCACGTTTACACGCCGTGGGAAAACTGGGCATGGGTTGCCAAGCAGCCGCGGCTCGATCTCAACCAGTTCGTGATCCACTTCATCGATGCAGTGCGGTTCGTGATCGGGAAGAACCCTCTCTATGCGTATGGAACCCAGGCGCGTGAGCCCGGCCAGCCGGAGCAGGGCGAGACGCGCACCATCAGCGTGCTCGAATTCGAAGGCGAGACTCGCGCCTTCCTGCGCAGCTTCCACAAGAACCGCACCGGTGATCCGCGTGCCGAATTCCGCATCGACGGAACGAAGGGCAGTATCCGCGGCACGATTGGACTCATGTACGACTATCCGCGCGGCCGCGCCGACACGCTGGAGCTCAACTCGCGCGTGTTGCCCACGGATGGCTGGCTGCATTACCCGGTGACCACGCGCTGGATCCCGACAGCATTCATCGGGCCGATGGCCTCGCTACTGGAAGCGGTGGCGTCGGGCGGTGTGCCGCTGACGAATGGCAGGGATAACCTGGAAACGCTCCGGATCGTTCACGCCCTCTATCGATCCGGCAAAGAGCACGTCGTAGTGAAGTTGAAGCAGGAGGGGTCAGGTCTTGCGATCACGCAGTGAATTGCAAGACCTGACCCCTCCTAGGAAACGTCCATGAAAGAGAAAAGAGTGTTCCCTTCGGAAGCCGAGCTCGATGCGCAGTTCGAGGAGCTCGATAACGCCGGGCGCTGGGGCAAGGACGACGAGCTCGGAACGCTGAACTTCATCACGAACGCGAAGCGTCTCGCCGCGGCGTCCCTCGTCCGCACCGGGCGGGCTTTGTCACTCGCGCGGGATCTCAACACCCTGCAGTCCCCGAACAATCCCTCGCCCGTGCGCCACACGATGTGCTACCAGAGCCACTATCCAATCGGTGCAGTCGATGCGCTTTGCCTCGACATGCACGGCTTTGCGCTGACCCACCTCGACGCCATCGCGCATGTCTATCGCGGGCCGGATGTCTACAACAAGCGCAAGGCCGCCGACATCGCGCTGCCGAGCGGGCTGACTTTCGGCGACATGCTCGCGCAGAAGGACGGGATCTTCACGCGCGGTGTGTTGCTGAATATCGCCGCGGCGCGCGGAGTCGATTGGCTGACCCCAGACGAGGGCGTGTCTGCCGCCGACCTCGATGCAGCGGAGAAACGCCAGCGGATTCGCGTAGAGTCCGGCGACTGCATCTTCGTCTATACCGGCCTGCAGAAGCGCGAGGCGAAGGAGGGACCCGAGAACCTGGGTCAGCGCGTCGGCATCATGCCCGATGCGATCAGGTGGATGCATCAGCGCGAAGTGGCGGTGTACTCCGGCGACTGCGTGGACGCATTCCCGAATCCGTACAGCCCGCGTTACGTGATCTACTTCCATGCCATTGCGCTCGCGGCCATGGGGTTGATCCTGCTCGATATTCCGGCCCTCGAACCGCTGGTCGCGGTCTGCGCCGAGCTCAAGCGCAGCGATTTTCTCGTCACGATGGCGCCGCTCAGAATCAAGGGTGGAACCGGCTCGCCGGTGAATCCCATCGCCGTTTTCTGAGCGGACGTGCGGCGCAACTCGCTGCAACGGCTCGACGAGAGATGAAGATCTATTCCACGCCCACCGGTGTAGCCGTACGCGCAGGCGAACGGTGGCTTTGCGCACGCGACTTTTCATTTGATCAGCTCTTCCGCGAGAGCGAGCCCGCCGCATGGCTTCGTTCCCGCCTCGAGGAGGGCGGAATCGCCGCCTCAGGGAATTGTCATCCACCACTCGGAGGGCAGGAGGTCTGGGCGGCGGGGGTGACGTATTACCGGAGCCGCGAGGCGCGCATGGAGGAATCGGAGCGGGAAGCCGACGTTTACGACCGGGTGTATCGAGCAAAGCGGCCTGAGCTCTTTTTCAAGGCGACGCCGCACCGGGTCGTCGGTCACGGTGGCGAAGTGCGGATTCGAGAAGACTCTCAGTGGAACGTGCCCGAGGCCGAGCTGGCGCTCGCTGTGAACCGCGAGGGTCGTGTCTTCGGTTTCACCATCGGCAATGACATGAGCTCCCGGAGCATCGAGGGCGACAACCCGCTTTACCTGCCGCAGGCCAAGATTTACGACGGTAGCTGCGCTCTCGGACCTTGCTTGCTGGTCTCTGAAGTGCCGCTCCCGCCGTCGACTGAGATCTCTCTCCGGATCACCCGCCGGGACGCCGAGGTGTTTCGTGGCTCGAGCCAGCTGTCCAAGCTGAAGCGCACGCCCGAGGAACTCGTCGGCTATCTGTTTCGTGACAACTCGTTTCCCAACGGGTGCTACCTGCTCACCGGCACCGGCATTGTGCCCGAGAGCGATTTCACGCTCGCGTCTGGCGACGAAATTGAAATTACGATCGAGCCCATCGGGACTCTCACGAATCAAGTAAGCTAGCCGCGAAGGTCGTGACGAGCCCGAAGCTGCTACATTTATATCAGCGCGCCCGTAGCTCAGTTGGATAGAGCATCAGGCTTCGAACCTGAGGGTCGGGAGTTCGAATCTCTCCGGGCGCGCCAATTTCACAAAAAATATCGCTAACTGCGCTGCAGCTATCGCGGCGACGTCCGGCCGCCACGCTTCGCCCGAGAACCGCGATACCGAAGCGCTTCGACGAGCAGGGCGAACGCCGGCGTAGGCTGACGACGACTCGGGTAGTAGAGGTGATAGCCGGAGAAAGGTGCGCACCAGTCGGCGAGCACGCGGACGAGTCGGCCTGCGTCGATATCGGACTGCACAATGTCATCGGGAACATACGCTATCCCCAGGCCGATCCTGGCGGCCCGCAGACTCAACGATAGATCGTTGAATGCAAGTTGCCCGTCAACCCGAACTTTCACCTCGCGTCCCGCCTTCTCGAATTCCCATGCGTAGAGCCCGCCGGAGGTGGGCAGCCGCAAATTGATGCACTGCTGGTCGCCGAGGTCCTCCGGTACTTGTGGCGGGCGACGCTTGGCGAAGTACGACGGGGCCGCGACAGCCGCCATGCGCATGTCCGGGCCGATGCGGACCGCGACCATGTTCTTGGCCACTTGCTCGCCGAGCCGAATACCCGCGTCAAAGCGCTCTGCGACGACATCGGTCAGACCGTAGTCGATCGTGATCTCGACCTTGATGTCCGGGTACTCACGCAGAAGCCGTTCCAACGCCGGCAAGAGGATTGTTTCCGCCGCGTGTCCAGCCGTCGTGATCCGGATCGAACCCGCGGGCTTCTCGCGCAGCTCACTCAGCCCGGTAATTTCGGCATCGATCTCGTCGAGAGCGGGGCGAAGCGTACGTAGCAGCCGCTCGCCAGCGGCCGTCGGGGCAACGCTGCGCGTCGTTCGGGCGAGCAGTCGGAGCCCGAGGCGCGATTCGAGTCGGCGGACCGTATGGCTCAACGATGACTGGGTAATGCCGAGTTTCGCCGCCGCCCGCGTGAAGCTTCGCTCCTCCGCAACCGAGGCGAACGCCGCGAGGTCTCCAAGCTGTTCGCGCTGCATTCATGGCTCCAATTCATAACTCCAATCGCATTTTAGCGGCTAGTCGGGAGAACCGCGACGGCCTACTCTGCTCCGCAACCGTCGTTAGGCCGGAATGGCGGGAACCGTCAGGCCTCGGCCCGTGCAGCGACAGGAGGAGCCATGCAGAAGCGGAAATTGGGAAACAGCGATCTGGAAGTGTCAGCGCTCGGCCTCGGCTGCATGAGCATGAGCTTTGGCTACGGGCCGGCGGGCGACAAACAAGAAATGATTTCTGTGATCCGCGCCGCCGTCGAGCGCGACGTCACCTTCTTCGACACCGCGGAAATGTACGGCCCGTTCACGAACGAGGAGCTCGTAGGGGAGGCACTCGCGCCGTTCCGCGGGCGGGTGGTGATCGCCACCAAGTTCGGATTCAAGATCGATGCCAAGGGTCGCCAGGCCGGCCTGGACAGCCGGCCCGAGCACATCAAGCAGGTCGCGGAGGCCTCGCTGAAGCGACTCAAGGTCAACGCGATCGATCTGTTCTACCAGCACCGTGTGGATCCCGACGTGCCGATCGAAGACGTCGCGGGCGCGGTGAAAGACCTGATCCAGACGGGCAAGGTCAAGCACTTCGGACTTTCCGAAGCTGGAGTGCAGTCGATTCGTCGCGCTCACGCGGTTCAGCCTGTCACTGCACTTCAGAGCGAATACTCGCTGTGGTGGAGAGAGCCTGAAGCGGACGTGCTGCCGACGCTCGAGGAACTCGGTATCGGCTTCGTTCCGTTCAGCCCGCTCGGCAAAGGCTTCCTGACGGGGAAGATCGACGAGAACACCAAGTTCGACAGCACGGACTTCCGGAACATCGTCCCACGCTTCACGCCTGAGGCCCGGAAGGCGAACAAGGCCTTGGTCGATCTGCTCGGAGCGATCGCAGCACGCAAGAACGCGACGCCCGCGCAGCTCGCGCTCGCATGGCTTCTCGCCCAGAAGCCATGGATCGTTCCGATCCCGGGCACCACGAAGCTGGGGCGCCTCGAGGAGAACATTGGCGCAGCGGCGATCCGGCTGACCTCGGACGACCTTCGCGAGATCGACAACGCCGCTTCGAAGATCACCGTGCAGGGGGCTCGCTACCCCGAACAGCTCAATCGCATGGTCGGCCGATAAGGAGAGGAGAAAGTCATGTCCGAAAGACCTGCATCAACACGCAACCCATTCTCAGACATCGCTCCAGCACTGGCTGACTACACCGATCGCGTCTTGTTCGGAGACGTATGGGAGCGACCGGGTCTCTCGCCCAGAGACCGGAGCCTTGTCACGGTGGCAGCCCTTGTCGCGCTGTATCGGACGAACGAGTTGCCAGTCCACCTGAAGAAGGCTCTCGACAATGGCATCACCCGCGATGAGTTGATCGAGGTGATCACGCATCTTGCGTTCTACTCGGGCTGGCCGACGGCGAACTCGGCCGTGACGATCGCAAGGCGCGTGTTCGCGGAAAGCGGAGCTTGATCGAGGATCTCAGTAACCGATTGCCGGTCCGTGCGGTGGCGGATGCGACAGGAGCATCGCCGGCAATGCACGCCTCGATCGGGCGCGACGCGGATCGGCCGTGAAAATGTGTCCGCTTCTGGGCAGGCATTTCCGCGCCCTCACTGATTGCTCATGCGGCTGTTGAAGCCCACATGAAAGGCCCCGGAAACGGGGCCTTTCGCATTGTTCCCGCAGATAGCGCAGCGTGGTAGCGTCCAGGCATCTTCCGAGGAGACGTCCATGCGCGCTGACCCGCGTACCGTTGGCGACGACCCAGCCATTTTCGCCCTGCGGCGTCTGACTCGCCGCGATGCACTGATCGGGGCGGCCGTCCTCCTTGCCCCGATCCCTTCAAACGTCCTCGCCGCAGCACCGAGCGACTCGGCAGGCACGCCGGGCTTGATCCGGCTCGACGGCAACGAGAATCCCTACGGTCCCTCTCCGGCGGCCCGCCAGGCGATTCTCGCAAGTGTCGGTGAGGCTTCGCGCTATGCAGACGCGACGATCGAAACGTAGACGCATCAGCTCGCCGCGCACGAGGGCGTTGCGGCCTCCCAGGTCGTGATCGGTACGGGGTCGGGTGAACTGCTCAAGATGGCGGGGCTCCTAGCCCTGACGACAGCATCCGGCAGCGAACTCGTCGCCTCGCGACCGACCTATGAAGAGCTGCCGGTGTTCGCCGAGAAACTTGGCCTGAAGGTGCACTGGGTAGCGCCGGACGCCGATCATCGCCACGATCTTTCGGCAATGCGGGAAGCGGTCACGGAGCTCACGCGCCTCGTCTACGTCTGCAACCCCAACAACCCGACCGGGACGGCGGTCACGCGGGACGCGCTCGAGACCTTCATTCGGTCGGTTCCCGCCCACTGCACCGTGATCGTCGACGAGGCCTACATGGATCTCGTCGATCAACCAGGTGTCGCGACGGCCGCGGGGTTCGTGAAGGACGTCTCCAACATGATTGTGCTGCGGACGTTCTCCAAGCTCCGCGGACTTGCAGGACTTCGGATCGGTTTCGCGATAGCTCCCCCAGCGCTCGCGCAACACCTCGCCGCGCTGTCACTCACGTGGCCGAACACGACGGGACTTTCGGCCGCGATCGCGAGCTTCAACGATCACGCGTTCCTGAAGACGACGCGTGCCGCGC
>Ga0209109_10000982_pt1 | contig 15695 bp, 15 predicted proteins | sample Rifsed10ft2_FD_184004 | JGI IMG/M metagenome (GOLD analysis project Ga0209109, IMG submission 184004) | Soil microbial communities from Rifle, Colorado, USA - sediment 10ft 2 (version 2) | ecosystem: Environmental > Terrestrial > Deep subsurface > Rock core/Sediment | place: Rifle, Colorado... | reverse complement strand
CGGAATGCCGTTACCACCGCCGAGACGCGCGCTCGCGACGTGCAGCACGCTGCCATCCTGGATGCTGGTGCGCGCGCCGATCTCGATGAAGTTCACGTCGCCGCGCAGCACCGCGACGGGCCAGACCGACGCGTCGTCGCCGATGGTCACGCGGCCGATGACGGTTGCGGTCGGGTCGACCCAGACGCGCGCGCCGAGCCGGGGCCGCCATTCGCGATAGGGCAGCAGGTTCATTTCATCGTCACGAATTCTTCGGCGCTGGTCGGGTGGATTGCGACGGTGTCGTCAAAGTCGCGCTTGGTCGCGCCCATGCGCAGCGCAACCGCAAAGCCCTGCAGCATCTCATCGGCGCCTGCGCCGATCACGTGCAGGCCGAGGATGCGACGCTCGCCCCCGACGGTCACGAGCTTCATCTCGACGCGACGCTTGCGCTCCGTGAGGCCGTGGTACAGCGGCATGAAACTCGAGTGAAACACCGCGACCGCATCGCCATGTTCTGCGCGTGCCTCCGCCTCGGTCTGCCCGACAGTGCCGATCGGCGGATGCGTGAAGATCACGGTCGGGATCATCCGGTAATCGAGGTGCTGATCGGACATGCCACCGAACAGGCGGTCGGCCAGGCGCCGCCCCGCCGCTATCGCGACCGGCGTCAGCAATTCGCGACCGGTCACGTCGCCGATGGCATGGATGCCGGCGGCGCTCGTGTCCTGGAACAGGTCGGTAGCGACCTCACCATCCGCGCCGGTCGCGACGCCGGCGGCGTCGAGCCCAAGGTCTGCGCTGTTGGGCCTTCGCCCCACGGCCCAGATCAGCGCCTCGAACGGACCGGCGGTGCGGCCGTCATCGAGTGCGATGGCGAGGCCATCCACCCCGGGCGTGACCGCCCGAGGCACGGCCTGGTCCACTACCGTGATGCCGTCCTCCTGCATCGCCTGCCGGAGCGCGGCGGACAGCATCTCGTCGAAGACCCGCAACATCCGGTCGTGCCGGATCAGCACGGTCACGCGCGCGCCGAGCGCGGCCAGCACGCCCGATAGCTCCGCTGCCACGTAGCCGCTACCGACCAGCGCGACCGAGGCCGGCACGCGCCCGAGCGCAAAAAAGCCGTCGGAGGTGATGCCATGCGCCGCGCCGGGCAGTTCCGGCACGACCGGCCGGCCACCGGTCGCGATGACGACATGCGCTGCCTGGTGTTCCGCGGCGCCGATCGCAACCCGCATCCCGCCGAGGAGCCTCGCACGCTCGCCGAGCAGCTTGACACGATGGTGCGCGAGGTTGTCAGCGTAAATGCGGTTCAGACGCCGCACATAGGCGTCGCGGCGCTCCTTCAACAACCGCCAGTCGTGGCCGCGCAGCACGACATCGAAGCCGTAGCCCGCAGCATCGTGGACGCCGTGCGCCAGTTCCGCGGCATGGAACATGATCTTCTTCGGCACGCAACCCACGTTGACGCAGGTGCCGCCGAGCGGCCCCGGTTCCGCCAGCAGCACGCGCGCGCCGTGCAGCGCGGCGCGCTGCGCGCATGCGATCCCGCCACTGCCGCCGCCGATCACGATCAGGTCCCAGCGTTCCGCCATCGCCGCCTCGCCCGGATGCCGAGAGCGCCGATGATATACTCGATCGCGCAATGGTCTGGCTCATCGTGCTTGCGATCGCAACGATTCTCGCGATCCTTGCCATCGTCATCCGCTCCGGCCTGATGCGGGTGCGCGGTCAGGTGCGACAGTCCTGGTCAGGTCTCGATGCGATCCTGATCGAGCGCCATGACCTGTTGCCGGGACTCCTCGATTCCTGCGCGCGTCACATGCAGTATGAACAGGAGGCGCTCGAGCGGGTCTCGAGGGCCGACACGGCCGTCATCATGGCCGCCGCACGCGAAGACATTGCGGCGCTCGCCGCCGCCGAAAAGACATTGCAGGACTCCATTGCGCGCCTGCTTGCGCTGGCCGACAACTACCCGCAACTCTGCGCCGATCCAGCCTTCCCCGGTCTGCGCGGGCGAATCGGGCAACTCGATGAGGCGATCGACGAGCGGCGCGAGCACTACAACCTTGCGGCCAATCTGCAGAACATCCGCAGCCACGCGTTTCCGCACCGCTTGGTCGCGCGTTTCATCGGGCTCCAGCCCGCGGCGCTCTTCGAATGATGCGCATCGCCACCTGGAACGTGAATTCCCTGCGCGTGCGCCTGCCACACCTCGCCCAATGGCTCGCGTCGAACCCGGTCGATGTCGTCGGATTGCAGGAGCTCAAGCTGCCGGACGAGGATTTCCCGCGCGGCGAGGTCGAGGCATTGGGCATGCATGCCGCGCACTACGGCCAGAAAACCTACAACGGAGTCGCGATCCTGGCGCGCGACGCCCCCGCGGCCGTCCAGGCCGGCATGCCGGGCGACGACGACCCGCAACGGCGCGTGATCGCGGCGACGATCGCCGGCATCCGCCTCGTCAATGTCTACGTACCGAACGGCCAGGAAGTCGGCTCGGAGAAATACGCCTACAAGCTCGCCTGGCTCGAGCGGCTGCGCGGCTACCTCGCCGCCGAGCTTGCGCGCCATCCCCGGCTCACGGTGATCGGCGATTTCAACATCGCGCCGGAAGACCGGGACGTGCACGATCCGGCGAAGTGGGAGGGCTCAGTGCATGTCAGCGCGCCCGAGCGTGCGGCGCTGTCCTGCATCGTCGGCCTCGGCTTCGTGGACCTTTTCCGGCGCTTCGAGCAGCCGCCCGGCACGTTTTCATGGTGGGATTACCGCATGGGCGCGTTCCGGCGCAATCACGGCCTGCGCATCGATCTGATCCTCGCTTCCGCGCCGCTCGCAGCGCGTTGCATCGGCTGCTCAATCGACCGCGCGCCGCGAGCCTGGGAACGCCCGTCCGATCACGCGCCGGTTGTCGCCTCGTTTGACATAGGCTGAGCGGCGGTCCGTGACCGCCCGCAAACCCCTGCACTGCTGGTTGGCGGCCGTCCGGGGTGCCAGCGTAGACTGCCTCGCAAAGACCTCACAACGGAGGCCCGCGCCAGCGTGGCCCGACCCTACCGCCGCAGCGATTTCGACGTCACCGACACGGTGCAAGTCAGCTCGCCTGCTGCCGTACGCGAGGCGGTGCTCGAGCTTTACTCCGGCACGTGGCCCGGCGCACCTCTGGACACGCTGCGGACCGCGCTTGCCGATTTTGAGCGGCTGTTCACCGGCCAGATGCCTGGTTACCTCGGAGTCGATACTGTCTACCACGACCTGCAGCACTCGCAGGACATGCTGCTCGCCACGGCGCGGCTGATGGCCGGCTACGAAAAGACTCACGCGGACCGGCCGCGCATCGGCTGGGAACGCGGATTGATGGGCCTCGTGACGGCGCTGTTTCACGACTCCGGCTATATCCGCGCAGTCGACGAGCAGGACATCCCGAATGGCGCCGTATTCACGCGCCAGCACGTCACGCGCAGCGCGCGCTATCTCGGGCAATACCTGCCCAGCGTCGGCCTCGGTGAGTGGGTGCCGGTATCCACGAGAATCGTCCATTTCACGGGCTACGAGATCCCGCTCGATCTGATCCGGGTCGCTGATGCGCGTGACCGCCTGGTCGGCCACCTGCTCGGCACCGCGGACATGCTCGCGCAAATGGCAGATCGCTGTTATCTGGAGAAATGCCGCGACCGCCTCTACGCGGAATTTGTGCTGGGCGACGTCGCGGTGCACGCCGGCGCCGGCGGCATGAAGGTGTTGTACGGCTCCGGCCTTGATCTGCTTCGCCAGACACCGAGGTTCGTCGCGACAACACTCGAGAACCGCCTTGGCAAGACTTTCGGTCACGCCTACCGCCATCTCGAGCCGCTATTCGGCGGCGGCAATCCTTATATGGATGCCATCCGGCAGAACGTGGACTACCTGCGCGGCCTGGCACGCAGCGGCCGCTGGCCGCTGTTGCGCCGCAATCCGCCGGTGTTCACGGTCCTGCAGAACCCGATGCAGGGCGTGCGCGTGCTGCTCATCACGCACCTCAAGGAGCTTTGGGGCGCGCCGCCAGCGGTCAGCGTGCACTGAGACGGGCCCAACGCGAGCGCATCCTGGGCGGCGCATCGACGCCCAGCACGTAACGATCGCGAATCCATGGCAGGCGCGCGAGGATCTCCTGCTCGCCCTGAACGCCGGCGCCCCGGATCGCAGACGCCAGCAGGTCGACGGTCATCAGCGGCAGCGCACGTTGCGAGATCGGCGCGTAGCTCAGGTGCCAGGGTTCCGGCTGCACGCCGCCACCTGAACGCGTGTAGGGCCGGTAGAAACCGAAACGGCGCATATGGTCATCGAGCCAGCGGGACAGGGCCGCGAAGGGTCCGCCGCGCCGATATTCCGGCGCCTCGAGTTGCGGCCGATGGCCGTCGGCGACGCCGCGGCCATCGACGACATCGATGTCGCTGCCCCAGTGATGACGGCTGGCGCCGGGCAGTGCCGACCACAGCAGTATCGTCTCGACCCGCTTTCCAGGCGCAATGCGATCCATGTCGACGGGCCGGCCGGCGCGATCGAGCGCCGGCCGCTTACCGCGGTACTTGGCGTTCCAGATCTGACGCTGCCGCTCGAAGTCGCGGAATGCCGAGACCGGCACCAGGTCGATGCCTGCGCGCGCCGCCGCTGTGCGCATTGCGAGGAACGGCTCGACGGCCGCGGCATGCAAATGGCAACGCGGCGTGGCCAGGGAAACGATATGGCCGCGGTCGCGGCCGGTCAGTTGCAAGGCGTCCAAGGAGGCGATGCTACCGCACCGCGCGATCGGCGGCACACGGGGTGTTTATCAACATATTTCAGGGTGTTACAGTCGATTTCTCTGACAGCAGTGCAGGCGGGGTATCATTGCCCGGGCCATTCATTGCGGGCGGCAGGTACAACGATAAGCGGGGCCGGCGCGGGACGCGTCACGAAGGGATGAACCTCAGTTTCCGAACCAGGTCGTTCGCCATGGCGACCGCCGCCTGTGCGGTGTTGTTGCTCGTGCTCGTCTTGCTCGCGGTCGTTGACCTCCGAATCGACATCGGCGCCGACGAAGCGCTGATCCAGCAGGCCTCCGTCGCCGCCGGCGACCCTGCGCAGACTGGAAAGCTTGCGACCGGGTTGACGCAACTGCGAAACGAGGAATTCGGGGGTCGGCTGGTCGTGCTGGCCGGAAGCGGACTGTTCCTGCTCGTCATCGCCCTGGCGATCGCCTGGCGTCTGGTGCGGCGCGTCGAGGCGCCGCTGGAAGAACTGCAGGGCGCAGTGGAGCGCCTCACCAGCGGCAACTGGGCGACACGAATTGAGACTCCACCCGGCGGATTCGGAATCGAGCTCGCGCGCGCGCTCGACAAATTGCGCCTCAACCTGAGCGACCAGGCAGCAACTGGACGCGCGCTCGACATCATGCTCGACAGCATGAACGACGCGGTGTTCGTGACCTCCCCCGACGGCTTCATCAAGCGCGTCAACCTGGCGGCGACACAATTGCTCGGCTGGTCACAGATGGAGTTGCTCGGGCGCGAATTCGCCTACGTTATATCCGACCAGGACCGCACGAACTTCAACATCGAGCAAGCCGCCAACGAAACACTGGAACTCACGGTCCGGACGCACAGCGGCCAGACGATCCCGGTATCGTTGTCCGGCTCGGTCATCGCCGCCGATGATCCGCGCTTCCAGGGCTGCATCTTCGTCGCGCGCAACATCACCGAGCGCAAGCGCGCCGAGCGGCGCATCCGCTATCTCGCACGTTATGACACGCTGACCAAGATCCCGAACCGGCTGCAGTTCCAGCACTCCCTGCAGCAAGCCATCGCCCGCGCGCGGCGTGCCGGTCGCGCGCTCGCGCTGATGTACGTGGACCTCGATCATTTCAAGGATGTCAACGACACATTCGGCCACGCCGCCGGCGACCGGGCGCTGGAGATCCTGAGCGAGCGGATGATCGGCAAGTTGCCGCGCGACTCGATGCTCGGCCGGCTGGCCGGCGATGAATTCGCGCTGTTCGTGGAGAACCTGCCGCTCGACCAGGATAACCGGCCGGCGCTTACGGCGCTTGCGCGTGAACTGCTGGACGAGCTCGGCCGGCCATTCCAGCTGGGCCAGCATGAGCTCTACGTCACGAGCAGCGTCGGCATCGCGATGTGCCCGCGCGACGCGGACAATGTCGTGGACCTGATCCGTGACGCCGACGCGGCGATGTACCACTCCAAGCAGAACGGCGGCAACAGCCACAGTTTCTTCACGCCGGAGATGAGCGCGATCGCAGTCGAGCGGCTGATGCTGAAGAGCAAGCTGCGCCGCGCGGTCGAACGCGACGAACTTGTGATGCTATACCAGCCGAAGGTGGCCCTGCGCGACGGTCGCGTCGTCGGTGGCGAAGCGCTGCTTCGCTGGCGCCTGCCGGGCCACGGCGACATCTCGCCGGCTCAGTTCATCCCGCTCGCGGAAGAGTCCAGCCTGATCCAGGAGATCGGCGAGTGGGTGCTGAAGCGGGTTTGCAACGATTACCGGTCCTGGCAGGACCAGGTGCCGCATCCGGGCCGCATCTCCATCAACCTGTCCCTGAAGCAGCTGCGCCAGGCGGAATTCCTGACCCGCTATCGCTCGGTATTCGACGACACGGGGGTTTCGCCATCGAACTTCGAGCTCGAGATCACCGAGACGACCCTGATGACCGACGCGCGCCGCATGGTGCGCCTGCTCGACGAGCTTTACGCGATGGGACTGCACCTGTCGATTGACGATTTCGGCACTGGCTATTCGTCGCTGTCGGCGTTGCAGCAGTTCCCGGTCGGTACCCTGAAAATCGACCAGTCCTTCGTCCGCCATGCGGCGGTGTCGCGCGAAGATGCGACGCTGGTCCGGACGATCATCGAGATGGGCAAGAACCTCGACCTCGAAGTCGTCGCCGAAGGCATCGAGACCATGGAGCAGCTCCAGTTCCTGCGCAGCCTCAATTGCCACTGCGGGCAGGGCCGGCTGTTCGGTGAGCCGATGACGGCTGCTGATTTCCTGCAACTCCTGCTCGCGCAGAGTCACGGCGAGGTGCGCTACGGGGGCATGTTCGGCTGAGCCCCCGGATCATGCGCGCCATGCTGCTCTCGCGCCCGGGCGCGCCGCTCGAGGCCGCGAACCTGCCGGTGCCGACACCCGGTCCCGGCGAGGTTCTGCTCAGGGTCCGCGCCTGCGCGGTCTGCCGCACCGATCTGCACCTCGTGGATGGCGAGTTGCCGCAACTGCGCACGCCGCGCATTCCCGGACACGAGATTGTCGGCGAGGTCATCGCGACCGGCGCGGGCGTTGCGCTCGCGCAAGGCACCCGGCTTGGCGTGCCGTGGCTGGGGTGGACTTGCGGACACTGTGAATATTGTCGCGCCGGCCGCGAGAATCTCTGCGACTCGGCGCGATTCACCGGCTGTCACATCGATGGCGGCTATGCCGAATACGTGCTCGCGGATCATCGCTATTGCCTGCCGATTCCGGCGGGCTATGGCGATTTCGAGGCTGCTCCCCTGCTCTGCGCCGGGCTGATCGGATACCGCGCGCTCGCCGCTGCCGGCGAGGCCCGGCGACTCGGCCTTTATGGCTTCGGCGCCGCCGCCCACATCGTGGCACAGCTTGCGCACCACGAAGGGCGCGAGACTTACGCCTTCGTGCGGCCGGGCGACGAAGCGGCGGCGGATTTCGCACGCGGGCTCGGTTGCGCCTGGGCCGGTCCCAGTGATCGCGCAGCGCCGGTTGCGCTCGACGCGGCCATCCTGTTCGCGCCGGTTGGCGCCCTGGTGCCCGCGGCACTTGCAAATATTCGCAAGGGTGGCCGGGTCGTTTGCGCGGGAATCCACATGAGCGATATCCCCGCGTTCCCCTACGCCTTGCTGTGGGGCGAGCGCAGCCTGTGTTCGGTCGCGAATCTGAGCAGGCAGCACGGCACGGATTTCATGGCTCTGGCCGGCCAGGTACGGCTGCACACCAGCGTGGAGACGCTGCCGCTCGCGTCCGCCAACGAGGCGCTTGCACGACTGCGCCGCGGCGCGGCGCAGGGCGCCCTGGTGCTCGTGCCGGGGGGCAATTAGATCTTTGCGACGCGCGCCGCGCCGTCGCGCCGCATGTAAACCCTGACCTGCTCGCCCGGCTGGAACGACTGATCCTGCGCCTGCACGACGGCGATCGTGCGGCCGCCGTCAAGTTCCACCGTAACTTGCCAGGCATCCTCGCGCGTCGCGTGTTCTTCGATCGCCTGCCCCGCCACTGCACCCGCGACGGCACCGACCGCGCCTGCGACGTCACGGCCGGATCCGCCTCCCACGGTGCGGCCCGCCTGGTAGCCGATTAGCCCGCCACCGATGCGCCCGAGTGCCGCACGTCGGCCCTCGATGACGGCCTCCTCCACGGCCAGCACCTTGCCGTAGCGCACATCCCAGGCCAGGCGTGCTTCCTGGCGTGAATAAACTCGGCCACTGGCCGGTGGCGCGCAACCCGTGGCTGCGAGCCCGGCGATGGCCAGGAACAGGACTGCCGCAACATGAATGCGCATAGGACGCTCCAGCGACCGCGGGAAGCGGTCTCTCCACGAATCCCAACGCAGCGGCCCGGTCCCGGGTTGACACAAACGGCCCCGGGCCGGACACAGACGCCGTGGCGGATGGGCGGTCCTTGCTTCATCATCGGGACGGAGGCAGGCGCGTGGAAAAAAGCGTACTCGAAGACGTCCTGCTGTTGCTCGCCGCGACGCTGGTCGTCGTGGTCGGCCTGCGCCGCCTGCGCCTGCCGCCGATCATCGGTTTCCTCGCCGTCGGCATGGCCGTCGGGCCATTCGCGCTCGCGTGGGTCGAGAACACGCAGACGACCAGCACGCTGGCCGAGTTCGGCATCGTGTTCCTGCTGTTCACGCTGGGGCTCGAATTCTCGCTGCCGCGCCTGATCGCGATGCGCAGTGAAGTGTTCCTGCTCGGCGGCCTCCAGGTCAGCGCGACCGCCGCGGTAGTCGCAGCCATCGCGCTGGCCTTCGAGGTGCCGCTCGCGGTTGCGGTACTGCTGGGCGGCGCGGTTGCGATGTCCTCGACGGCCATCGTTCTCCAGCAACTGACCGAACAGGGTGAGCTGAATCGCACGCACGGACGGCTCGCCTTCGGCACGCTGCTGTTCCAGGACCTCGCGGTCGTGCCGTTCCTCGCGCTGGCCGGCGTCATCGCGTCGGCCGAAGCCGGATACTCGACGCCGGAGATAACCCTTGCGATCGCCAAGGCCGCCGTTGCGCTGGTCATCGTGCTCGCCGCCGGCCGCTGGCTGCTGCGCCCATTGTTTCACGAAATCGCCGCGACCGGCGCACCCGAACTCTTCACATTTGCGGTGCTGTTCGTCGCGATGGGGGCCGCCTGGGCCACGCACGGCGTCGGGCTCAGCTTCGCGCTGGGCTCGTTTCTCGCGGGTATGATGCTGGCGGAAACCGAGTACCGGTACCAGGTCGAGGCCGGTATCCGGCCCTTCCGGGACACGCTGCTCGGCCTATTCTTCGTCACGGTCGGCATGCAGCTCGACGTGCCGGCGCTGTTCCGGCAACTGCCGGTGGTGACCCTGTTGCTGGCCAGCATGCTGCTGCTCAAGGTCGCGATCGTGACCCTGGCCGCGCGCTGGTTTGCGGGCCAGTGGTTCAAGGCGCTGCGAACCGGCATCGTGCTGTCGGAGGGCGGTGAATTCGGCTTCGCGCTGCTGACACTGCTGCTGCAGAACCGCCTGATCGGCACTGACGTGACGCAACCCCTGCTTGCAGCCATCACGCTCAGCATGGTGCTGTCGCCACTCCTGATCCGCCACAACAAGCGGATCGCGCGGCTCCTGCTGCACGAGTCCGGCCCGGCGCAGTCGGAGCTTGCCCGCGTCGACGCCGCGAATCGCGCACTCGCCGCGCGCGAGCATGTCATCCTCTGCGGCTACGGCCGCGTCGGCCAGAACGTCGCGCGTGTCCTGGAAAACGAGGGATTCGAGTTCCTCGCGATGGATCTCGATCCATACCGGGTGCGCACCGCGCGCGCGGCCGGCGATCCGGTCATCTACGGCGACGCCGCCGATGAAGGCGTGCTGCAGTCAGTCGGCCTCACGCACGCGAGTGCCGTGGTTGTATCGTTTTCAGACCCAGACCGGTCGATCAGGATCGTCGAGGCCGTGCGCCGTGTCCGCGCCGACGTTCCGCTGCTGGTGCGCACCGCCGACGACGCGCAACTCGAGGAGTTATATGCGGCCAGGGCCACCGAGGTGGTGCCGGAAACACTGGAAGCCGCGCTGACGCTGGTCTCGCATGCATTGCTTGCGCTGAATGTGCCGATGTCGCGCGTCCTCCGCACGGTCGGCGACATACGCCGGCAGCGCTACCGGATGCTGCGCACCGTGTTTCGCCGCGAGGGCGCCGAGCTCATCGACGAATCGCACGCGCTGCGCGAGGAATTGCACACTGTCGTGCTGCCGCCGGGCGCCTGGTCGGTCGGCCGCGCGATCCGCGAGGTTCATGAGCGCGGCGCAGAGGTGTCGTTCACCGCGGTGCGCCGCGGCGGCATCGTCGGTCGCGACCCCGGGCACGACATGACGCTGCGTGAGGGCGACGTCGTCATCCTCTTCGGGACACCGGAGGCCAACGAGCACGCCGAGGCCGTGCTGCTGGCTGGCTAAGTCAGTCGGCAATGGTGATGTCGACGCTGCCGGAGCCGGTGTCGATGACACCGCTTCCGGCGCCATCCTGCAGGCGGACAGTCCAGGCGCCACTGGCCAGCTCCTTGACGAGCGCGCCCGGCGCATCCACGTCCACGTCGCCGCTGCCGCTATCGATCACGATCTCGATCGACGGCATCGCCGTCGAGCGCAGGCGCACGCTGCCGGAGCCGGTGTCGACACGCAGCCTGCGAAGGGCCGCAAGGTCGCCTTCGATCGTGACGCCGCCGGAACCGGTGTCGACGTCGAGTTCCGTCACATTGGAGATGTCTTTCGCACGCACCGTGCCTGAGCCGGTATTTGCGGCAATCGTGCCGCTGAAACCCTCAATCGTGACGCCGCCCGAGCCGGTATCCGCGCGCAGCGCGCCGGAGCCACCGCGAATCTCGACGGTGCCCGACCCGGTATCGGCGTCGATCTCGCAATTGCAGCCCCGGATGCTGACGGCGCCGCTGCCCGTATCCGCGGTCACGCGGCCCTGGTGACCCGCAATTTCCACCGCGCCGCTGCCGGTGTCCAGTTCGACGCGGCCCGCGCCGTCCGCGGAGCGCTGCAGGCCCCTCGTGCCATCGAGGCGCAACTCACCCGAGAAGCCCTGCGCAACCGAGTCGCCGAACACATTGCTGACCTCGAGCTTCGCTCCTGCAGGGGCCCGGATCACGAGGTCCACGCGGACCCCGGGCGCCTCGTCACGGGCACCGGTCATGCGGATTCGCTCGTTCAGGTACTCGACATACATCTTCATGCCCCACCACTGACCGGGGCCTTCGGGATGGTAGATCTTCGGAAAGTGCTGCTTCGGAAACGCGACGTCGAATCGCGAACCAGTGTCCACATCGCGCGTATGGAATTCAATCGCCCGCACGAGCCGATCGGCCTCGGCCTGTGAACCGGCCTCGATCGTTGCGCGCGCGGTGACATGGAATGAAGCGTCACTGCCGCGCTCGATGCGGATGTCGCCGATCAAGTTCCGGACTTCGAGGCCGGCCGCGGCATCCCTCTTGAATTGCCAGGCACGGGTCAGCGTGGAAGTCGCCGCCGTCGCCGGCCAACTGGCCACGAGCAATGCGAGCATTGCCGCCGTGCGGATCATCATTTGCATCTCTCCTCAGTTCGTCTCGTCACGGTAGCGGCGCACCCATATGGCGGCGGCCAGGATCAGGCCGGCGGCGACAACCCCGAGCCACAAGTCGGCCGAGGTATAGAACTCCCTCAGGCTGGCCGCCAGGTCGATGTCGGACAGACGGATCGTCGCGGATTCTGCGTCCGGGCTCACTTGCCTGTCTGGGCTCAACAGCCGGTACAAACCGAACAGCCGGTCCGTGATGAAATTGCCGGCATATTCCGAGCCCAGCACCACGCGCTCGAACACGCCGATTGCCGCCGGGGGCAGCACCGCCCACAGGAACGGGCCCTTCGGCGCCCAAGCCGAGGCCAGCATCAGGTAGGCGACGACTGGCGAGTACCACATGACGGCAGTGATGCACCACAGCACCGCCACGGCCATTCCGCCCAGCAGCGCTTCGGGCTGCCACATGATGCGTCCGGACACGCCGGCGAACTCGAGCATCGCAGCACCACCGCCCGCGACCATGAGCTGCGCCAGCAGTGCACCAACCGTGGCAACCAGGGGTATCACCACGACCGCGACGGCGAATTTCGACAACACGGTCTCGGCATCCGACAGCGGCAGTGATTTCCAGAACAAGACGCTGCGGTCACGACGATCCGCGTACAGCGAATCGAGCGAATAGAAGAACCCGACGATGCCCATGACCAAGAAAACGACGAGCGCGAGTCCGCCGTAGACGAGCAGCAACAGTTTCGTCTGCTTTTCCAGCGGCAGTGCGCCGAACGGCGTGGCGGCATCGATGGTCCCGATCGGGCCGAGGTGGACATTACCCGTCATGAAAGCAAGCACCAAGCAGGCGAGCACGATGGCCGGCGCCACCCAGATCGCCTTGTGCTCCCAGATCTCGCGGCGGATCAGCCAGATGAAGCGGCTCATGCACGTGCTCCCTGAATCACCGCGACGAAGAGATCTGCCACCGATGGCACGCCGACATCGCCCAGACGTTCGAGCTCCGACCGATCCACCCCGCGGAACAGCATGTGCGTGCGGCCCAGGCCCTGGCGTTCGGCCAGCGGCTTGTGGGCCTTCGCGGCAGCCACCTGCTCGGGTCTCACCGCGACCTGCGCGTAGTTCTCCTGCACCTCGTCCATCGCGGCGTCGAGCACGATGCGGCCGCGGTCGATGAACAGGAGATCCGTCAGGATGTGCTCGACCTCCTCGACCTGGTGGGTCGTGACCAGGATCGTGCGCTGCTCGTCGAAGTATTCGTTCAGCAGCGTCTCATAGAACTGCTTGCGCATCAGGATGTCGAGGCCGAGCGTCGGCTCGTCGAGCACGAGCAGTTTCGCGTCGATCGCCATGACCAGCGCCAGGTGCAGCTGCGTCACCATGCCCTTCGACAATTCCCTGACGCGCCGGTCACGCTTGACATCGCTGCGCGCCAGAAACTGTTCGCAGACATCGCGGCGGAATTTCGGGTGCGTCGCCGCGACCAGGTCGATCAGCTGGCGGACGCGGATCCAGCGCGGCAGGACGGCGACATCGGCGATGAAGCACACGTCCTGCATCAATTGGTGGCGCTTCCGGTACGGGTCGAGGCCCAGCACCGACAGCTCGCCGGAAAAGCGTGTGAGGCCGAGCACCGCCTTCAGCGCGGTGGTCTTGCCGGCGCCGTTCGGCCCGATCAGGCCGACGATGCGCCCGGCACCGACGCGAAATGACGCATCATCCAGGGCCAGGGTCGCGCCATAGCGCTTGCTGAGCCCCTGCGCCACGATCAGGTCAGTCACGTTTGCCTCCCTCATCGACTTTCGCATCACGCCCCGGCGTTAACGTCGACGCAGCCGCTGGCGGCGCCTTGGCCAGCGCCGTCAGCAATTCGCCGGGCTCGAAGCCCAGACGCTGGATTCGCGCGGCGACCTTCGGCCACTCTTCCTCCAGGAAATGCTGGCGCTCGTCCTTCATCAGCGCGCGGCGCGCACCTTCAGTCACGAACATGCCGCGACCGCGGCGTTTCTCGACCAGCTGTTCGTCGACGAGTTGCTGGTATCCCTTCAGGACCGTGAGTGGATTGAGCCGGTACTCGGCCGCAACGCTGCGGACCGACGGCAGCGCATCGCCGTCGTTCAAAACGCCTTCCAGGATCATCGCCACGACGCGGTCGCGCAGCTGGCGGTAAATCGGCAGGCTTTCGTTCCAGTTCGTGTCCATTGCGCTACGCCGTAAGTGATTTGGCTCGCTACCAGACTACTTTAGCAGAGCACCTTCGGCGGAGCCCCTCGCACTTGCCGAGCGGGCCTCATCGTGGGCCTCTGAACGGGCAACCATGTAGGCGACCCGTTTGGCGACTACAAAGACCTCGGGCAACTGTGTCGTTGCTGCGAATGACGCTTCGGCCGGGGCTTCGCGCTTGGCAACAACAATCACCTCGGGCAGGCTCACCGCCGCAAGCGGGGCCGCCTCGACGAGCGTCAGCTCACCGACTTCCACGATTCCGTTGGGGGCTGAGGCAATATAAGCCTGGTCCAGTGCCACGGCGTTGAACGACACGATCGCGACCGCCGCCACGGCGCTGACCGCCATCCGGGTGCTGTTTGCATACCTGTTCAACATGACTCTCTCCTTCCTTTCGCTTTGCTTCGGTCGGCCATCTGGCCGGGTTCCGATCTACTGATGTGCTCATCTGGTGTTGTAGTTCACTATAACACTGAATCCAATGCAAGCCCTTTTCTGGATCTTTTTTAGGTCTGGCGTGATAGTCAATAAAAACAACGAGTTATACGAGAACAATTACTTGATCTCAGTGGTTTTCCGGCCTCCGGAGCCTCTCTTGGACCCGAAATTGCGCAGATTCCGAACACTGCAGACGCTTCCGACACGTTCAAGGAGGGGTCGGTCGGGCCATCCGGGTTAGAGTGCCGGCGATGGAGGAGCAGGCCGACGCGCAATTGATGCTGCGCTATGCCGCAGGCGATGTGCGCGCGTTCGAGGAGCTTTACGAGCGGAATCGCCGTCCGCTCTGGCGATTCATCAAGCGCCTGGCGGGCGATGCGGCGGCAACCGACGACGTATTCCAGGAATGCTGGTCGCGCGTCATTGGCGGTCGCGCACGCTATCGGCCGACGGCCCGTTTCAGAACCTGGCTGTACCGCATTGCCTACAACTGCTGCATGGATCATTGGCGGCGGAGCGGCCGTCGCGCGGGGCATGAGACGGTGGATGATGATGCGATCACCGCGGCCGCTGACTCAGAATCGAGCAATCCGCTTGAGATCGCCGTCGCCAGCGAAAAGAGCGGGAGACTCAACGCGGCCTTGCTGCGACTGCCGGATGAACAGCGCCTCGCGTTCCTGCTGTATGTCGAGGGCGGGCTAACGGTGGCTGAGATCGCGCAGGAGACAGGCACCGGCGCCGAGACGGCCAAGAGCCGGTTGCGCTATGCGGTTACGCACCTGAAGGAGATGCTCGGCGCCGATGCGCCGGCGGACTGAGGACATGGATCCGAAAAACGACGAGCCAATTGATCGCGAACCCTGGCGCCGGCTGCTGGCCGCCGATGCCGGCGCGCCTTCGAAGGACACCGATCGCTTGATCCTGGCCGAGGCGCGTCGCGCGCTCACTCCGCACACTGGCCGCTGGTGGCTGCCCGCATCACTGGCGGCAAGCCTGTTGCTCGCCGTGCTGCTCGTGCAATGGCAGCTCGAGGACAGCGGCGCGCCGGCGTTCGTGACGGAATCCGACGTACCGCCAGCGCCGGCGTCCTCCGCCATCGATAGCGAAGCCTCCGGAGCCGCGTCATCTATCGAGGCCGTACCGCGCAAGGCGCCGGCCGAAATCCCGGCGCCAATGCCCCCCGGCCCGTCGCCTGCGGTTGAAGTGCCTCACACGCCCTCGCCGCCTCTCGTCGATGCCGCACCAGCCGCGGCGC
>Ga0209109_10000981_pt1 | contig 15699 bp, 11 predicted proteins | sample Rifsed10ft2_FD_184004 | JGI IMG/M metagenome (GOLD analysis project Ga0209109, IMG submission 184004) | Soil microbial communities from Rifle, Colorado, USA - sediment 10ft 2 (version 2) | ecosystem: Environmental > Terrestrial > Deep subsurface > Rock core/Sediment | place: Rifle, Colorado... | reverse complement strand
AAAAAGGAATACAAAAACAAGCGCCAAAACGAAAATAAGCGGGGCAAGGTTTCCAGCCTTAATCTCCTGATAGGCTAAACCTGTCCATTCATAGCCCATACCATCAGGGAGTATCTCAGTGGCTAACTCATCCATGGCCTTAATAGTCTGGCCCGAACTATAGCCGCGGGCGGCCTGACCGTCAATCTCAGCAGAGCGATACAGGTTGTAGTGCGTTATTGTTTGTGGACCTACCACTGGCCGTACATCAACTAGTGTACTAAGAGGTACCATCTCACCACTTCTAGTGCGAACATATAAACGGCTTATATCATCCTTACTTGATCGAGCATCCTCATCCGCTTGCATAAACACATGATAGACACGGCCAAATTTATTAAAATCGTTCACGTATAGGGCACCAAGGTAGGTTTGTAATGTGTCGAATACATCGTTGATAGATATATCAAGCAACTTGGTCTTTGTACGGTCAAGATCTATATAGAGCTTAGGTGTATTAGCTCTGTAGCTGCTGAAAAGACTAGTTAGTTCAGGCCTCTGGTTACCTTTTTCAATCATCTCATCCATCACGTTTTGTAATGTCTCGAGGCCTAGGCTACCTATATCCTGGAGCTCGAATTGGAAGCCACCTGCAAAGCCAAGCCCCTGAATTGCAGGTGGGTTGAAAGTAGTAACTATCGCACCAGAGACACCTTCGAATTTTTCTCGTGCGTTGGCAAGGATAGCATCTATTTGAACTTCTTTAGATTTCCTTTCGGACCAAGGCCTAAGTATTGGGAACATTGATGCTGTATTAGGATCAGAGGCGTTTGTAACAAAGCTGTAGCCACCGAATGTTAATACATCTGCAACACCTGGTGTTGAAAGTAGCATCTTTTCAACCTGATTTACCACCTTTGTTGTGCGCTCTAGGGAAGCACCATCCGGTGTCTGAATATTTACAACAAAGTAGCCCTGATCCTCGTCTGGAATGAAGCCAGTCGGAACCTTGCGGAAAAGTAAGTAGGTTACCCCTAGCAGAATAATAAAAACTGCAAGCACGATCTTCCATCTCTTTGTAAAGTCTTTCACTCCAATTTCGTATAGACCCCTAAGCCTATTGAATCCATGATTAAACTTACTAAATAACAAACCCTGCCTACCAGTTTCTGGCCGAAGGAAGACAGCGCAAAGTGCAGGACTTAATGTCAATGCGTTTAGTGCCGAAATTCCGACCGAACAAGCAATCGTTAGCGCGAATTGTCTGTAGAACTGACCAGTGATTCCGGGTGTAAATGCAACAGGAATAAAGACGGCCATTAAGACAAGAGAGGTAGCAATAATAGGACCAGTAACCTCACGCATAGCCTCTCTGGCTGCATCACGAGGTTTCATTCCCTTCTCTTCCATGAGCCGTGCCACGTTCTCCACAACAACAATTGCATCATCAACCACAAGACCAGTTGCAAGGACCAAACCAAATAGAGTCAATAGATTAATCGAGAATCCAAGCGCATTGATCAATGCGAATGTTCCTATTAAGCAAACTGGTATCGTTATGGCTGGAATTAGAGTAGCGCGCCAGCCTTGCAAGAAAACATAGACCACTAAGGACACCAGCACAATTGCCTCAAGGAGTGTTTTAATAACCTCCTTAATGGACTCCTTCACAAACAGTGTGGTGTCGTAAATGATCCTGTATTCTAATCCCTCTGGGAAGCGCTTAGAAAGTCGCTCCATTTCTGATCTGACCTGTTTTGCGACTTGTAAATCATCTCCACCTCGAAGCGACAGGACACCGATATTCGCCGTTCCGGATCCGTTGAGATGGACGTAGCTATCGTACTCCTCGGCACCTAGTTCCACACGAGCCACATCCTTCACTCGTACTACAGAACCGTCAGGTTGGGTTCGCACTATGATGTTCTCAAACTCTGAGACCTCATCAAGACGACCCAGCGTGGTAATTGTGTACTGGAACTTCTGTCCAGGGGGTGTTGGAGGCTGTCCTATCGCCCCCGCCGCCACCTGTTGATTCTGTTCTTCCACTGCGTTCACTACATCAGAGGCTGTAAGGCCAAGGCTTGCCATTTTGTCAGGGTCAAGCCAGATGCGCATCGAATACTCGCGCTCTCCATATATGATTACCTGCCCAACCCCAGGAATCCGTTTCAGTACCTCAGTAATATTAATTTCTGCATAGTTACTAAGGAAAATATCGTCATACCTCCCGTCAGGAGAGATGAGGTTAACCGCAATCACGAAGTCGGTAGACACCTTTCTGACGAGTACTCCCTCGCGAATAACCTCGTCGGGTAACTGTGGCTGTGTGTTCTGAACGCGAATTTCGGTGTCTACTTCAGCAATGTTGAGGTCATACCCAACATCGAATGTAACAGTGATTGTCATGGTTCCGTCGTCATTGCTTACTGAGTTCATGTAGATCATCCCCTCTACGCCGTTTATAGACTCTTCGAGAGGCGTTGTTACCGTTTCTTCTACTACCTCAGCATTAGCGCCTGTGTATGTAGCAGTTACCTGCACTGTTGGAGGGGTGATTTGAGGGAACTGGGCTACAGGTAGAGTTGGTATCGAAATAGCTCCAGCTAGCACAATAATTATTGCGATGACGGAGGCAAATATAGGGCGCTGGATGAAAAAGTTAATCAAAATGTCTCTCCATTAACACTTGCTGAATGTTTGGGTGGCTAGTTCGACACTTCCTTTGAAGGGCTGGGTGATACCACCGGTCGCTTTGAGATGTCCTCTGAAGACGCAAGCTTTGTCTGGACGAGGCTGCCAGGTTTTACCTTCTGTAGCCCCTCCATAATCACTAGCTCACCAGGCTTCACACCATCTTCTATTACTCGCATGCCGTTATAAGTTGTGCCCACTACTACTCTCCGATTCTCCACCTTGTTATCCTGACCAACAACTAACACATATAACCCGTCCTGGTCCTCACTTACAGCTTGTTCTGGAACCACGATTGCATTTGGTTCCGTTGTCAAAAGCACACGCACCTTGGCGTATTGCCCAGGTAGTAGCGTCTTCTCCGGGTTCGGTACAACACCACGCATTGTAATAGTAGCAGTTGTGGAATCAACAGTATTGTCTATGAAGTCAACCTTTCCTTGATGAGGATGAATACTTTCATCAGGAAGTATCACGGTTACCAGAAGATCCCCCTCGTTCCTTTTCCTCAATATCTCAGGCAAATCGCGTTCTGTCGGACTGAAGTAAACATAGATTGGATCAAGCTGAACTATATTTGCAAGTCCAGTGGTCTGTCCGAAGCCCTGTGTGGAACCTACGACATTCCCGACATCTACTTGCCTTTGTCCGATCCGCCCGTCAGATGGGGCATACATCCTGCAATAGCTTAGGTTGAGCTCGGCCAGCTTGACAGCAGCGCGATCGGCTTCAACCGCCGCTTCAGCTTCCTTTACCTTTGTAACATACTGATCAAAGGCATCACGGGTTATGAACTGCTTCTCTGCAAGGGGCCTATATCGTTCTACCTGCTCCCTAGCGTAAGCAAGTGCTGCCTCATCCTTGGCAAGCTGCCCACGTGCATTATCTAGTGAAGCCTGATACTGTCTTGGGTCTATAACGAATAGGAGATCTCCCTCCTTAACATCAGCCCCATCCACAAAATGGCGTTCCCATAGAAAACCTTCTACCCTCGCCACAATATCTACCGATCTAACAGACAGAGTGGTACCTACATAATTGAGATAAATCGGCACTGTCATCTGCGTTACCTTTGCTACTGTTACAACTGGTAGCACTGCTTGTTCTTGTTTACGGTCACAGCCTACAATTAAAAAGAGAGTAGAGGTGAGGTACATTATCACCGCATATCGAGCTACTGAAAGGGTACGACACTCATTTTTCCCCATTCTTTGCATCTCCTTGATTTCCTGTTGGTACGGAATCCCTATCTGCTGGTGCCACAGGTAACTCCTCACCAATGGCTCGGATTAGCTCAGCATATGAAGTGTATAGGCTAGTTCTTGCCTGAACCTGCTCCGCTCGAGCTTCGGCGAGAAGACTCTGGGCGTTTAGAAGCTCTATAATGTCACCGACCCCTGACTGGTATCGAGTTAGTGAGGCATCAAATGATTCCTTGGCACTTGCAAGAAGGACATCGCTTGCTTGAAGTTGCTCTGCCGCCGTGCGAAAGTTGTAATACGCAGTCCAAACCTCAGAGATAACTATCTCCTCCTGAAGAACTAGCGCTGAAAGTGAAGCCTCGAGCTCAGCCCTCGCGGCGCGAACGGCATTGGTAAGTGAAAACCCTTGGAAGATAGGAATCTGGAGCTGAACCCCAGCGAAGTAGTTTGTAGTGTAGTCGTTCATACCTTTTTCCCTAGCGACGAGTGGGGACACTTGCGCACTCGCTACAAATTGAGGCCATTGGGCAGATTCAGCTTGGCGAAGTTCCTCCTCATTCTGCCGTACTTCCGCTCTGGCTGCGGCGAGGCCTGGACGCTTCTGCTGAGCTAGCTTAATTAGCTCCTCGACATTCTGACTGATTGTGTTGAGCGGCAGATCCTCAGGCTCCTCAGCAACATCAAAAGGCGTGTTGGCGGGCCAACCAACGACTGTGGCTAACTGCCCGCGTGATATCTCCACAGAGCCGCGGTCGGCAACTAAATCTAATTTCACCTGAGCTAAACTTGCCTGGGCTTGATACACATCAACTATTGTCCCTACACCAACACGAAGTTGCAGCTCCGCTGCCTGAAGACTAACCTCAGCATCCTCTAGGCTTGCTTCGTCGGCTCTTAACTGTGCTTTATTGCCGAGGAGCGTATAGTAGGCTTTAGCTACATCGCGAAGGACATCTTGAATCGTCTGGTTGTGGTTCCAATTCGCATTTACAAGTGCTTGCCGGGCCGCCTCGACCGTAGCACTACGTCCGCCAAAATCGAGAAGCAAATAATTAAGGGCTAGGCTCCCTTGTCCAAGAGTCTCCTCGAAGGTATCAACCCCACCAGTTTCTCCACCCTTGCCTTGTCCAAAAGTCCCACTACCACTGATTGTAGGATAGTAGCTTCCTCGAGCAGCAGCCCATTCTGCAGCGGCAGCTCGTGCCTGTTCCCAGGCCTGACGGGTTGCTGGGCTGTCTCTGAGGGCAACATCTACTAGCTGAGATAAGTTTAATTTACTGGCGTATGGTTCAAGGTCAGACGGGATAGCGGGCAACCGCTCGCCGGCAAGCGGCGCCGACTCCTGATCTGGCGGTGGCTTCCACTCCTCTCCAGGGTCAGGAGAGGCATATTTCATAGGGTGAAGCTCAGGTAGGTTTTGCACGCATGCCGTACACATAAGTGTGATAACCAGTAAGCAAACCCAAGTCCCAGGCGGAAACCATTGCCCTCTATAAAACTTTGGCATGCATTTCTCCTTCTTAGTGTGCAAAACAAAATGACCTTAGAAAGACATAAACATTTATTTCTATTGCGAAGACAACTCTATTGCCGCTTTATGGCAAATAGATGGTTATTACTATCACTAATACAAGATTTTGTCAATAAAAGTACATCTGTTTTTTCTGGAAACCTGACTTCGTCGTGAGCAGTTCGACAGATTCACTGCAGGCTCAGTCGAACGAAGGTTTCCAATACATTTGTATTACAAATCTGGTGAATAGATTAAACCGATCACCTAGAGCTTGCCTTAAAGTGAAAGGCGCAGATCAGACTATGAATCAAACAGTTAATGACGGGATTAGCAAGGAGCAAGGCAAGCGAGGCATTAGTCTACGATTCAGAGGCGTAGTCACTTGACGCACGTCGAGTACAGTCAGACCCTGCCTTAAAGCCCGTGCCTTGTAAATATGGGAAAGATATGCCGGAAAACCTGCTCAAAATAAAGACACAGATCATACGCACTCTTGTAAATTGGCAAATGCTCTGTTTGAGCCATTTTACCCTCTCCGGAGATTATTTTCCGTATAACTACTTCTGCTAGGCTCAAATATTGTAGGCACAGACTTGTCTGTGCTATTTTTGGCACGAACAAGTTCGTGCCTACAATGCTTTATGGCGACCTAAAGGTCGCCGCTACTCATCCCCCGGTTAAACCGAGGGAGTGTAGGGCCAATTGGCTACACCGAAATACCCGGCCGCTACCCGCATTTTCATGAGTTGCTCCTACTTTGGGATACCTTCGTTTCACAATGGCATTGCTTCAGCTGATTTGCTCATTGTAAGAGCGCCATCCCTGGCGCGATTAATCGCAGCTGGAAGCTGCTCCTACAGGATTGTTTGTGGATACCCGATTAATACGTTCGGGTATGACAGAAGAGGGAACGGAGTTGGGGGTCGAAGAATGCAAGGGCTCTCACCCCCCAGACCCCCGTTTATCAAATAATCAAATATTCAAATAACCAAATGACCAATCACGAGCATGGACGCATTGCGCGAGCGCGGTTGAAGTCGGTCTTATCGCCGGTGCTCACGGGCCCATTGAGGAAAAACACGAGCCAGGCGACGCTGGTACTGCTGGCGAACGTAGTAGCCGACCAGTAGCCGGACGCGGCAGTCGCGCCAGGAAAGCTACTCGCAGGATCAAACGTTCCGTAATCCACTATGCTCTGTAACTTCTTGACATTCGGTATACACCAGTCCCGGAAACCTGCATGTCCGCATTTCCCATTGCCTATCCCCGCACAATCCCTATTTGTAGCACAAGGTGTAGTCTCATCACCATCACATTTGTTGTTCAGCTTGTCCAAAAACGCTGTAAACAGTGTCCCGTCCGGGTCAGTAAGATCACCATCATCCACAGTCCAGGAGTATGTATTGTCCACGTCGTGGACACCCCCACTTTGATCTTTTATCTCCCACATGAACTTAGTGTTGTTATCCGTGAATGTGCCGTTACCATTGTCCGTGTAACTCAAAGCTTGGCCGTCGCCAGCTCCGTCACCGGGGAAGACCTGAGCCCCTGTCTCACACGCCGCAAGATCAGCGTTGCAAGTAATAAGATCAGTATTACAGGTGCTCAAAATAGCAGTGCACTGTTCCAAATTTTTTTGACAGCTGGATCCGATTTTACTGGTGTTACTGATTTGGCATATGCTGAATTCGTCCACGACACCACACCCATTAGCCAAAACAAAACGATACAAAAAAAGAGAAATACCTTCTTCATGGTATTTTACCTCCTTATATTATTTGATAGTTTATTAAGCCATTTTATGCTTAAATCTTTTATCTCATATTATATTTCCTGCACCACTTATCCTTTTTCAGGAATATCTTAAGGAGTGAATAAAAGGTAGGCTTTTTAGGAGGTAGGAATTGTGCTGAAATCCAGATTTAGGCTTTGAAAACTCGGTTAGCTGTTACCGAGCTTTCACTGATTATATTTTTAGTTTTTACTCCATTCTCGAGTATTCCATTTGCTCTAAAATCAGAGCAGTCTATTTATCTACTTAATTATTTAGTAGGACCTAATTATCATAAAGTCAATGGAAATTCATATCCAGATCTTTGTTGATATGTCTTCTAAAAGCATTTAATCTTTTATCCCTATGAAAATCGTGATATTTCAAGGCGATGGCATGCCAGATCATCCTATACCCGAGCTCGGAGGTAAAACTCCTCTTGAGGCTGCTAATACGCCAAACATGGATGAACTAGCAAAAAGGAGCGTTTTTGGATTAGTAAAAACCATACCCGATGGACTACCTCCAGGGAGCGATGTTGGTAATCTAAGCGTGCTTGGATACAATCCAAAACTCTACTACACGGGAAGGTCACCGCTCGAAGCTGCAAGTATCGGTGTAAATGTTAGGGAGACTGATGTTACATTCAGATGCAACCTCGTCACGCTCAAGGATTCAAATGGAAATACAATCATGGAGGATTATAGCGCTGGACACATCACAACCGAAGAGGCTAGGGAAATTATCCTAGATATGAGGAAAGAATTAGAAGATGACGAAGTGAAATTTTATCCGGGAGTGAGTTATCGGCACCTTATGGTATGGCATGGCGGTATTGATAGGATGAAAACGACTCCACCACACGATATTTCTGGAAAGGAGATCATTTCTTATTTACCAAATGGTGAAGGCGCAGATAAGCTTAAGTATCTTATTGAAAAATCCAGAAAGCTTTTAACACAGCATCCTATAAATCACAAGAGAATAAATCAGGGGAAAAATCCCGCTACAAGTATCTGGCTTTGGGGACAGGGAAGAGCACCGAGGATGCCAAGATTTAAAGAGCTCTACGGAATTGAAGGCGCTGTCATATCAGCCGTAGATTTAGTGAAAGGTATAGGTGTATATGCTGGGCTTCGGGTACTGAACGTACCTGGTGCCACAGGTTACCTTGATACAAACTATCAGGGAAAGGTTGAATACGCCCTTCGTGCGCTAGATGAAGTTGATCTTGTAATGATACACATCGAGGCTACAGATGAAACAGGACATGAAGGAAAAGTAGATTTAAAAATACGTGCAATCGAGGATTTTGATAGCCGTGTAATTGGTCCAGTCTTGGAGGGAATAAAGAGATTCGATGATTATAAAATCCTTCTGCTATCAGATCATCCAACCCCAATTGAACTAAAAACCCACATAAACGAACCAGTGCCCTTTGCGCTTTTTAGTTCAAAAGACGGGAGTGTAAAGGACAATAATAGGGCATTTTCCGAGAAATCGGCTTCCACTACAGGTGTTTTTGTAGATGAAGGGTGGAAACTGATAGGAATGCTTCTGAAAAAAACCTAACCATTGGCCACAAAGACACTAAGACACGAAGTTAGAATTCATGGGATATAAGTAAGAGCCCAGAACTTGGAAGAAAAACTTCTGAATTCTATATTCTGATTTCAGTCATCCGACGTAGTGTCGTAGTGGTTAAATGGTTATCCTTCCCTCTTCACTTCCTCCCACAACTCATCCATCTCTTTGAGTGTAAGTTCGGATAATGTTTTATCCATATCCTTTGCTTTTTCTTCAATCCGATTAAATCTCTCTATGAATACATCAATTGCCTTGTGCGCTGAGACCTCAGCATCTATTTTTAAAAACCTTGCAAGGTTCACTAATGAGAAGATTAGATCGCCCCATTCTTTCTCTATTGAATTTTGTTCATTACTGCTTATTGCCTTTTGAAGTTCCTCTAGCTCCTCTTTTACCTTTACTATAACGTCTTGGGTTTTTTCCCAATCAAAGCCAACCTGAGAGGCCTTTTCCCCTACCCTTTGCGCGCGAAGTAAAGCAGGCAGGGAACGCGGGATTTGAAGGAGATTTCTTTTTCTTGTTTTTTCTTTCAACTTTTCACCATGCCATCTCTTTACAGCCTCTTCTGCATCTTTAGCCTTTTCTTCTCCAAAAACATGGGGATGACGCCTTATTAATTTGTAATAAAGCTGATTAAGCACGCCTTCTACGGTGAATTTCCCCTCTTCGTTACATATCTGAGATGTAAATAAAATTTGATATAGAAGATCCCCAAGCTCCTCTTTGAGTTCTTCAATATCATTCATTTCAATTGCCTGAATCACTTCGTGTGCCTCTTCAAGGATGAAAGTTCTAAGTGTATTAAGTGTCTGCTCTCTGTCCCAAGGACACCCTTCCGGGCTTCTTAGAAATTTAGAGAGTTCCACCAAATCTTCAAAGCTCTTTTTCATTGGTTATACCTCAGGATTAGTTTATGAAAGAAGTAGGTTAATGTTGAAACATGATTAGATCAATCGCCTAACTAAAACTTACCCTCAATGCTTCTCCCATTCAAAGAAATACCACTTAAAGAACCATCTTTATTAAATACAACCTTCAATAAAAAGGGAAATCTATTCGGTAGCATTCTAAACCTCAAGTCATAAAACCCAACAATATGTTTCCCATTTTCATTTTGATAAAATGACACAGGAAACTCAGCAAACCAGCGATAGAGTTGAACTTCATCAAGTTTACTTGCAAGCTTAATAAAAGAATTTTCGTCTGATTTTGGAATCTCTTCAATATCATTTACACCACTTTCAAAAATGCTAAGATTTCCACTGTAGAAAGCCTCTTTGGTTTCAATAACACCCAACCAGAAAAAAGGTGCTAGAGGACGAGGGTAAACAGATGATTTTGTAACATCCATTGACTTCTCTTTTGCGAAGTCGTTTATTCTTTCTAAATTTAGTTGTCTAGTATAGAAGCAAAAAATTAGATATAAAGAAATAAAAACGAAAACAACTAAAGAAACCTTAACAGCCCGTTCCTTCCTTCTCCAACACAAAATCAATCCTGCCAGAACAGGAAGTGTAATAAATGGATCAAGAATGAATACTAGATTCCAGCTATAACGTTTCATGCTCAAGGGATCGAATATGACTGTTCCGTAAGATGTAATAAGATCGAAGAATATGTGGGAATAGATCCCAATAGCAACCATCAAGGCCAAAACTCTGAGGTTTTTAAATGAGGAAAAGCGATATATTAGCGCTCCAATGAGGATAGCGAAAAATGGAGCTGCGATTATAGAATGGGTTATCCCTCTATGGTGTCTTAGAGAAAACTCGGGACCAAATATTGAAACAACAATATCAATATCGGGAAAAACAGCACCGATAATAAAAGCAATCGTTGCAATTTTCCCTACTCTTTGAGAAAATCCAGATTTTGAAGCTAAAACCCCGATAAGACCGTGAGTAACTGTATCCAATTTTTATAAATGATGCATCCTGCTTTTTTTCATTCGTGTCAATTGGCTTCGCCGAAATGCCCTTCCCACAAACCCGCATTTTCGTGGCTGATTAAATCCTAAATCTCTTAGGATACTTAGTGAGATTTACACACCCATCTTTTTTTACAACCACAACATCCTCAATTCTTATACCGCCCAATCTCTCATAATAAAGCCCAGGTTCAACCGTTACCACATTACCGTCTTCAAGGACACCTTCAGTAGGACCCACTCTAGGCGGTTCATGAATTTCAAGTCCGAGTCCGTGTCCTGTAGAATGAATAAACCCCTGCTGCTTCCCATCTATCGTCCCTGTTTCGAAACCAGATTTCTTGAAAAATTCTACTATTGCCCCATGAACCTCATTTACCTTTACACCGTGTTTTATAAGGCTCATTCCCAGTCTCTGACCTTTAAGAACCGTCCGATACATCTTTTCTAGCTCCTTAGATGGCATGCCTTTTATAACGGTTCTAGTCATATCTCCAAAATATCCAGTTAGCTGAGATCTGGGAAATATGTCAATCACAATCGGTTGACCTGCAAAAAGGGGTCCTTCTCCGGTATGATGAGGCATTGAGGAATGAACTCCACAGGCAACGATTGTATGCGAAGCTGTGCAACCGAGTCTGGAAAGCTCTGCGTTTATCTCACTCTTTATCATCTCTGATGTGAGACCACGACCGTTTAAAAAGAGTCTCTTTCCTTGAATCTCGGATGAAGCAATCATTCGAATAGCTAAATCCATCGCCTTCTCAGTTTTTCTTAGGGAATCACTTATAAACTTTATTTCTTGAGGTGTCTTGGTCAATCTTTCTTCAAAAAACGGCTCCTTACTTTTGCAACTGATTTTGTAGCCTAGTTTTCTTAATTCATCTGCGTATCTTATGGGAAACCTTCCAGGGACAACTGCCCTTTTTATTCTTAATTCTTTAAAAACGAGATCTACAATATCTGTCATACCCGATAGCTTACGTTTCCTAGATGGAAGTTTTTTTCTGTACTCGGAAAGAGAAAGAACCTTGTCTACGCTGGCTTCTTTTTTTCCCCTGTCTAATTCAAGATCACTCAGAATGAGTATACTTTTCCCCTTTTGTTCAATGAAAATTGCCGGGTCGGGGACAAAAAACCTAGTTCTATAATAGAGATCAGCATTATCTTCGCTTGAATCGATTATGAGCAACGTATTCTGTTTCATAAACAAACTATACCCAAAAGTTTGATTTCTTATCAAGAAATACGATTTAAATTAAAATCCATCAAGATCGTTTATAATGAAAGATATTCCAAAAACTACGCTTAACCACACGGACATCCGTGCGGTTAACAATAGCAATAATCTCTTTATAGAGATAGTAAAAATGTACTTAATGAATTAAGGATAAAATAGCGACATACAATTAACAACAACGCCTTACCGTGACTTACCCGGTAGAAAATTTTCAAGGCCGGATGAAACCGGTCACAGGCTCCTTGAGACTGCCATAAACATGTTTGGGCTAAGCGCAAGGGCCTATGACAGGATCCTTAAGGTGGCTCGAACAATAGCCGACCTCGAAGAGTCAGAGCAGGTCCATTCCCATCACATTTCAGAAGCCATTTAATACAGAACCCTTGATAGGAATTTGATTTAGTAATAAAGGGTTCAGGACTCATCAGAAAGTTGCCCAAATCCTAATGATTTATGATCCATACTAAAAATGAAAAGGGACGATAAATATTTTAGGGGATCCTTATTTTAAAAAATTTAACAATGTAACTGTTATCATAAGGTCGCCTTATAGTAAAAACATAGATCGGGGCACTAAATCCTCAGCCACTTTGTAAAATTAGTGTCCCTAATTTATTAAAGAGGAAAAGTGATTGATATTTTAATACAGATTTCATATAATGGATGAGAAATCTTTAAATATGCCTTTAATTGTTTAAATGTATCCATACTGCGATATTAAAAAGGAACTTGAAACGGGATCTCGAATAAATATCTGGAAACAAGACCCAAGTGTACGTGGTCTTGGTGTAAGAACTACTTATATCCATAATAAGGTGAATCCTGGACCAAGTGATTCTCAAATAGCTATTAAAGGTCTACCAACCGCCTACCCAGATTCTAATGGGGATTTTCTCTTTCCTTCTCCCGAACCACATATTGTAGAGGATATTTATAATCCACCTGAAATAACTGTTGTAGAACAAAAATTTGATGCGGCACATACCTATGCAGTTGTACGTAAAGTATTAACGATGTATCAACGGGTACTTGGCAGGGAAATAAAATGGGCATGGAACACAGGAAGTAATGATGAACCTCTTGAAATTTACCCACATGCCAATAAAGGAAGGACTGCATATTATGACAGAAGTTTGAAATCGTTAAGGTTTGAGTATTTCCATATACTCGGGAAATATTCCGTTTTCTCTTGTCGCTCATTAGATGTTGTTTCACACGAAACAGGTCATGCAATACTTGATGCTTTAAAACCAAGTTGGAATATTACAGAACCAGGAAGGCGAATCTCTCTTGAGATAGCCGCTTTGCAGGAAGCTTTATGTGATCTGACATCTATTTTTTTCGCGCTATCTCAACTTGATCTTGTTGAATATATTATCTCTGAAACAAAGGCAAACCTGCATCACGTAGATAACATACTTGCTATTTGGAGTGAGCAACTTGAGGTGATCCCCGGATATGGTGGTGCCAGAAATGCAATTAATAACTATAAATTAGGCGAAGTTGATAGTGAGGTGCATAGAATATCCCAGGTATTAACAGGTGCGGTTTATGACACACTTGCAGATATTTTTAATGCAAACAAAAATCCTGAGTTTAGAGACGATGCGGAAACATTGTATCTGGTAAGTCAGTATATTTTAGGAGTTGTAATAAGGTCTGTTATAAATTCCCCGGAGATTAAAGTTTCATTCGCTGATGTTGCCAACGAAATGATAAGAATCACAAAAGAGGATGGACACCAGGATTATGCAGAATTTATTCGGATTAATTTCATATACAGGGAGATATTAACCACCGACGGAGCAGCAAGTACTCATAACAATTTTTCACATCTTATTGCAGACTATAAAGGGTGTTGTGGAACGTTAAATGGAGCAGCAGTGTCAAAATAATCGAGAGATTCGGTTTTCATGAAAAGAGGAAAGCAACACTTTTATTGATCCATTAGGTCAACAAGAAAAAAGTAGGGACAACTGGCACTCTTTCCCCTCAGTTTTTTTAGAGCTATGCTCCGCTCGGATGTTCAAAGAGAATTACGGGGCTCAGAAATTGTTCCGACACACACAGCGCTCAGGATAGTACGAGTAGCACCGTACCCCAACTGATCAATGCAATTCCGAGCGGAGCGCTAATCCGACGGCCCCATGGGACATTCTTCTCGATTGACATCAATACAGCCAAAATAAACATCCAACCTAGACTACCAAAACCCACAACGAACATGAGCAACATAAGCGCCCAGCAGCAACCTACACAGAAGACACCGTGATCTACCCCGAGGCGAAATGCCTGCCAACGATAATTACGACCCTGCCAGTGTTCTATAACAAAACTGAAAGGGGATCTGCACTTATCAAGACAGCGATACTTTAGTGAGGTAAATTGGAAAGCGCCCGCTAGGATTAGAACCCAAGGTTTTCCCGCCAATAATAAATGATTCTTTAGCCAAGGGATAGCACTCATTGTTAACTGCAATAACAGATATACAATATAAACTAAAGCCCCGAATAGGACCCAAATACCGATGTAGCCTATAATAACAAGAATTAATAGTAATACGCGATCCTCTCTACTCCCCGCGATGGTGTGGAAAGTTGCTATTACTGGAAGAGAAGTTGGAAGCATCATCGCCACAGTCATCACAGTCCAACCGCTAATGAAAAGCACCACTAGTGAGGGCGTTGACTCATGGTGATGTCCAATATGTTGAAAATGAGTTAGTCCATGAAGAGAATCATTTGTAACCCATAAGGCTACCCATGCAGCTAGTACGAGCAATAAAACCGAGCAAACTAATACCGTACGTTCGACCGAAGGAGGGGCCGAACTCCTGAACATTGACATTTCTCACCACCTAACCCTTCAGGATGCCCTACTTTCCAACACCACGACATTGGAAGCCGGCAAACAGACTAAGTCTGTCCATCAGCCCACAAAACGGAAACTTCCTTGTATCGCGTTATGGCCCTGCAGGTTGATGTTGAATCCGAGACTCGGCACCTTTGCCTTGAACGTTGAAGCCTTACCCACATAGGCAGGAGCACCTGGAATAGTTGAGAATACACTCTCATGAAGCGATGTAGGTTGGCCCGTTGGCCCCTGGAACGGTGCAAGTTCGGCTTCAATGCCTGAGCCGATTGTCACTCGTCCTTTGCCTTGTTTCACATCAAAGCTTATAGGTGCCCGCTCCATGCCGACTACTTCGCCAATCAACTGCACTAGTTCCGCCACAGGACCGCCAAGTTTGCCGGTGTACACGTTCAAAAGTGCTTCCTGCTGCTGTGGCGCAGCTTTGTCATCCACGAAGACGACAGCACGCCAGTTGCCCTTTAGTATGTTGCCAGGTACATGGGCTACAACAGCAAGGGTGAGACCAGAAACATCCACACCATTGATGGTACCCTTGTCAAAATGCCAAGCAATCACCGTATCGCAGGTGCCGTTATCCGGGTCCTCTCCGACCCAGCAGGGACAGAGGATATTGCAGTTGCAGACTTCTAAAAGACGCCCTTCGAGTTCGTACGCCATATCATCCCTCCCTAGTAAAAAGATTTATAACTTTAACATCCATAATACAATAATGACAAATAAACTCAACACATTTTTTTATATAGTTACCATACATGGATAACACAGGGACTATTACAAAGAGGTGATAGAAAGTATCTCATCATGTGTTTAAAAATTTTGAATAAGCGTTTTTTAATTTAAAATTTGCTCTGTTTTCTCTCACCGCCAATTTTTGCGGAAACGGGTAACCGCTTTAGTCTATACATTGATAAT
>Ga0209109_10000979_pt1 | contig 15717 bp, 14 predicted proteins | sample Rifsed10ft2_FD_184004 | JGI IMG/M metagenome (GOLD analysis project Ga0209109, IMG submission 184004) | Soil microbial communities from Rifle, Colorado, USA - sediment 10ft 2 (version 2) | ecosystem: Environmental > Terrestrial > Deep subsurface > Rock core/Sediment | place: Rifle, Colorado... | reverse complement strand
GGCGCTGAAGAGCGGCGAGATCGAGCCCTTCCTCATGCGGCCCGATCCGCGCCGCGCCATTGTCCTCGTTTTCGGACCCGATCTCGGCCTCGTGCGCGAACGCGCCGATTCCATCGTGCAGGCCGCGACCGGCGGCAAGGCGGACGACGCGTTTTCGATGATCGCGCTTGAGGGCGACGTGATCGCTGCCGATCCGGCCCGCTTGTCCGACGAGGCGCGGACCATCGGCCTGTTCGGTGGCAATCGCGTGGTGCGCGTGCGCGCCGGCAGCAAGAGCCTCGCCGATGCGCTGAAGCCCCTGCTCTCCGAGCCGCCCGTGGGCACCTTGATCGTCATCGAGGCCGGCGATCTCCGAAAGAACGCGCCGCTGCGCACGCTATGCGAATCCTCATCGGCCGCCGCGGCGATTCCTTGTTATGCCGATACCGAGCGCGATCTGTTGCGCCTAGTCGAGCGCACGTTGAGCGGCGCCGGCATGTCCATCGATGCCGATGCGCGCGACGAACTCGTCGGCCTTCTGGGCGCCGATCGTCTCGCGACTCGTGCCGAGCTCGACAAGCTGGTGCTCTTCTCGGCCGGAAGCAAGCGCATCGGGCTCGACGACGTGCAAGCAGTGATCGCCGATGCCTCGGCGCTCGCGCTCGATGACGCAGTCGATGCGGCGGCGGCGGGCGAAGCCGAAGCGGCGCTCACCGCGCTCGCCAAAACACAAGCCGCGGGAATTCCGGCAAGTGTTGTCCTTGGCGCCGCGATCCGCAGCGTTGCGCTGCTCCACCGCTTGAGCCTCGAGCTCGAACGCGCGGGAAGCGCGTCGGAAGTGATCGATCGGGCGCAGCCGCGCATCCATTTTCGTCGTAAACCATTGATCGAACGTGCACTTTCGCGCTTGGCGACGATTGCATTGGCCGAGGCGCTGATCGCGCTCGGCGGCGCCTCGCTTTCCGCGCGCCGCCAGGCCGCGCTTGCCGACGCGATCGCCGAACGCGCGCTCTTGTCGCTTGCGCGCATGGGCAAGCGGCGCGGCCGCGCCTAAATCGACTGTATTAAGTGCGGACGCCCAGCCGGCGGCAGAGCGCGTCGAGCTGCTCGAGCGTCTTATAGCGGATGCGCAACTCCCCGCCGCTGCCACGGTGCGCAATCTGCGCCACGAGCCCAAGCGCATCGGACAGCCGCTTCTCAAGCGCAGCCGTATCGGCGTCCTTGGCCTTGCGCGGCCGGCTCCGCCCCGGTTTGCCGCGCGCCACCGCGCGCTCTTGCGCGAGCGCTTCGACTTCACGAACGCTCAGACCCTTGGCGATGATCTGGCGCGCGAGCTTTTCCGGATCGCCGTGCGCCAACAGCGCGCGCGCGTGCCCCGCCGTCAATTTTCCATCGAGGAGATAGCGCTGCACGCTTTTCGGCAGCTTCAGCAGCCGCAGCGTATTGGCCACGTGGCTTCGGCTCTTGCCGACCACGCGGGCGAGATCGGCCGGCCCGTGGCCGAATTGCTCCGTCAGCGCCTCGTAGCCGGCCGCTTCTTCCATCGGATTGAGATCGGTACGCTGGACGTTCTCGACGATGGCGATCTCGAGCGCTTCGCGGTCGCCGATCTCCATCAGCAAGACCGGCACGTCGTGCAGCCCTGCCCGCTGCGCCGCCCGCCAGCGCCGCTCGCCGGCGACGATCTCGTAGGCGTCGGCCTTGCCGCGGACGGTACGGACCAGAATCGGCTGCAGGATTCCTTTTTCCTTGATCGAGGCCGATAGCTCCTCGAGCTCTTCCTCGGGATAAGTCTTGCGCGGATTGCGCGGATTCGCTTTCAGGAACTCGATCGGCACGCGCCGCTGGCCGCGCGCGCGCTCGACCGCGGCGCTCTCGTCGCCGACGTCGCCGATGAGTGCGGCTAACCCCCTGCCCAGTCGTGAGCGATGTTCCTCGGCCATGTTGGCTTTGCGCCCGGTCACGCGGCGGCGAGCGCGCGCTCGCGCTGGACGATTTCCGAGGCGAGCTTGAGGTACGCCTGCGCGCCGACGCACTTCAGATCGTAAAGCAGCACCGGCTTGCCATAGGACGGCGCCTCGGAGACGCGCACGTTGCGCGGAATGATGGTGTCGTAGACTTTGTCGCCCATGAACTGGCGCACATCGGCGACAACCTGATCGGAGAGATTGTTTCGCGCGTCGTACATCGTGAGCACGATGCCGTGGATGGTGAGCGACGGATTGAGCGTGGTCTTCACTTGCTCGACCGTTTTCAAGAGCTGCGACAATCCTTCGAGCGCGAAGAACTCGCACTGCAGCGGGACCAGAATCGAGTCCGCCGCGGTCATCGCGTTGATGGTGAGAAGATTGAGCGACGGCGGACAATCGACCAGCACGTAGCCGTATCCGCCTTCGCTCGCCGGCGGCACCGCGTCGATCGCCTTACGCAGCCGATGCGCGCGATCGCGCTGTTGCGCGACCTCAAGCTCGAAGCCCGAAAGATCCATGGTCGCCGGCGCGATGTGCAGCTGCGGCACTGCAGTCTCCAGCGCGATGGCTGCGAGCTTCTCGTCGTTGGTCAGAACATCGTAGGTCGAGTGCGTCCGGCTTTTTCGGTCGATCCCGAGTCCAGTGGAAGCGTTGCCCTGCGGATCGAGATCGACGATCAGCACGCGCTCGCCGATCGCGGCGAGCGCGGTGCCGAGATTGATCGCCGTCGTGGTTTTGCCGACGCCGCCTTTTTGGTTGGCGAGGGCGAGAACCCGGGGTCGCTTGGCTAGAATCATCGGCCGAACTCCCACCTAGCGTTGGCCTGCGACATTTTGACGCACAGCGCGTTCTATGATTAGAATCCGTCCGCGCGGGTCCGTGCGACTGGGAAATGTCTCCGCAGCGATGTTCCAAGATTTAGCGGCTTGGGTCAATTCGTTATCAACATCTTGACCCTTGAGAAAAACCCCGCGCGCACCGCCACTTAGCAATGGTGCAGCGAGTTCCAAGAGCCGCGCAAGCGGTGCCAGCGCCCGCGCGGTGACGATTTCCACATCGCCCGCGAATCGTTCCGCAGCCGACTCGACCCGCTCATGATGGACTTTCGCCGGCGCGCCGGTGACGCGCACGGCTTCGCGCAGGAACGCGGCTTTGCGCGTGTCGCTCTCAACCAAATGCACGACCGCGCCCGGCACCTCCGCAAGCGCGATCGCGACGACAAGTCCTGGAAAACCGCCGCCGGATCCGAGGTCGATCCAGCGCTTCGCATTGGGCACGAGTTCGACGATCTGCAGGCTGTCGGCGATATGGCGAGTCCAGAGCTTCGGCAAGGTCGACGGTGCTACGAGCTGCACGGCCTTTTGCCAGCGCAACAGAAGCGCGACGAACTCCTCGAGCCGCGCCGCTGTTTCACGTGAAACGGGCACGAGCCGAAATGCTGCCGCACGATCCTTCTGAATTTCGGTGAAGTTCATCCCGCACGACGGCGCGCATGTAGCGCCACCAGCGCAAGCGCCGCAGGAGTCATACCGTCGATGCGGTTGGCCTGGCCCAGCGTGGCCGGCCGCACCGCCACGAGCTTCTGCCTGAGCTCGTTAGACAGGCCCCGAATCGCCGAGTAGTCGATGCTCTGCGGCAGGCCCATTGCTTCCTCGCGCCGGAAACGCGCGATGTCGGCGCCCTGGCGCCCGAGATAAACAGCGTACTTGGCATCGGTCTCCAGCTGCGCGGCGATTTTCGGCTCGATCGCGCCGAACTCCGGCCAGACGCGCGCGATGTCAGCCATGCCGAGATGCGGGTAGGAGAGCAGTTCATAGGCCGTGCGCCGTTGGCCATCGCGGTTCAGAACGAGTCCGAATCGAACGGCCTGGTCGGGCGTGAGCGAGCGCAAGCGGGCGAGGGCGGTTGCCGCTTCCAACTTCGTCATCTTGTCGGAAAACCGCGCCGCCCGGGTTGCGCCAATACAGCCAATTTCGATTCCGCGCGCCGTCAGCCGCTGGTCCGCATTATCGGCGCGCAGCCGCAGCCGGTACTCGGCCCGCGACGTGAACATGCGATAGGGCTCGGTGATTCCGCGCGTGATCAGGTCGTCGATCATGACCCCGAGATACGCATCGGCCCGGTCGAATATGATCCCGGCCTGCCCGCCCGCGCGTCGCGCCGCATTGAGCCCGGCAACCAAGCCCTGCGCAGCCGCTTCCTCGTATCCGGTGGTGCCGTTGATCTGCCCGGCGAGGAACAGGCCCGGAAGCCGCTTGGCTTCCAGCGTCGGTCCGAGCTCGCGCGGATCCACATGGTCGTACTCGATGGCATAGCCCGGCCGCAGCATAATCGCGCGCTCGAGGCCCGGAATCGTCGCGATCAATGCGCGTTGCACGTCCTCGGGCAGGGAGGTCGAAATCCCGTTCGGATAGACCGTCGGATCATCGAGCCCTTCGGGCTCGAGAAAAATCTGATGTCCCTCGCGGTCGCCGAAACGGACGATCTTGTCCTCAATCGAGGGGCAATAGCGCGGCCCGCGGCTCTCGATTTGCCCTGAGTACATCGGCGAGCGGTGCACGTTTGCGCGGATCAGATCGTGGGTCGCCGCGGTGGTGCGCGTGATCGCGCAGGACACCTGGCGATTCTCGATCCGCTCGGTCAGCGCCGAGAACGGCACCGGCGGGTCGTCGCCGGGCTGCAACTCCAGACCGGTCCAGTCGACGGTGCGGCCATCGAGCCGGGGAGGGGTCCCGGTCTTGAGCCGGCCGAGCGTAAACCCGAGTCGAACGAGCGTCGCCGACAGACCGAGCGCCGGTGCCTCGCCCACGCGGCCGGCTGGAATCTGTTGCTCGCCGATATGGATGAGCCCGCGGAGAAATGTCCCCGTAGTCAACACCAAAGCGCCGGCGCCGATCTCGCGGCCATCCTTGAGCCGCACACCCACAGCTTTTCCACCGGTCTCGATCAGGTCGTCGACTTCCGCCTCGATCACGCTGAGGTTCAGCGTCTGCCTAATCTCCCGCTGCATCGCCTCTGCGTAGAGCTTGCGATCAGCTTGCGCGCGCGGTCCGCGCACGGCGGGACCCTTGCGCCGGTTCAGCACACGAAACTGGATTCCCGCCGCGTCTGCGACCTGGCCCATGAGCCCGTCGAGGGCGTCGATCTCGCGCACGAGATGCCCCTTGCCAAGCCCGCCGATAGCCGGATTGCAAGACATCGCTCCGATAGTGGCGAAGCGATGCGTGATGAGCACCGCGCGCGCGCCAAGCCGCGCCGCAGCCGCAGCCGCTTCGCAGCCCGCATGCCCGCCACCGACGACGATGACGTCGAAACGCTGCATCGCATCCTCCAAGACTCGCGATCTATCGAAGCCGAATCGGTCCGTCAAAGTTCGCGCTGCACCGGTTGTTTCACGTGAAACAGCCTGACCCGCAAACGAGCGCCGTTAACCTTTCATTAACCATTCACTTGCCAATGCAGAACGAGCGGAAAATCTCGCCGAGCACCTCCTCAACGCCGATGCGCCCCGTGACCCGCCCTAACGCATTGGCGGCCATGCGCATTTCCTCGGCGACCAACTCCTCTTTGTCGGTCGCCGAGATGTCGAGCGCGGTCTCAAGCCGCTTCAGCGCCTCAGCCAGCGCCATTCGCTGCCGCTCTCGCGTCACCAGCGCCGGCTCCCCGCCGAGCGCCTCCGCTTCATGCGTGAGCAAGTCGAGCAAGCGCGCCATGCCGGCGCCAGTCTTCGCGGAAATCAAAATCGATTTATCCTGCAAAAGTCGTTGCGCTTCCGAATCGACCAAGTCGGCTTTGCTCCGCACCGCAATCGTCTTTGCGCCCGGAGGCGGCGCAGGCGAGGGGCCGCCCGCTTCGGTGAGCCACAACACCAGATCGGCGGACGCAGCGCGCGCCAGCGCGCGTTTCACCCCCTCAAGCTCGATTGGGTCCTTGCTCCGGCGCACTCCCGCCGTATCGACGAGCACGACCGGCACGCCCTTCAAATCAAGCGCGACCTCGATTGCATCCCGCGTTGTTCCGGGGATCGCCGAGACGATTGCAACATCTCGCTCCGCGAGCCGGTTGATGAGCGTGGACTTCCCCACATTGGGCGGCCCGGCGATCGCCACCACGAAACCCTCCCGCAGTCGCTCGCCGCGCGGTGCATCGACCAATACCGCGCGAATTTCGCTGGCCAACTCGCGCGCAATCTTCATCGCCGATCGCAGCAAATCGCTCGGCACGTCGCCTTCGTCGGAGAAATCAATCCCCGCCTCGAGCCGCGCCATGGCCTCCACGAGCCGCGCGCGCCAAGCTTCCACTCTTGCGGAAAGTGCCCCGCGGAACTGCGCCATGGCCTGGCGCCGTTGCGCCTCGGTCTCGGCCGCGACGAGATCGCCGAGACCCTCGACCGCCGCCAGATCGAGCTTGCCGTTGAACAATGCGCGCCGCGTGAATTCCCCCGGCTCTGCCGGCCGAAAACCATCAAGCCCGCCCAGCACTCGAAACACCGCCGCCACCACCGCCCGCCCGCCATGCAGATGCAGTTCCGCGACGTCCTCGCCGGTCTCACTCGCTGGACCCGCGAACCAGAGCACCAGACCGTCATCGATCACCGCTCCGGTCGAAGGATCGCGAAAGATAGCGCGGGCTGCCCGCCGCGGTTCGGGCGCTTTCTCCCCGAGCGTTTCGAGTCCGATTCGAGCCCTGCTACCGCTGATGCGAACGATAGCGATCGCCGCCGGCAGCCGGCCGCTGGAGAGCGCGTAGATGGTGTCTTCATGCTGAAGCGGCATCACAAACTCGTCGCGGCTTTCCCGTGTTAAGGCTGGTTAACAGCCCCGCTGTGGAACACCAATGTCGGAAAATCTTCTCGCCCGCGAGACCAGTCCCTATTTGCTGCAGCACAAGGACAATCCGGTGCACTGGCGGCCCTGGGGGCCGGCCGCGCTCGCCGAAGCCGAGCGCACCGGCAAGCCGATCCTGCTCTCGGTCGGCTACGCCGCCTGCCATTGGTGCCATGTCATGGCGCACGAGAGCTTCGAAAACCCGGCGATCGCCGCGGTGATGAACGAGCTGTTCGTGAACATCAAGGTCGACCGCGAGGAGCGACCCGACATCGACCAGATCTACATGCATTCGCTGCACGCGCTGGGCGAACAGGGCGGCTGGCCGCTCACCATGTTCCTCACCCCCAAGGGCGAACCGATCTGGGGCGGCACGTATTTTCCAAACGAAGCCCGCTTCGGTCGGCCGGCCTTCGTTGATGTGCTGCGCGAGGTCGCCCGCGTCTTTCGCGAGGAGCCTGCCAAGATCGAGCAGAACCGCAGCGCGCTTCTGAACAAAATTGCCGAGCGCGCGCATCCTGCAGGAAAGGTCGTATTCGGGCGCGCCGAGCTCGACAAGGTCGCCGAGCGTTTTCTCGCAATCTTCGACCCGAATAACGGGGGTGTCGGTGGAGCGCCCAAGTTCCCCCAGTGCAGCATCCTGGAGCTCATGTGGCGCGCCGGGCTGCGCATCAGTGACGAGCGTTTCTTTGCACCGGTCGAAAAAACCCTCGAACAAATGTCCGCGGGCGGCATCTTTGACCACCTGGGCGGCGGCTTCTCTCGCTATTCGGTCGACGAGCGCTGGCTCGTCCCGCATTTTGAGAAAATGCTCTACGACAATGCGCAGCTTCTCGAGCTCCTGGCGCTCGCGCATGCCCGCACCGGAAACGATCTCTTTCGCCGGCGCGCGGTCGAGACCGTGCACTGGTTGGAGCGCGAGATGATCTTGGCCCGAGGCGGCTTCGCTTCCAGTCTCGATGCCGATTCCGAGGGCGAGGAAGGCAAGTTCTATGTCTGGTCACTTGCCGAGCTGCAGCAAATTCTTGGGCCGAACGATGCGGCGTTTTTTGCAGCGCACTACGACGCGACCGCCGAAGGCAACTTCGAAACCCATAACATATTGAATCGACTCAATAACTTACCGCGCAGCATGGCCGATGAGAAACGGCTGGCGCCGCTGCGCGAGAGGCTTCTCGAGGTCCGCGAGAAGCGCATCCGCCCCGGTCTCGACGACAAGGTGCTCGCCGACTGGAACGGGCTGATGATCGCAGCGCTCGCCAATGCGGGCACGCTGCTTGGCGAAAAGAAATGGATCGAGCTTGCCGCCCGCGCATTCCATTTCGTCGCCGAATCGATGACCAAAGGCAACCGCCTCGGCCATAGCTGGCGAGAGGGCCGCCTCCTGTTCCCGGGGCTATCGTCCGACTACGGCGCCATGATCCGCGCCGCCATCGCGTTGCATCAGGCGACCGGCGAGAACCCCTATCTCAACCGCGCCGTTGCTTGGTCCACCGCGCTCGAACGCCACCACGCCGATCCCGCCGGCGGCTATTTTCTCACCGCCGACGATGCCAAAGGCCTAATCGCTCGCCTGAACGTCACCATCGACGACGCGATCCCGAACCCGAACGCGCTGCAGGCGCAGAACCTCGTCCGTCTCGCCGCGCTTTGTGGTGACGATGATTACCGCGCGCGCGCCGACCGTCTGTTCGATGGCCTGCTGCCGCTCGTCGGAGAAAATCTCTTTGGCCACGCCGCGCTTTTATCGGCACTCGATCTCCGCCTGGGTCAAACCGAGATCGTTTGCGTAGGCGCGCGCGCCGAGGAATTCGCCGCGGCCGCTCTCGCGCTTCCATTCCTCGACCGCACGCTCGTGCGCGCAGCCGATGCTACCGTGCTGCCCGCGCACCACCCGGCGCGCGCAATGCTCGCATCGGCGCCGAAAGACGGCGCGGCCTTCGTCTGTCAGGGAGAACGTTGCTCGTTGCCGCTGCTTGAGCCGGAGCACCTGGCTCCGGCTCTTGCCGAGCTGATAGGCTAACGCGGTTCAGGCGTTCATCGACTCGAAGAACTCGGCATTGCTCTTGGTTTGCCGCAACTTGTCGAGCAGGAACTCGATCGCGTCGACGGTGCCCATCGGGTTCAGAATCCGCCGCAGCACGTACATCTTCTTCAGCACGTCCGGCGGAACCAGCAGTTCTTCCTTGCGGGTGCCCGAGCGCGTGATGTCCATGGCCGGGAAGGTGCGTTTGTCCGAAACCTTGCGGTCGAGGATGAGCTCCGAATTGCCGGTGCCCTTGAACTCCTCGAAGATCACTTCGTCCATACGGCTGCCGGTATCGATCAGCGCGGTCGCAATGATTGTGAGCGAGCCGCCTTCCTCGATATTGCGCGCCGCGCCAAAGAACCGCTTCGGCCGCTGCAGCGCATTGGCGTCGACACCGCCGGTGAGCACCTTGCCCGAGCTTGGCACCACGGTGTTGTAGGCGCGGCCAAGGCGAGTGATCGAATCCAACAGAATCACCACATCGCGCCCGTGTTCGACAAGACGCTTGGCCTTCTCGATCACCATTTCGGCAACCTGCACGTGACGCGAAGCCGGCTCGTCGAAGGTCGAGGAGATGACCTCGCCCTTCACCGAGCGCTGCATGTCGGTCACTTCCTCCGGCCGCTCGTCGATCAAAAGCACGATCAGGAAGCATTCGGGATGATTGCCGGTAATCGAGTGGGCGATGTTCTGCAACAGCACCGTCTTGCCGGTGCGCGGCGGCGAAACGATGAGCGCGCGCTGGCCCTTGCCCAGGGGTGCCACGATATCGATGACGCGGGCCGACAGATCTTTCTTGGTCGGATCGTCGAGCTCCATCTTGATCCGCTCATCGGGATAGAGCGGCGTCAGGTTATCGAAGTGCACCTTATGCCGGACCTTCTCCGGATCCTCGAAATTGATCGAGTTCACCTTGAGCAGCGCGAAATATCGCTCGCCGTCCTTGGGGCTGCGGATATGGCCCTCGACAGTGTCGCCCGAGCGCAATGAGAACCGGCGGATCTGCGACGGTGAAACATAGATGTCGTCGGGTCCGGCCAGGTAGTTCGACTGCGGCGAGCGCAGGAAGCCGAAGCCGTCGGAGAGAACCTCGACGACGCCTTCGCCGACGATGTCGACTTCCTTGGCGGCGAGCTGTTTGAGGATTGCGAACATCAACTCCTGCTTGCGCATGGTGCTCGCGTTTTCGACCTGATGCTCTTCGGCGACGGCGAGAAGCTCGGTCGGAGTCTTGGACTTCAAGTCCTGTAATTTCATTTCCCGCATTGGGGATAAGACCTTCTGGACGAATGAAAAATCTCGTCCGGTAGAGATGGGGAGGGGTTTCGCAGGTCTGTCGGCCAGGCGATTGGCCTTGGCCGATGCGCCGGCCGGATCGGGCAAGAGCCGACCGGCTGTGGCGCGATGCCTGCGTTAGGGAGGCGAAATCAACATAGGGAAAGCCGCGGCGGCGCGCAAGTCCTGCTGCCGCCAAAGTAAATGGCCGGTCAATACGCCTCAGAACGGCTTCACCACGACGAGCACCACGATCAGGATCATCAGCACGGTCGGCGCCTCGTTGGCGAAACGATAAAAACGGGCTGAGCGCCGGTTGCGATCGGTGGCAAAATCCTTGACCCACTTGGCGTCGAGGCCGTGCAGCACCATGAGCATGAACAGGAGCGCAAGCTTCCCCTGCATCCAGCCGGAATACAGGAGTCCCGCGTCCCAGATCAGCCACAACCCCGAAGCCCAGGCTGCGATCATGGCCGGCGTCGCGATGACGCGCAGCAACCGCCGCTCCATCAGCTTGAACGTCTCCGACTGTTTTGAGCCCGGCTCCGCCGCGCAGTGATAGACAAACAGCCGCGGCAAATAGAGCATTGCCGCCATCCATGCGATCACCGAAACGATGTGCAACGCCTTGATCCAGAGATAGAACATCAGCTGCCCCGGATACGCGCGATCATGCGCTGCACGTGCTCGACCGGCGTCCAGGAGCGGATACCGTGGCCGAGATTGAAAATGTGCCGCGTACCGCGGAAATCCTCCAGCACCTGGTCCACCGCCCGGTCCAGCGTCTCGCCGCCGGCGACCAGTGCCAGCGGATCGAGATTGCCCTGAATCGCCGCGAGCGCGCCGAGATTATCGCGCGCCTGCTTGCGGTCGGTCTCCGAACCGATACCCACGCCATTGGCACCGCTTTCGCGCACCAACCGCGCCAAATCCCCGATCTCCACTCCCTTCGGGAACAATATGATTCTGGCATTCGGGAGCACTTCGCGCACCCGTCGCACGATCTCTACCGTCGGCCGCAGACACCAGCGCTCAAAAGCTTTGCCCGTAAGCACGCCGGCCCAGGTGTCGAAAATCTGGACTGCGTCCGCACCAGCGCGCAGTTGTCCCACCAGATGCGCTACCGATGCCTCGACCAAGCGCTCGATGATTTCCTGAAACAGCGCCGGGTCGGTGGCCGCAAGTTCCCGTGCCTCGCGTTTGTCTTCGGTACCTCGCCCGGCCACCAGATAGGTCGCCACCGTCCAGGGCGCACCGCAGAAGCCAATCAGCGCTTGGTCTGGGGAAAGCGCCGCATGTACCCGTCCGATCGCATCATGTATCGGTGCTATGATCTTTGCGTCTAGCGAACCCCGCATCCGCACAAACCTCTCTCGGTCCGCCACTGCTTCAAGCCGCGGTCCTTCACCCTCCTCGAACCAGAGCTTTACGCCGAGCGCATGCGGCACAATCAGAATGTCGGAGAACAAAATCGCCGCATCGAAGCCAAAACGGCGCACCGGTTGCAGCGTTACTTCTGCAGCCAATGCCGGATCAAGACATAGTTCGACAAACCCACCGGCCTTTGCCCGTACTTCGCGATATTCCGGAAGATAGCGACCAGCCTGCCGCATCATCCAGACCGGTGGAGGATCAACGATCTTTCCATCCAGTACGGCGACGAACGATCCAGTACTCCGCGCGTGAGATGATTTCTTCAAATCGAATCTCTTAGGATTCTTATTGTTATGTCTATTAGAGGCCGGGATAACGATAATTTGCCCAATTCACAATGCGTGCACAGAAGACCATGAAAAGCTGAACTTCGATTCTTCAGGTGGAGCAATCATTTCATGCATTACCACCCGCACTTCGCCATACTTCAACCATCCGCCGCAATCCGGCCCTCACAGGACATCCTGTGCATTCCGCTCCGTAACGTCCCCAGGGCACCCTTGCGCCTACCATGTGACCGTGGCTTTCTCCCCGCGGATTCACAGCTTATACCGCAGTCGATATGGCCAAATCGCCGCAAACCGAAAGTTACTTCCATCTCCACCTAATTTCCGATGCGACCGGCGAGACGCTGATCGCAGTCGGTCGCGCTGCGGCGGCGCAATACGCGACCGTGTCGCCGGTCGAGCACATTTATTCGCTAGTGCGTTCACTCAAACGGGTGGAGCAAGTTGTCGCCGAGATCGAAGCCTACCCAGGCATCGTGCTCTACACGCTCGTCGATCATGAAATCGCGCACAAGCTCGAGACGCGCTGCCGCGAACTGGGTGTTCCGGCGCTCTCCGTGCTCGGGCCGGTATTGGCGCTCTTTCAGAGTTATCTCGGAGCCGAAACGACACCCCGTATCGGCGGACAGCACACGCTGAACGCCGAATATTTCCGCCGCATCGATGCGCTCAATTTCACGATGATGCATGACGATGGCCAGCATGCCGAAAACCTGGAGGAGGCCGATGTCGTGCTGGTGGGCGTCTCGCGCACCTCCAAGACACCAACGAGCATTTATCTCGCCAACCGCGGCATCAAGACCGCGAATGTGCCGCTGGTTCCGGGGGTCGCGCTACCGCCGCAGATCGAGATGCTCGTGCGGCCCCTGGTGGTCGGGCTCTATGCCTCGGCCGAACGCATCGTTCAGATCCGGCAGAATCGGCTGCTCGGGCTCAATTCGCCGCAGCCCGGTTCCGCCTATGTGGACCGCCAAGCGGTGTCCGAGGAAATCGCATTTTCCAAGCAGCTCTGCGCGCGCCACGGCTGGCCGTCGATCGACGTGACCCGCCGCTCGATCGAGGAGACGGCGGCGGCGGTGGCCTCACTCCTGCAGGAGCGCCGCCGCGTGGCGGCAGCCGGGCCGTGAGTCTTTGGTGTGGCGCACCGCTCATGCTCGCCTCCAAGAGCAAGGTGCGCCGCACACTGCTGGAAGCAGCTGGCATTCCGGTCGAGATCGATTCGGCCGATATCGATGAACGCGCCGCGGAAGCGCCGCACGCCGGCGCCTCACCAGAAAACGTCGCGCTCCTGCTTGCACGCGAGAAAGCGCTCGCCGTGGCGCGCCGCCGTCCGGGCTTGCTCGTGCTCGGCGCGGATCAGACCTTGGCGCTGGGTAGCCGCCGCTTCTCCAAGCCGGCGACCATTGCATCAGCTCGCGAGCAGCTCGCGTCGCTCTCCGACAAGACGCACGCGCTCCATTCCGGATTAGCCGTCGCGCGCGACGGCAAGATCCTGTTCGAAACGGTCGCCACCGCCCGGCTCACTATGCGCGCGCTCTCGAACGATACGCTCGACGCATATCTTTCCGCCGCCGGCGAGCGAATACTCGGCAGCGTCGGCGCCTATCAGCTCGAGGGCCTGGGCGTGCATCTGTTCGAGAAAATCGAGGGCGATCATTTTACCGTGCTCGGTCTTCCGCTGCTGCCATTGCTCGGCTTTTTCCGCCGCGAAGGAATGCTGCCGTGAGCCGCCGCGCTTGCGTGATCGGGCATCCCGTGGCCCATTCCCGCTCGCCGCTGATCCACGGCTATTGGCTGCGCGAGCACAAGATCGACGGCGAATACATGCGCGAGGACGTTCGGCCGGAGAATATCGACCGCTTTCTCAATCGTCTGGCCGAGCGATATGTCGGAGCCAATGTCACGATCCCGCACAAGGAAGCCGCCTTCGCAAAGCTGCAGCACCCCGACGCGATAGCGCAGGCGCTCGGCGCCGCGAACACGCTCTGGTTTGAGAACGGCGCGCTCAGCGGCACCAGCACCGACGTGCACGGGTTTCTCGCCCATCTCGACGCGAGCCTTCCCGGCTGGGACCGGCGCACCGGAACCGCACTCGTGCTTGGCGCCGGCGGCGCGTCGCGCAGCATTGTCTATGCGTTGCTCGAGCGTGGCGTCGGTCGTGTCGTAATTGCGAATCGTACCAATGCGCGCGCGCAAGCCTTGGCCGACCGCTTCGGCCGCAGAATCGCGGTCGTCGATTGGGCCAGCATTTCCAAGGTCTTGGCCACGGCCGAGCTTCTGGTCAACACCACATCGCTCGGCATGAAAGGTCAGCCGCCGCTCGCGCTCGATCTGGCGCCGCTCAAGAACTCGGCGGCAGTCTACGACATCGTCTACGTGCCGCTTGAGACGCCGTTGTTGGCCGCGGCCCGCGCCCGCGGCAATCCGGTGGTCGATGGCCTTGGCATGCTGCTCCACCAGGCGGTTCCCGGCTTCGAGCGCTGGTTCGGCGTGCGGCCGATCGTGACGCCTGCGCTGCGCATGCGCCTGCTCGCCGACCTTGGCGAAACGGAGCGGCCATGATCGTGCTTGGCCTCACCGGCTCGCTCGGCATGGGCAAGAGCACGACGGCGAAAATGTTCGCCGCCGAGGGGGTGCCGGTATTCGATGCCGATGCCATGGTGCACCAGCTCTACGACGGGGCGGCGGCCCCGCTCATCGAACAAGCCTACCCGGGAACGACGGTGGACGGCCGGGTTGATCGGGGGCGCCTTGCGGCGCGCGTCGTCGGCAATATCGAAGCGCTGAAGAAGCTCGAAGGCATCGTGCACCCGCTGGTGCAGGCGGCCGAGCAGGAATTCATCGCCGACGCGGAGAACAAGGGCGCAAGGGTCGTATTGCTCGACATTCCGCTGCTCTTGGAGACCGGCGGCCACCTTCGGGTCGACAAGGTCGTGGTGGTAAGCGCGCCCCGGGAGACGCAGCGCGCTCGGGTGCTCGAGCGGCCGGAGATGACGGACGAGAAATTCGAGGCCATGCTGGCGCGCCAGATGCCCGATTCGGAGAAGCTGCGACGCGCGGACTTCATCGTTGATACCGGCCGCGGCATCGGGCCGGCCCGCGAACAGGTGCGCGCGATTCTGCGGGCGCTTATCGGCGCGAAACCGGCGCCGCAAAAGAAGTAAGGAGAGCCATGCGCGAGATCGTGCTTGATACGGAAACGACCGGCCTCGACCCGTTCTCGGGCCATCGGGTGGTGGAGATCGGCTGCATCGAGCTTGCCAATCGCATCCCGACCGGCGCGACCTACCACATCTATCTCAATCCCGAGCGTGACATGCCGAGGGAAGCTGAGGCGGTGCACGGGCTTTCCCGCGAATTTCTTTCCGATAAGCCGCTATTTGCTGAAATCGTCGACGATCTCTTCGCGTTTCTCGGCGAAGCGGCGCTCGTCATCCACAATGCCGGGTTCGATCTCGCCTTTCTCAACGCCGAGTTGGAGCGCGCCGGCCGTCCCGGAATCACACGTGAGCGCGCGGTCGATACGCTGACGCTCGCGCGTCGCCGCCATCCCGGCGGACCAAACCGGCTCGACGATCTGTGCGTTCGCTACGGCATCGACAATTCACGCCGCACCAAACACGGCGCGCTCATGGACGCGGAGCTGCTGTCGGAGGTCTATGCCGAGCTCGTCGGCGGCCGCCAGGCGAAACTTGGCCTTGGCGAAGAGGCCGCAACCGCGCGTCGCGGTCCCGCCGTGGCCGCGCCGCGGCGCACGCGTCGCCGCATCGTGAACCTTACGCAAGCCGAGCTTGCCGCGCACCGGGTCTTCGCGGCGAGCCTGGGACCCGCCGCGATCTGGCGCGACTATTCGTTGGATGAAGACGCCGGCGCGGCCGGCTAAAAGCGATGCGCCGTCAGCTGGTGACGGCCTGCGG
>Ga0209109_10000977_pt1 | contig 15717 bp, 14 predicted proteins | sample Rifsed10ft2_FD_184004 | JGI IMG/M metagenome (GOLD analysis project Ga0209109, IMG submission 184004) | Soil microbial communities from Rifle, Colorado, USA - sediment 10ft 2 (version 2) | ecosystem: Environmental > Terrestrial > Deep subsurface > Rock core/Sediment | place: Rifle, Colorado... | reverse complement strand
AGATGCCGGCGATCGCGCTGGCCGAGCCGTTCCAGAAACCTTCGACCATGCTCTATCGCAACCTGCTCGCGATGGAGACCGAGGAGTTGCTGCGCTCCTATCCGGTTGATGGCGTGGTACTGATGGGCGGGTGCGACAAGACGACGCCGGCGCTTATCATGGGAGCGACCAGCATGAACCTGCCGGCGATTTACGTTCCGGCCGGGCCGATGCTGCGCGGCAACTGGCACGGTGAGCACCTCGGTTCGGGTACCGATTCGTGGAAGTACTGGGCGGAGTTGCGCGCGGGCACGATCGACGAGCAGGCGTGGCAGGAAGTCGAGTCCGGCATCGCGCGTTCGTTCGGGCATTGCATGGTAATGGGCACGGCTTCGACCATGACGTCGGTCGCGGAAACCCTCGGCCTGACGCTTCCCGGCGCGGCCTCGATCCCCGCGGCGGACGCGAATCACCCGCGCATGGCGACCGAGAGCGGGCGGCGCGTCGTGGATATGGTATGGGAGGATCTCCGCCCCGCGGAGATCCTAACGCCTGCGGCATTTGATAACGCGATTACCGTGGTGCACGCGCTGTCCGGTTCCACCAACGCCATCATTCACCTGGTAGCCATGGCGGGTCGCGCCGGCATCGACCTCAAGCTCGAGCGCTTCGACGAACTCGCGCGCACGACGCCGGTGCTCGCCAACGTGCGGCCGGCGGGCAAGTATTTGATGGAGGATTTCTACTACGCCGGAGGTTTGCGGGCGTTGCTCGCAAACCTTAATGGGAAGCTCAATCTTGGCTGCCGGACCGTCAACGGGATGGCGCTGGGACAGAACATTGAAGGGGCACGCACTTACAATGAGGATGTCATCCGTAATCGCGGAAACCCTGTTTCCGCGATCGGGGGACTCGCGGTGCTGCGCGGCAATCTCGCGCCCGACGGCGCCGTCATCAAGCCGACCGCCGCCGAACCGCGTCTCCTGAAGCATATCGGCGCCGCCGTCGTCTTCAGGGACTACAACCACATGGCGGCGCGCATCGATGACGAGAACCTCAAGGTCGATGCAGACTCCGTGATCGTGCTGCAGAACGCCGGGCCGCTGGGCGGGCCGGGGATGCCGGAGTGGGGACAGCTCCCGATCCCGAAGAAGCTGCTGCGAGAAGGCGTGCGCGACATGGTGCGCATTTCGGACGCGCGCATGAGCGGCACGTCGTACGGCGCGTGCGTGCTCCACGTCGCGCCGGAATCGTATCTCGGCGGACCGCTTGCGCTGGTGAAAGATGGCGACCGGATCGAGCTCGACGTGGAGCGGCGCCGGCTGCAGTTGCACGTCGACGACGCCGAACTCATGCGCCGCCGGCGGCTGTGGCAGCCACGCGCGCCGCACTACGGCCGCGGCTACGGCGCGCTTTACGCAAAGCACATCACCCAGGCAAACCAGGGCTGCGATTTCGACTTCATGCACGCGGGCGCGCCGACGCCGGATCCGGAAATTCACTAAGGCCGTGAGGTCGTGTGGGCGTGAGGTCGTGAGGGGGAACCAGATGTCCGCTCTCACGTTCTCCCGACCTCCCGCTCTCACGTAACGACCGAAGGGAGTGTTCAAGGGGTGAAGGAGCAAATGCCGCGCGCTGAATTTCGTGTGCGAAGCGCGCAGTGAGCGCCAAGGCCGTACTCGCCTGGATCGTGGTGGCGATCGCCGTCGCGGCCTATTTCATGGCGCCGCCAGCGGGGTTCGACGCGACGATGATGCATGCCGCGGCGCTGGTGATACTCGCGGTCGGACTGTGGGCGGTCAACGCCTTTCCCGAATACATCACCGGCCTGGTCTTTCTGGTGGTGGCGATGCTGCTGGCCGTCGCACCGGCGAACGTCGTCTTTTCCGGTTTCGCTTCGACGACACTGTGGCTTGTGTTCGGCGGCCTGTTCATGGCCGAGGCGGTGCGCGCGACAGGATTGGGCGAGCGGCTCGCGCACATGATGCTGGACCGTTTCACTGGGTCATACCCGGCGGTGATCGTCGGAGTGGTGGCGGTCTCGACTGCGCTCGCGTTCGTGATGCCGGCAACGGTGAGCCGAGTGCTGCTGCTGATTCCGATTTTCACGGCGGTCGCGGCGCGTATGGGGTTCGCGCCCGGAAGCCAGGGTTACTACGGCATTCAACTGGCGATGCTCATGACGACCTACCAGGTCGGCACCGGAATTCTGCCCGCCAACGCGCCCAACCTGGTGCTCGCCGGCGCGGCCGAGACGCTCTACCAGGTGCCGCTGATCTATGGCGAATATCTGTGGGTGCAGTTCCCGGTGCTGGGTGTGCTGAAAGCGGCCGTACTGGTCGTACTCGCGCTGCTCGTTCTCCCGGCAACGCCTCGACCCAGCGCCGCGCGCTGGGAAATGCCGCCGATGAGTGCGGCGGAACGACGCCTCGTGATCATCCTGGGGACTGCGCTCCTGTTCTGGGCAACCGATTTTCTTCACGGAATCAAACCGGGATGGGTCGCGCTCGCCGCCGGACTCGCCTGCATGATGCCCGGAATCGGCGTCATGCCGATGAGCGCGTTCAACGAACGCGTGCGCTACGGTCCGTTCTTCTATGTGGGCGCCATCCTCGGTCTGGGCGCGGTGATGAACGAGACCGGCCTGTCCAGCGCGATCGGTCTCGCGCTCGCCAGCGCGCTCGACATGAGCCGGGGCGAGGATCTGCGCAACTTCGTCCTGATGTCCGCGCTTGCGACGTTCGCGGGACTCTTCACGACCAATCCCAGCCAGCCGGCGTTGCTCGCGCCGCTCGCCGCGCACGTGGCCGAGGCGGCTGGATGGCCTATCAAGTCCGCGCTCATGACGCTCGCGATCGGATTCAGCACCATGATATTGCCGCACCAGGTGCCGCCCGTCGTCGTCGGCCTGCACGTCGCCAACATTCCGTTCGGTGTCGCCATGCGCTACACGCTGCCGATTGCGGCCGTGAGCCTGTTCATCCTGCTGCCCATCGACTATCTTTGGTGGCGGCTGATCGGCTACTTTGGATAAGACAATGGGCCACAGAGAACACAGAGAGCACAGAGAAGGCAAGAAACAGAACAAGCACTTGAACTTCGCTGACGGCTCAGCAAAGTTTCTCTCTGTGTGCTCTGTGATCTCTGTGGCAGTCCGTCTTACGGAGGAATGAATGAGCAGCAGTCTGTTTACACCGTTTTCGATCGGCGGCATGACGCTCGCCAACCGCGTGACGATCGCGCCGATGTGCCAGTACAGCGCGGTCGAGGGCACGATGACCGACTGGCACCTGATGCACCTCGGGATGCTCGCGATCTCGGGGGCGTCGATGATGGTGATCGAGGCGACCGGCGTGACGCCGGAGGGACGCATCACGCGCCATTGCACAGGCCTGTATTCGGAGGAGAACGAGCGCGCGATGAAGCGCACGATCGATTACTGCCGCAGCATTTCTCCGATCAGGATCGGCGTGCAGATCGGGCATGCGGGGCGCAAGGCGTCCACTCACCGCCCTTGGGAAGGGCGGGCGTATCTCAAGAATGGCGAAGGGGCGTGGCAGACTCTGGCGCCGTCCGCGATCCCTCTGGCGGCAGGCTGGCCCGCGCCGCGCGAAATGACGCGCCCGGACATGGATGCAGTCAAGCAGGCGTTCGTGGCCGCAGCGCAACGCGCGGCCCGCGCCGGGGTGGATTTCCTCGAAATTCACTCGACGCACGGCTACCTGTTGTGCGAATTCCTGTCGCCGTTATCCAACCATCGCACCGATGAGTACGGCGGCAGCCTGGAAAATCGCATGCGTTTTCCGCTCGAGGTGTTTCGCGCCGTGCGCGCGGCGTTTCCTGCGGAGAAATGCGTCGGGGCCAAGATTTCCGGCACGGATTTCGCGGACGGCGGGTGGATGCCGGACGACGCGGTCGAATACGCGCGCGCGCTGCGGAACCTCGATTGCGCCTACGTCACGGTGTCGGGCGGCGGCGTCGTGCTCGATGCCAAAGTTCCGGTCGGCCCGGGTTATCAGGTTCCGTACGCCGAGCGCGTCAGGAAGGAAACGGGCATCACCACCGGTGCAGTCGGACTCATCAGCGATCCTCAGCAAGCCGAAGAGATCGTTGCGAGCGGCAAGGCGGACTTCGTCTCGCTCGCCCGTGCCATGCTCTTCAATCCGCGCTGGCCGCAGCATGCCGCGATCGTGCTCGGCGCCGAGGCCCGGTATGCGCCGCAATACGAACGTGCCGCGCCCAAGTCTTGGCCACCCGCGAAGGCGCTGGGACGCATCAGCACCCAGGAGGTCTCCGCGTGACGCGCGCTTAGAGTTGGGGAGCGTACCGCCTATAATGGGCGTTATGCAAACCGCCAAGGACATCTTCAGCTATCGCAAGTACTGGGCGTCGCGATTCGGCGTCGCACCGTTCCTGCCGATGTCGCGTGCGGAGATGGATGCGCTCGGCTGGGATGAATGCGACGTCATCCTCATCACTGGCGATGCGTACGTCGATCATCCGAGCTTCGGCATGGCCATCATCGGCCGGCTGCTCGAAGCGCAGGGATTCCGCGTGGGCATCATTGCCCAGCCTGACTGGAACAGCGTCGATGCATTCAGGGCGCTGGGGCGGCCCAGACTGTTGTTCGGCGTCACCGCCGGAAACATGGATTCCATGGTCAACCGCTACACCGCCGACCGGCGGTTGCGGAGCGACGATGCCTATACGCCCAACGCGGAACCCGCCAGGCGTCCCGACCGCTCGGTGATCGTTTACAGCCAGCGCGCGCGCGAGGCGTACGGCGACGCGCCCATCGTTATCGGCGGAATCGAAGCAAGCCTGCGACGCATCGCACATTTCGATTACTGGTCGGAGAAAGTCCGGCGATCGATGCTGGTTGACGCCAAAGCCGATATGCTGGTCTACGGCAATGCAGAGCGCGCCATTGTCGAGATCGCGCATCGCTTGGCGACCCGTGCAACGCTGGACAGCATCACCGATCTGCGCGGCATGGCGTTCGTGCGCCCGGCCGTTCCGGATGGCTGGATTGAAATTGATTCAACGCGCCTCGATGCTCCGGGACCGCTCGGCGCGCCGCTCGATCCCTATGCGATGGAGGAGCGGGCTCTTCCCGGGGCGCAGCGCAAGCCGCCGGCCGGCGTGCAGGTGGTGCGCTTCATTCGCGAGGTGAAGAACCAGGATCGCGCGCGGAGCGTGATCCGGATGCCCTCGTACGAAGACGTCGCCAGCGATCCCGTGCTCTACGCGCACGCATCGCGCATCCTGCACATCGAATCCAATCCCGGCAACGCACGGGCGCTCGTGCAGCGGCACGGAGGACGCGAAGTATGGATCAATCCGCCGCCGATACCGCTCAGCACGCGCGAGATGGATGCGCTCTACGAACTGCCCTACGCGCGCGCTCCGCACCCAAGCTACGGCGCTGCCAGGATTCCGGCCTACGATATGATTCGCACTTCGGTGACCATCCAGCGGGGATGCTTCGGCGGCTGCACCTTCTGCTCGATCACCGAGCACGAGGGCCGGATCATCCAGAATCGTTCGGCTGATTCGGTCATACGCGAGATCGAGACCATCCGCGACACGGTGCCGGGGTTTACCGGCGTCATCTCCGATCTGGGCGGGCCGACCGCAAACATGTACCGCCTGCACTGCAAGAGCCCGGAGATCGAAGCCGCGTGCCGCCGTCCGTCCTGCGTGTATCCGGGCATCTGCAGCAACCTGAAGACCGACCACGCGCCGCTCATCGAACTCTACCGGCGCGCGCGCGCGGTGCCGGGCGTGAAGAAGGTGTTGATTGCTTCGGGCGTGCGTTATGATCTCGCGAACGAGTCGCCGGCGTACGTCAAGGAACTCGCGCAGCATCACGTGGGCGGCTACCTCAAGATCGCGCCGGAGGCGATCGGCGAGGGGCCGCTTTCGAAGATGATGAAGCCGGGCGTCGGCGCCTACTACAAGTTCAAGGAGCTGTTCGACAAGTACTCGAAGGCGGCGGGCAAGGAGCAGTACCTGATCCCGTATTTCATTGCGGCGCATCCCGGCACCACCGACGAAGACATGCTGGAACTTGCGTTATGGCTCAAGGGTAACGGCTACCGTGCCGACCAGGTGCAGGCCTTCCTGCCCTCACCGATGGCCACCGCGACGGCGATGTATCACTCCGGCAAGAATCCCCTGCGCAAGGTGACCTACGCCAGCGACGAAGTCGTGATCCCGAAGGGGCTGCGGGTGCGCCGTCTGCACAAGGCGTTCTTGCGCTATCACGACCCCGAGAACTGGCCGGTGCTGCGCGAGGCGCTCCGACGCATGGGGCGCGCCGATCTCATCGGCAGCGGCAGGCGGCAATTGGTACCGGCGTATCAGCCGGCCGATACCGGCGCCCGGCCGGAAGGGATACGGCGGCCCCGGAAATACCGGGCATTCCGCACCCAGCACACCGGCCTGCCGCCGCCAGCGGTCGATACCGATTCGAAGACCTACAGACGCGGGCCGCCGGGAAAGAAACCCCCATCAGTCCACTGAGAAATGTATGACCAGCGCGTTTCACATGCTCACTGCGCCGCCCCGCACTCCGAAACCCCGCACGAAAGCGCTGATGTTTCTCTCCGAGGTCGGCATTCCGCTGCGTGCGACCGAGGACCTGCTCGAGACCGCGCATTCCATCATCGACTGCGCGAAGATCACCGATCACCTTGGGCTCATGGAACGGCTGTCCGAGTCGTGGGTGCGCAAGAAGATTGCGCTCTACGACAGATTCGGCATTCCGGTGCTGCCGGGCGGGATTCCATTTCAGATTGCCGTGCTGCAGGGCGTCGTCGACGATTATCTCAAGCGCGTAAGGGACCTGGGCTTCGCCGGAGTGGAATTGAGCGAGGACGTGATCTCCCCGCTCGCCGCGGACGAGCGCGAGGACATGATCGCGCAGGCCCGGCGCCTGGGTCTCAAGGTCACCACCGAGGTCGGGCGCAAGAACCGCGACGTCGCCTTTGATCCCCAAACGATCAAGCGTCAGATACTGAGTGACGTCGAATTGGGGGTGTCCAATGTTTACGTCGAGAGCAGTGAGATTCAGGCGCTGTCCGAGGGTGATGCAGAGGCGCTGGACGGCCTTGCGGCGCTGGGCGGGGGCAGCGTCGTCCTGTTCGAACTGGGGCTGATAAACCCGCAGGAGAAAGCGGCGTGGCTCATCGAGCGCTACGGCCCCCTTATCAATTTCGCGAGCGTCGGTCCCCAGGACGTCATCGCGGTCGATGCAATCAGGGTGGGGATGCACCGCAAGGCCGACTACAAGTATCTGGGCAGCCTCCCGCGCCACGCCGGGAGTTGACGCCCTGGTCTGAACGGGAGGTATGAAGCCCGGGATTGGAGCCGATTGCGAAGAACCGCTTGCGGCGAAACGAGCAAACCTGGCGCCTTCAACTTGCCTGCATTGGGGCAACGTTGCCCGGGTTCGGTATTTTTTGGAGCGGCCACGCCGCCGCGCTCATTGCGTTACGCGAGGTCTCAGGCAATGTTACCAAAGCGCGTTGCTGCACTGGCAACCCGCGGCAGGACGGTTGTTTATAACGGTGCTCCTCGCGCAACTTAACCGGAGTACTCCATAGAGGAAGACGTTGCAGTAGTCACCGGAGCGAGTTCCGGTATCGGCGAGGCGATCGCAAGACACCTGCTTGCCTGCGGGCGCACCGTGATCGCGTTGCAGCGGCGGCCGCCGTAATTGCGGGGACGCATCCGGTTCGGTACCTGGTCAACAACGCGGGTGCCAATCGCCCTGGGTTGCTGGGGCAGGCGACGGTCGAGGACCTCGACTACGGTTACGCGCTCAATGTGCGCGCCGCGGTCATCCTGATCAAGGCGTTTGCCCCGGGCATGCGCGAGGCGAAGTTCGGGCGCATCGTGAATATCTCCTCGCGGGCGATCCTCGGGAAAACGCATCGTACGGTCTATTCGGCCGGCAAGGCCGCGCTGGTGGGTATCACCCGTACGCTTTGTCTCGAGCTCGGCGGCGATGGCATCACGATCAATGCGCTCGCGCCGGGACCCGTCGCAACGGAACTGTTCGACAATGACCACCCCATCGGGAGCGCAAAGCGACAATCGGTGATCGACAGCATTCCCGTCAAACGCGTCGGCACGCCCGACGATATTGCGCGGGTGGCAGCTTTCTTGTTGGAGCCCGAGAGCGGCTACATTACCGGGCAGACCATTTTTGTTTGCGGAGGCACGAGCGTCAGCGGATCAGGCGGTGCCTGATTGGATGGCATGGGCGTCCCTCCAAGGGCTGCCAGCGCCGGCCGTTTCAATGCTTTGTGCGATGCAACATCGTTAGCCGGTCGACGCTGCCATGTCTGTCGGCGAAATTGCGTGTTGGCATGCCTCCACCAGACTAGCGCACACTGCACAAAAGTCATTGAATATGCACGCATCTTGTTTGGATCTTCGGTTTCCCGCACGCCAAGTTCAGCCGCATGCAAGTGGTTTGACAGTCAACGGAAATTTGCCCATAATGCCCGGTTTCGTTCGGAGGGGTTCCCGAGCGGTCAAAGGGGGCAGACTGTAAATCTGTTGGCTCAGCCTTCGAAGGTTCGAATCCTTCCCCCTCCACCAACACTGGGGATCGCCCGAAGCGCGGCGGGCTGTGTCATGTATGCAGGCGGCGGTAGTTCAATGGTAGAACCTCAGCCTTCCAAGCTGATGACACGGGTTCGATTCCCGTTCGCCGCTCCAGACGTTCGACACTTTATTCGACAGATACGGAACGCGAAGCGCCCATGTAGCTCAGTGGCAGAGCACTCCCTTGGTAAGGGAGAGGTCGCGCGTTCAATCCGCGCCATGGGCACCAGAATTCATCTTCGACCTGCGTCTTCGATGAATTCTGTATATGTAGACCGGAATAATTTTTTTGCGGACTACCGGGTGCAGCGTCGGAATTGAGCAGGTGGTCGGGACAGTGGTAGCGCGGGAACCAGCGATAACGGAGCAAAAAAATGGCCAAGGGCAAGTTTGAGCGTAAGAAGCCGCACGTGAATGTGGGCACGATTGGGCACGTGGATCATGGGAAGACGACGCTGACGGCGGCGATGACGATGATTTTGGCGAGGCAGTTTGGTGGGGATGTGAAGACCTACGAGCAGATTGACTCGGCGCCGGAGGAGAAGGCGCGCGGGATCACGATCAACACGGCGCACGTGGAGTATGAGACGAAGAACCGGCACTATGCGCACGTGGACTGTCCGGGGCACGCGGACTATGTGAAGAACATGATCACGGGTGCGGCGCAGATGGACGGGGCGATTTTGGTGGTTTCGGCGGCGGACGGGCCGATGCCGCAGACGCGCGAGCATATTCTGCTGGCGCGGCAGGTGGGGGTGCCCTACATCATCGTGTTCATGAACAAGGCGGACATGGTGGATGACAAGGAGTTGCTCGAGTTGGTGGAGATGGAGGTGCGCGAGCTGTTGTCCAAGTATGAGTTTCCCGGGGAGACGACGCCGATTGTGATTGGTTCGGCGTTGAAGGCGATGGAGGGGGACAAGTCGGAGATGGGGGAAGGGGCGATCATGAAGCTGGCGGACGCCTTGGACGCCTACATTCCGACGCCCAAGCGTGTGATTGACAAGGCGTTTTTGATGCCGGTGGAGGATGTGTTCTCGATTTCGGGTCGTGGCACGGTGGTGACGGGGCGGGTGGAGCGTGGGGTGATCAAGGTAGGTGAGGAGATTGAGATTGTGGGGTTGCGTCCGACGCAGAAGACGGTGTGCACGGGGGTGGAGATGTTCCGCAAGCTTTTGGATGAGGGGCAGGCGGGGGACAATGTTGGGATACTGTTGAGGGGCACCAAGCGCGAAGAGGTCGAGCGCGGGCAGGTGCTGGCGAAGCCGGCGAGCATTACCCCGCACACCAAGTTCACCGCCGAGGTGTATGTGTTGTCGAAGGACGAGGGGGGGCGGCACACGCCGTTTTTCAATGGGTATCGGCCGCAGTTCTACTTCCGCACGACGGACGTGACGGGGTCAATTGAGTTGCCGGCGGGCACCGAGATGGTGATGCCGGGGGACAACATTCAGATGACGGTGAGTCTGATTCAGCCCATTGCGATGGAGGAGGGATTGCGCTTTGCCATCCGCGAGGGGGGCAAGACCGTGGGCGCCGGCGTGGTGGCAAAGGTGATTGAATAGCGCGTGAGGGCGAGAGAGCGTGAGGGCGGAAGATAGACTCCCACTTACGACTTCACGACCTGACGATTTCCCCGGGTCAGCAGGCCAGTAGCTCAATTGGCAGAGCGTCGGTCTCCAAAACCGAAGGTTGGGGGTTCGAGACCCTCCTGGCCTGCCACACGAGAGTGGTTGAGGATTGAGAGTCCGGTGTTTATGGCAAGTGAACCGCAAGGGCAGGCGTGTGCGCAACGCGGCATCTCAACGCTCAACCCTGAACTCTGAACCCTAAACGGATCAAATGGTGGACAAGGTCAAGATGGTAGTGGCAATTCTGCTGGTGGCGGCGGGTATAGCGGCTTTCTATTACTTCAGTGGGAGTCCGGCCATTGTGCGCCTTGCTTCCGTGCTCGCCGGACTGGGCGCGGGAGCGGCGGTGATGTGGACGACTGAACCCGGCAAGCGGTTCTATGTCTACTCCCACGAGTCGGTGGCGGAAACCAAGAAGGTCGTGTGGCCGACGCGCAAGGAGACCCTGCAGACTACCGGCATCGTGTTCGCGTTCGTGGTCATCATGGCGCTCTTCCTGTGGCTGGTAGACGCGAGCCTGCTGTGGGCGGTCAAGAAGTTGATCGGCCAGGGTGATTCATGAGCAAGAAGTGGTACGTGGTGCACGCCTATTCAGGCTTCGAAAAAAGCGTGCAGCGCACGCTGCAGGATCGCATCCGGCGCGCCGGCATGCAAGACAGCTTCGGTCAGATCCTCGTCCCCGTGGAGGAGGTCGTGGAGATGCGCAGCGGGCAGAAGAACATCAGCGAGCGCAAGTTCTTCCCCGGCTACGTGCTGGTCGAGATGGACATGACCGACGATACCTGGCACCTGGTCAAGAACACCTCCAAGGTGACGGGTTTCGTTGGCGGCACCGCGACCAAACCGACGCCAATCAGCGAGAAGGAAGTGCAGAATATTCTGCACCAGATCCAGGAAGGCGTGGAGAAGCCGCGACCCAAGGTCTTGTTCGAGGTTGGCGAAGCAGTACGGGTGAAGGAGGGGCCGTTTGCCGATTTTCACGGGAACGTCGAGGACGTGAACTACGACAAGAGCAAGCTGCGCGTTTCGGTGACGATCTTTGGACGGTCGACGCCGGTCGAGCTGGAGTTCGGGCAGGTGGAAAAGGCGTAAGGACAGGATTGAGAATCGAGGATTCAGGATTGAGGGCGGGTGCCGCAGCGCCGCTGCGGTCGTGATGACACACGGAGAGGGTGAAGGAGCGGGTTGAAGGTTGAGAACGCGGGAATGATCGTCATGACGCTTCTTCCCCGATCCTCATTCCTCGATCCTGACACCCGGTTAGACCCGAAAGGAGAGCCAGCATGGCAAAGAAGATAGTCGGCCTGATCAAGCTTCAAGTGCCCGCGGGGAAGGCGAATCCGAGCCCGCCCATCGGACCCGCGCTCGGCCAGCGCGGTCTCAACATCATGGAGTTCTGCAAGGCGTTCAACGCCGCAACGCAGAAGATGGAGCCAGGGCTCCCCGTGCCTGTGGTAATCACCGCCTATCAGGACAAGAGCTTCGCCTTCGTGATGAAGACGCCCCCGGCTTCGGTGTTGATTCGCAAGGCGGCGAAAATTGAAAAGGGCAGCCCGCGGCCACACACCGACAAGGTGGGCAGGATCTCGCGGGCGCAAGCCGAGGAGATCGCCAAGATGAAGATGCCCGATCTTACGGCTGCCGATCTGGACGCCGCCGTGCGTACGATCGCCGGCAGCGCCCGCAGCATGGGCGTTGAAGTGGAGGGCTTGTAAATGAGACACATCTCGAAACGCTACAAGTCGATTCGCACCAAGGTGGACCCGAACAAGCTGTATCCGGCGCCCGATGCGCTCCGGATCATCAAGGAAAACGCCACGGCCAAGTTCAATGAATCGGTGGACGTTTCGATCAACCTCGGCATTGATGCCAAGAAATCGGATCAGGCAGTGCGCGGGTCGATCGTACTGCCCCAAGGCACCGGCAAGACGGTTCGCGTCGCCGTTTTCGCGCAAGGCGACAGGGCCGTGCAGGCGAAGGACGTCGGGGCAGACATCGTCGGGTTCGAAGACTTGGCGAACGAAATCAAGAGCGGAAAAATGGATTTTGACGTCGTGATCGCGACGCCGGACGCGATGCGTGTAGTAGGAGGGCTGGGCCAGATCCTCGGCCCGCGTGGCCTGATGCCAAACCCCAAAGTGGGTACGGTCACCCAGGATGTCGCGACGGCGGTCAAGAACGCAAAGGCCGGCCAGGTGCAATATCGCACCGACAAGGCCGGCATCGTGCAATGTACGATCGGGCGCGCCTCGTTCACGGTCGAGGCACTCACCGAGAATCTCAGGGCCTTGGTCGACGCAATCAATAAGTCCAAGCCGGCGAGCTCGAAGGGACAGTTTCTCCGGAAATTGTGCGTGTCGAGCACGATGGGCGCAGGCGTGCGCGTGGACCAGGCAAGTCTGATGCAGTAGGAGATTTCACCCCGGCGTGGCGCCGGGGCAAGACTTTGGGCCGCCGACAGGAGATCGTCGACGGGTTGTCAAAGACCGTAGGGGCTCGAACAAGGATTAAGGAATCAGGATTCGGGATTCAGCAGGACGTCTCGCGCCGGTTTCGGTCCTTGTCGGAAAGCTTAATTGAAGGCGACGGGTGATGGGCAGGGTTCCGGGCTTTATCTGGATCCCGAAGCCTGGCTCCCGAATCCTGAACTCTACGCAGACGGCGCACCCGGAATCAGGTCACACATGGTCATGTTTGACTCCTGTAACCAAGGTCGCCGTAAACGAATGATGGATGATGAACGATGAATGATGAATGGGCGGCGAATCCGTCCGCTTGCATCAACTCATCATTCCGCATTCATCATTTAAGTAAAAGGAGACACGATCTTGGGTTTTAATCTGGAACAGAAGCAGGCGGTCGTAGCCGAGATCGGCGCCCAGGTGGCAAAGGCGCAGACCATCGTGCTTGCCGAGTACCGCAGTCTGAAGGTAGGGGAGATGACCGAGTTGCGCAGGAAGGCGCGCACCTCGGGAGTCTATCTACGCGTGCTGAAGAATACGCTTGCACGGCGTGCGGTTGCTGAAACTCCGTTCAGGGGGCTGGCCGACAAAATGACCGGGCCGCTTGCCTACGGGATTTCCAGCGATCCTGTAGCTGCGGCGAAGGTGTTGCATGAGTTTGCCCGGGGCCACGACAAATTCGTGATCACGGCCGGTGCCATGCCGAACGTGGTGATGTCACCCAAGGAGGTGGCGGACCTCGCCCGGATGCCCAGCCGTGAGCAACTGCTTGCGACCTTCATGGGAACCATGCAGGCGCCGATCGCGAAGTTCGTGCGCACTTTGAACGAAGTGCCCGGCAGGTTCGTGCGCACCATGGCTGCGGTTCGCGACCAGAAAGAAAACAAGGTGGCTGCGTAATCGCAAACCAGCTACCGTCAAACGTCAATTTTTCGATCTAACAGGAGTTGGAAATGGCACTTGCCAGAGCAGAAATTCTCGATGCAATTTCGAACATGACCGTACTTGAGCTGTCTCAGCTCATCAAGGACATGGAAGACAAATTTGGCGTATCGGCCGCCGCGGCTGCGGTCGCGGTGGCGGCGCCGGCGGCGGGGGTGGCGGCGGCTGCCGTCGAGGAAAAGACCGAGTTCACGGTAGTGCTCACCAATGCCGGCCCCAACAAGGTGAATACGATCAAGGTGGTGCGTGCGGTCACTGGCCTGGGCCTGAAAGAGGCGAAGGACCTGGTGGACGGGGCCCCCAAACCAGTGAAGGAAAGTATCCCGAAGGCCGACGCCGAAGCGCTCTTCAAGCAATTGACTGAAGCCGGTGCTGTGGCCGAGATCAAGTAACCGTGGTGTGGAGACCTGATTGGCGGTCACCCGCCGGTCGTTTCTCGTTTGAGCATTCGCGGCCTGCCAGGCGGCCCGCGCGCCGTGCGCGCGGCTCCCCGGCGGCGGTTTTCCGTAGTTTCCTGATTCTTCTGTGGAGTTGATATGGCGTACTCGTTCACCGAGAAAAAGCGCATCCGCAAGAGCTTTGCCAAGCGCGCCAGCGTACTGCAGGTCCCGTACCTGCTGGCGACCCAACTGCAGTCCTATGCGGCATTCCTGCAGGAGCACACTCTGCCTGAGGCCCGCAAGCAGGAGGGGCTGCAGGCTGCGTGCAAGAGCATCTTCCCGATCGAGAGCCATTCCAGGAACGCGCGGCTCGACTTCGTGAGCTACACGCTCGGCGATCCGCCGTTCGACGTGAAGGAATGCCAGCAGCGCGGGCTCACCTTCGCGGCGCCGCTGCGCGCGAAGGTGCGCCTTACGATCATGGACAAGGAAGCCTCCAAGCCGACGGTGAAGGAGGTGAAGGAGCAGGAAGTGTACATGGGCGAGATCCCGCTCATGACGCAGACCGGCTCGTTCGTGATCAACGGCACCGAGCGGGTAATCGTGTCCCAACTGCACCGCTCGCCAGGGGTGTTCTTCGAGCATGACCGCGGCAAGACGCATTCGTCGGGCAAGCTGCTGTTCTCGGCGCGGGTGATTCCGTACCGGGGGTCGTGGCTCGACTTCGAGTACGATCCCAAGGACTACCTTTACTTCCGGGTTGACCGGCGGCGGAAGATGCCCGTCACCATTCTGCTCAAGGCACTGGGCTACACGCCGGAACACGTACTCAAGGCATTCTTTGCGTTTGACACGTTTCATCTCACCGACGGGCAGTGCGAATTCGAACTGGTGCCGGAGCGCATGCGCGGCGAGATCGCGCGCTTCGACATCAGTACGCCATCGGGCAAGCTTATCGTCTCGAAGGACAAGCGCATTACCGTCAAACACGTGCGTGACCTGGAGCAGGCTGGACTCCAGCGCATCGGCGTCCCCGACGAATTTGTCATCGGCCGCACGCTGGCCCACAACCTGATCGACAAGCAAAGCGGGGAGGTGATCGCCAATGCCAATGACGAGATCACCGACGATCTGCTGGCAAAACTGCGTCAGGCTGCCATCCCGCAGCTGCAGACGATCTACACCAACGATCTCGATCAGGGCCCGTACATCTCTCAGACCCTGCGCATCGACGAAACTGCCGACCAGCTCGCCGCCCAGGTTGCGATTTACCGCATGATGCGCCCGGGCGAGCCGCCAACTGAGGACGCGGTGAAGACGTTGTTCAACGGTCTGTTCTTCTCCGCCGACCGCTACGATCTGTCTGCGGTGGGCCGCATGAAATTCAACCGCCGCGTGGGCCGCGGCGAGCTGGAGGGGTCAGGCACGCTGTCGGCGGACGATATTGTCGCCGTGATCCGGATACTGGTCGAGCTGAGAAACGGCAAGGGCGAGATCGACGACATCGATCACCTTGGCAACCGGCGCGTGCGCTCGGTGGGCGAACTTGCCGAGAACCAGTTCCGGGCCGGACTCGCGCGCGTGGAGCGCGCCGTGAAGGAGCGCCTGTCGCAGGCCGAGTCCGAGAACCTGATGCCGCATGATCTCATCAACGCGAAGCCCGTGTCGGCGGCGATCCGCGAGTTCTTCGGCTCGAGCCAGCTCTCG
>Ga0209109_10000975_pt1 | contig 15748 bp, 15 predicted proteins | sample Rifsed10ft2_FD_184004 | JGI IMG/M metagenome (GOLD analysis project Ga0209109, IMG submission 184004) | Soil microbial communities from Rifle, Colorado, USA - sediment 10ft 2 (version 2) | ecosystem: Environmental > Terrestrial > Deep subsurface > Rock core/Sediment | place: Rifle, Colorado... | reverse complement strand
CACGCCTACATCTTGACCAACACGCCGGGCGGAGTTCTCTACACCGGGATGACCAATAACCTGAAACGGAGAGTCTACGAACACAAGTCGAGAGAGGGAAGCGGGTTTGCCAGGAAGTACAACGTCGATCGACTGGTCTACTTCGAGGCCTTCCCAGACCCCTTGTCGGCTATCTCGCGGGAAAAGCAGATCAAGGCTGAACCAAGACGGAAGAAGGTCGGGCTGATCGAGGGCGTCAACCCGCAATGGATTGACCTCTACGATGAGTTGTAGGTTGCTCGTCCTTCCCCTGAGGCGTTTGCCACGGCGCCCTTCGCCCAGGCCTGCCCTGAGCGTAGTCGAAGGCTCAAGGCGCCTCGCAATGACCTCCTCCTCGCTAAGCGGCCGGATTATCCGAACATGCCGCTCGGAGGATCCCCAGCTTCCGGCGGCTCCTCCGGCGGCGCCGCTCTTCCTTCCATCGGCCTGAGCTTCATCGTCCCCGCCGGGGACCGAGCGGCTGTGGCCAGAACCGCGGCGCCCGCCCTTCGCTCGGCCGCCCGCTGTAGGAGCAGGCCGCCCGCCAGCGTCACCCCACCGACGACGAGCAGGATGCCGGCCTGCAGCGCCACACGCCGGAATACGACGGTCATCATCGCCGTGACTAGCGCGTGGATCATCTGACCGATCCAGGCCGGCATCTCCGCATCGCCCAGTGCCGAACGGGCCAGGCCCTCCACGCCGACTCGAACCGCGACCGCCGTCGCCAGGGTCAACAGCGCGCCGATCAGTACCGGTAAACCCCACCACAGCGCTACGCCCTTCCAGGACCGAATCACCAGGGCCATCACCAATCCCAGCATGACCGGGGAAAGTAGCCAGCTCCACCCCGCCAGAAAGCGGACCCGCCGCAGTCGTTCCTTTGCCTGTAGGACTTCCGGCGTCGCCGGCGCCGATTCCGATCGGCCTAGCGAAACCTTGTCCGGGAGCGCTCGCAAGCTGATGGCGACGCTGGTGTTGATCAGCCCCACCAGCCCGCTTCGCAACGGCTCCGGCGGCTCGCAGAACTTCACGCTCTCTTCGCCGAGCAGGGCGCCGATGCTCATCTCGGCGATTTCCTCCGCCGAGCAGGGCGGCCACGAGCCGACCACGGTCTCGACCAGATCCGACGCTCCTCCGGCGAGCAGCGTCACCTTGAGGTCGGTGATATCGACCACGAACGACGGCTGTGCCCGATCGTTGTCGATCCACGCGTAGATGCCCGCCATCAGCGCACCCAGTTGGGACTGCGCCCATCCCGGCGGTGTGAGTTGGTCCCCGAGGTACTCCCGCTCCTGCGGGGTGAGGAATTCGATCGCTCCGGCCAGATCCAGTCCGGCGGCGTCGGGGTCGCCGGTACCCGACTGGAGGCTCTCGATCACCAGCTGCCTCAACCCGCCGGTCTCATCGATCGTCTCCAGCAGGAGCGTCGTCATGCGCTCGGGGGAGAACGCGACGCGTCCGAGGTTGAAGGCCAGCAGGCTCAACGGCAGGGAGACGACGAAGGCGGCCGCCAACAGCACGGCCGCTGCGCGCAGCGCGAAATGCAGGCAGCCTTTCATGCGGGACTCCCAGGGTCCTGTCTCGGACTCGTTGTGGCGCGACGACCCGGAAAGGCGGCCAGAATCAGTCCGGAACCGATCAGAGCCGATCCGACCCAGAACCCCGCCTCCAGGCTTTCCCCGAGCAGCAGGGCTCCCAGCGAAACGCCGACCACGGGCTGAGCGAAGAACAGCAGCGCGACCAGGCCGGCCTCCAGCAGCGCCAGCGAGCGATTCCACAGGTACATCGCCAGGGCCGTCGAGATCAGTCCGAGGTAGAGGACCCCCAATACCAGGGGCAGCGTCGCCTGCACCTCGGCGGCGCCCCTCCCTTCCACCGCCGCCAACGGGAGGCTGAGCAGCATTCCGCCCAGAAACGCAAAGAAGCTGACCTCGGTCGTGGGCAGATCTCGGCTGACCCGCTTCACCAGCACCGAATACAAACCCCAGGTGACGGCGGCGCCGATGAGCGCCAGGTTGCCTCGAAAGGCGCTCTGGGTCATATCGACGTCTATCGGATTGAGCACGGCCAGCACGCCCAGGCTGGCCAGCGCCAGCGCCGCCATCCGCCGCGGCGTAACGGCTTCCCCGAGCAGCAGCGCGCCGAACAGCAGAATGAACGCCGGAGAGGCGGAGGTGATCAGGGCGGCATTGGCCGCCGATGACAGGGACGTTCCCACGAACTGGAGGCCGACCGATACGCCGAAACCGATCAGGCCGATGGGGAGCACGCGCCCGATGAGCCCCGGCGATGCCGGCGCCCGTCGCCGGATCAGGAGAATGGCGCCCAGGGCGGCCGCCCCGAGGGTCAGCCGCAGCGAGAGTAGCGTGAAGGGCGGCAGGACCTGCAGGACGACCTTGCTGACGACGTACATCCCGCCCCAGATGCCCGCCGCCCCCAGCCCGGCCAGGATCCCCGAAAGGCGCATGCGTCGACAGTCGGCTTAGACGAATTCCGCGACGAGCCGATCCAGGCTTGCCCGATCGGGCCGGAGATCCTCCGCCGCCAATCCCGCCAGCGGCCTCTCCACCTGCCCCAGCATCTCCTGGAGGCTCGGCTGGTCTGGGTTGACGTACAGCAAGCCGGTCGCCAAGACCTGCTGCGCGCGCGATTCCTCCACCAGGCGCAGGGCGGCGCTGCGGTCGGTCGGATCGTAGTCACGGGCGATCTTGCGAAGCATCAGGAGTGTTCCGTCGTGCAGCTCGACCAGCGTCGCCTGCCCTTCCTCGTACTCGACCTGGATCTCCTCGCGGCGCGGCACCAGGGTGACATCGTGCAGCGGCGCCTGGTGCTCCTTGCCCCAGGTGTAACTCTTGGTGGACTCGTCCCGATTGTTGAACGTGACGCACGGGCTGATGATGTCGAGCAGCGCCGTGCCGCGAAACGACATGGCCGCCTTCAGGAGCTCCTTGACCTGACGTGGGTCGCCGGCGAACGAGCGGGCGATGAAACCGCAGTTCATGTCCAACCCGATCTGGCAGATATCGACCGGCAGGAAGGGGTTCTCCCCCTGGCGCTTGATGACCTGCCCCCGGTCGGCCGTCGCCGAGAACTGCCCCTTGGTCAGCCCGTAAACGCCGTTGTTCTCGACGATGTAGACCATCGGGACGTTGCGTCGCAGGAAGTGAATGAACTGCCCCAGGCCGATGCTGGCCGTATCGCCGTCTCCGCTGACGCCGATGCCCAGCAGGGATCGGTTGGCGACCAGAGCCCCGGTGGCGATGGCCGGCATGCGGCCGTGCAGGCTGTTGAACCCGTGCGATCGGTTCAGAAAATAGGCGGGGCTCTTGCTCGAGCATCCGATGCCGGAGAACTTGACGACCCGTTCCGGCGCCAGGTCGACTTCGTAGGCGGCGGCGATGATCTGGCTGCTGATCGAGTTGTGACCGCAGCCCTGGCACAGCGTCGTCGGCCGTCCGCGATAGTCGCCCTTTTCGAGTCCGATGCGATTGGTCCCGGCCCGCGTCGAAGCGCTTTGCGTCGTAACCGTCATGTCAACCTCGTTCCTTCCGGCGCACCCCGTCGGCGATCCAGCTTGCCGTCAGGGGCAGGCCATCGTTCTTGCGGAGCGACCGCAGCCGCCCCGCCTCATGTGGATACTCGATCTGCAGCAGCTGGCGCAGCTGCCCGTCGGTGTTCATTTCGACGATGTAGATCTCGTCATGGGCGCGGATGAAGTCGCCGACTTCGTCGCGGAACGGGATCGCCCGCAGCCGCAGGCTGGAAGTCGCCATCCCGTCTTCGGCCAGAAGCCGGCGCGCCTCTTGCAGCGGGAGATCGACCGAACCGAAGTAGATCAGGCCGATGTCGGCGCCGTCAACCCGGTCGATGACGGATTCGGGGACGTACTGGCGCGCCGTTTCGGTCTTGCGCCACAGGCGCAGCATGTTGCGCTCCCACGCCTCCGGCCGCTCGGTGTAGTTGGCCTGCTCGTCATGGCCGGAGCCGCGCGCCAGGTAGGCCGCCAAGGGGTGATCGGTTCCCGGCAGCGTCCGGTAGGGGATGCCGTCGCCGTCGACGTCGGCGTAACGGCCGAACGAACCCAGGCGGTCCAGGTCGTCGGCGGTCAGGACCTTGCCGCGGTCCATCGGGGTCTCCGGATAACGGAACGGATCGGTCATCCACAGGTTCATCCCGAGGTCGAGGTCGCTCAGGACGAACACCGGTCCCTGAAGACGTTCGGCGATGTCGAAGGCCCGCCAGCCGAATTCGAAGCACTCCGTGGCGGAACCGGGGAGCAGGACGACATGCTTGGTGTCGCCGTGACCCATGAATCGCACAAAGAGCAGGTCGCCTTGCGACGTGCGCGTCGGCAGCCCGGTGCTCGGCCCCAACCGCTGAACGTCCCAGATGACGAGCGGGACTTCGGCGAAGAACGCCAGCCCGGCGAACTCGGCCATGAGCGAGATCCCGGGCCCCGAGGTGGACGTCATCGCCCGCGCCCCCATCCAGCCGGCGCCGACGGCCATCCCGATGGCCGCCATCTCGTCCTCGGCCTGGACCACGGCGTAGGTCGCCTGGCCGGTCTGGGGGTCGCGACGCAGTTCCGGCAGGTACTCCTGGAGGGATTCGGCCAGGCTCGAGGCGGGGGTGATCGGATACCACGCCGCAAAACTCACCCCGCCGTAGATCGCCCCCAACGCCGCGGCCGTGTTGCCGTCGACCAGGATCTTGCCTTCGGTCATCTCCGCGCGTTCGGCGCGGAACGGATCGCGCTTCGGCAGATGGTCGTGCGCCCACTGCGCCGCCGTCTCGACCATCGACATGTTCGACTCGACGGCCTTGGCCTTGCCGCGGAAATGCGTCATCAGCGCCTGACGCACCGCCTCCAGCTCGATCCCGAGAAGGTGGGACACCACGCCGACGTAGACCATGTTGGCGACGTACTCGCGCAGCTCCTTCGGTGGACCGGCCTGGCGCACCAGCTCCTGAACCGGCATTGGATAGTAGATGACATCCGTCCGGTCGAGGCCCTGGGTGAAATGGTCGGCGTGGAAACAGACGCCCCCGGGCGGGACGTCCGCCACATCCTCCAGGAACGTTTCGGGATTCATCCCCACCAGGATCTCGGCCTGGGACTGGCGGGCCAGCTGCCCCCGGGCGCTGGCGCGGATCGTGAACCAGGTCGGCAGGCCTTGAATGTTGGAGGGAAAGAGGTTCTTCGCGCCGACCGGGATCCCCATGCGGAACAGGGCGCGCACGATCGCCATGTTCGAAGTCTGGCTGCCGGATCCGTTGACCGTCGCCACCACGAGCGAGAACTCGTTGAGAGCCGGCCCGACGGGGGCGGCCGATCGCGCCGCCGGCGCGGCGGCGGGAACGTCACGCTTCATCCCAAGTCCCCTTTCCAGTTGCCCGAGGCCGCGGCGGGGGAGGTCGCCTCCCTCCCCGAGTCCGATCGGGCGCGCAGCAACCCGGTGTGTCGCACCAGCGCCTGCAGACCGGCCTCCGCATCGCCGGCGCGGATGGCGCGCACCATCGTTTCATGATACGTCCACACTTCACGCAGGTAAGCATAGTCGGCGTACAGGCTCAGACCGACGGCTTCATACGCTTCCCAGTAAGCCTCCAGCAGAGCGCGCACGAGCAGGTTGGGCAGGCGCGAGAAGACCGTCAGATGGAGAGCCTTGTGCTCGGTATGCGGGATCTGGATCGGCGTCCCGCGAAGTTTCTCCCACGCTCGGACGACGAGGTGCTCGAGGCGATCGAAGTCCGACGGCTCCAGCAGCCGGACGGCCTCGATCCAGTAGGCCGCCTCCAGCGTCGTGCGCAGCGCGCGGATCTCTTCGAAGCGGGAAGGATCCCGCGCCAGCACCGCCAGCACCCCCAGGCGCAGCGGCGGAAGGTAGGACAACGCCAGCGTCCGGATGCCGGTCTTGGGACGGACTTCGACGATCTCCAACGCCCGCGCCACTTCGAGCTGCTCGCGCAGCTTGGACGGGCTGATGCCGAGCGTCTCCGAGAGCTGGCTGATCGGAGGCACCCTCGTCCCCGGATCACGGGCGACCTGGGCGATGTAGTCGAGAAGGTCCGAGTCCATCGTCAATCCATCCGATTGATCGGATTGTTCCTACATGAGATATTCTACTCCTTCGTTCAGTCTCCGTCAACCCTGTCTGACGACCGCCTCTGGTACAATGCCGCCCGCCCTGTCGGGGCAGGCTATCGAATGACCCGTTGGCTCATCGTTCTCGTCCTCGTGCTTCTCGGCCTGACGGCGCCGAAGTGGATCCTGGGGTGGCAGTACGGCCGCCGGATCCTGGCCGCCGATCAGGTTCAGCCGTACGACGTCGCCATCGTCTTCGGCGCCGGGCTTCGCCGCGACGGGACGCCGACGACGGTCCTGGCAGACCGGGTCGACACCGCCGTCGAGCTGTTCCTGGACGGCAAGGTCCAACGCCTGTTGATGACCGGATCGACGCGCGACGGCTACGACGAACCGGCCGCCATGGCGACCCGCGCCCGATCGCTGGGAGTCCCCCAGGCGGCGATCCTGACCGACAGCGGCGGCGTGCGCACGTACGAGTCCTGCGCCCGGGCGCAGGAGATGGGAATCCGCTCGGCCCTCCTCGTCTCGCAGCGATTCCATTTGCCGCGCGCCCTGGCGCTGTGCGGGTCGGTGGGCATCGACGCCGTTGGCGTCGCCGCCGATCGCTCGACCTACGGCTCGCGCGCCCGACAGATCTGGTCGCTGCGGGAGTACCCGGCCTCCTTCGTGGCCGCGTTCGAAATGTTGCTGGCGCGCCACGAGAGCGCACCTTCCGCATGAGCCGACGACCTTCCAGCGATCGATGGAATCCTCACGGGCAGCGAGGCCCGGGGTGACCAGGGACGAAGCTCTCGCCCTCGTTCGGGAGTTCGTCAAGAACGAGGCCCTGGTGCGTCACATGCTGGCGGTCGAGGCCGCCATGCGCGGCTATGCCTCTTCCTTCGGCGAGGATCCCGAGGCGTGGGGCCTGTCCGGCCTGCTCCACGATTTCGACTGGGAGATCCACCCGACCCTCGAACAGCATCCGCAGGCTGGAGCGCCGATCCTGCGCGATCGCGGCGTCCCGGAGTCTGTCATCCGCTGCATCCTGAGCCACGCCGAGCACACCGGTGTGGCCCGCCAATCGACGATGGAGCATGCCCTGTTCGCCTGCGACGAGGTCACCGGCCTGATCACAGCCGTGGCGCTCGTTCGCCCGTCACGCTCGCTGCTGGACCTGCCGGTGTCTTCGGTCCGCAAGAAATGGAAGGACGGCCGATTTGCCGCCAACGTCCGCCGCGACGAGATCGAACATGGCGCGCTCGAGCTCGGAATCGAGCTGTGGCAGCACGTCGGGAACGTCCTGCACGCCATGACCGGGATCGCCTCCGATCTCGGGCTTGACGGGCGGGCGGCTGCCGACGGCCCGGTTCGGGCGGTATAATCGTCCGGCTTGGCCGCAACCGAAGATGAGCGACGCGCCCCGCACCTCCCCCGCCGACCGGACCGTCTGCCCGAAATGCGGCTCTCGCGTTTCCCCGACTTCCACGCGCTGCGTCGTCTGCGGCAACCCGCTTCAGTCCGGCGGAGCCGCCAAACGCCGATCCTCGGCGCAGGTCAGCCTGTCGCTGCCGACCGCCCTCGGCCTGCTGGCCGCCTTCGCGCTGCTCGCCTCCGGACTGACCTTCGGGGCGATTCAGCTGATGGGGCTGGGCCAGCCCGCCGAACCGACCGGTACGCCGACGATCACGCCGACGATCACGCTCACCCTCCAGCCATCGCCGACCGAGACCCTCGTCCCGACCGCCACGCCTGAGCCGCCGACGCAGTATACGGTGGTCGAGAACGACAGCTGCCTGGCCCTGGCCGCCTTCTTCGAAGTGTCGGTCCAATCCATCGTCGAGCTCAATCAGCTTCCGGCAAGCTGCCCGCTGTCGATCGGGCAGCGGCTGTTGATCCCGCACCCGACCCCCACTCCGCTGCCGCCGCCGACCGAGACGCTCTCGCCGGAAGAAGCGACGGATATCGCCTGCGAGAAGGTCACCTACACCGTCCAGGACAACGACACGCTCGGCGGGATCGCCGCCAACTACAACGTCTCGATCCAGGCCGTCATGGATTACAACGGGATGACCAGCCAAACGGTCTTCGCCGGACAGGTGCTGATCGTGCCGCTGTGCGAGCGGCTGCCGACGCCCGGCCCGTCGCCGACGGCGACGTCGCCGCCCCCCTACCCGGCGCCCAACCTGCTCCTGCCGCGCGACGGCGGAGCCTTCACATTGGCGGAGAGCGCCGTGACCCTGCAGTGGGCGGCGGTGGCGCCGCTGCGCGAAGACGAGGCGTATCAGGTGATCGTCGAGGATCTGACGGAGGGCTCGGGCACCGTGCGGCTGGTGGACGAGGTCACCGACACGAAGTACATCGTGCCGGCCTCCTTCCGGCCCAACGACGTCCTACCGCACATCCTTCGCTGGCAGGTCGTCGCCGTGCGCCGGGCCGGGACGGCCGAGGACGGCACGACGCTCTGGGTCGATGCCGGCGCGCCGAGCGTGTACCGGCACTTCACCTGGTCGGGCGCCGCCGGCGTTACCCCGACGCCGTAGCCTGGCGGATCGATTCCGTCGATCGAAGGACGTACCCGTTCAAGGTGGTGCAAGGGATTCCTCGGCCTGCGGCCTCGGAAAGACATTCACGGAGCCCGCTTTGTGATGTCATTCCGAGCCCCGCAGGGGCGAGGAATCCCCGAAGCGCGCACTCCTGGTTCCGCCGCTTACACTCCAACCTACAACTTTAGCGCCTCGATCGCCTCGCGCACCTTCCCAGCCGAAACCTCGAGCGCCTTGGCTTCCGCTTCCGAGAGCCGTACCTCGACGATCTTCTCCAGCCCGCTGCGCCCGAGCTGCACCGGGACCCCGAAGAAGATGCCGCGCTGACCGTACTCGCCGTTCAAGTACGCCGAGGCCGGCACGATCAGATGCCGGTCGAGCAGGATCGCCTCCGCCATCTGGGCCAGCGCCGCCGCCGGCGCATAGAAGGCGCTGCCGGTCTTGAGCAGGCCGACGATCTCACCGCCGCCCTTGCGCGTTCGGTCGACGATCGCCTCCAGCCGTTCGGGCGACAGGGCTTCGGCCAGGGGGACACCGGCGACGTTCGAGTGCCGCGTCAGCGGCACCATCTCGTCGCCGTGGCCGCCCAGCACGTAGCAGTGGACGTTCTGGACGCTGACCTCGAGCTCGGCGGCGACGAAGGCGCGCATGCGGGCCGAGTCGAGAATCCCGGCCTGACCGATGACTCGCTCGCGCGGCAGCCCTCCGACCTTCATCGCCAGGAAGGCCATGGCGTCGAGCGGGTTGGTGAGGATCACCAGGATGGCCTCGGGGGACGCCGCCAGGGCCTGCTGCACCGCCTGGCGCACGATCTTGCTGTTGGCCTCCAGCAAATCGTCGCGGCTCATCCCCGGCTTACGCGGCAGGCCGGCCGTGATGATCACGATATCCGAGCCGGCCGTTTGCGCGTAGTCGTTGGTGCCGCTGACGCGACTGTCGGAGCCGATGATCGGCATCGCCTGGGCCAGATCGAGGCCCTTACCCTGCGGCATCCCTTCTACGACATCGATCAGGACGACGTCGGCCAGGTCGCGCTCGGCGATCCAGTGAGCCGTTGTGGCGCCGGTTTGCCCGGCGCCGACGATCGTGACTTTCGGCATGCGTCCTCCGCAGCTTTCGGGGCCCCGCGCAATGCGGGAAGAGACGGCAGGCTAGCGTGCCTCCGGACCGGCGGCCGGCAGGTCTTCCAGCTTGCCCGGTCGCACGCGGATGATCTTTCCCTCGATGATCCTGCCCAGGGGCCAGTGGGGTAGACCCTCCAGCACGGCCTGAGTCAAGAAACCGGCCAGCCGCTCCTGGGGAACGGCCAACAGCAGGCCGCCGGAAGTCTGCGCATCGAAGAGCAGCGTCCGGTCGACGTCATCGACCGAGGCGTCGAATTCGATCGCCCGGCCGAAGTGCCTGCGATTGTCTTGCGTGCCACCCGGCACGTCCCCTCCGGCGGCGTAGCGGCGGGCGCCGCCAAGGATCGGCACGCTTTCGACGAATAGCTCGGCGCCACACCCGGAGGCCACGGCCATCTCGGACAGGTGACCGAGCAGACCGAAGCCGGTGACATCCGTCGCCGTGCGCAGGCTGTTCTCGAGGGCGATGCGCCCGGCGACGGCGTTCAGACGCTTCATCCAATCGACCGCTTGGGCGACGTCGCCTTCGGCGGCGCGGCCGTTCTTGAGGGCGGTGGAGGTCACCCCGGTGCCGATCGGCTTGGTCAGCACCAGGACGTCTCCCGGGCTCGCCCTCCCCTTGGTCAGGAACGAGTCAGGGTCGACCATGCCGAGGGCGACCAGGCCGTATTTCGGCTCGCGGTCCTGCACCGAGTGGCCGCCCGCCAGGACCGCCCCGGCTTCCTTGACCTTCTCCGCCCCGCCGCGCAAGATGGCGGCGACGGCCTCCGTCGGAAGATCCGTCGGCACCATCAGCACGTTGAGCGCCAGGAAGGGCTGCGCGCCCATCGCATACAAATCGGAAAGGGCGTTGGCGGCGGCGATCTGACCGAAGTCGAACGGATCGTCGACGACCGGGGTGAAGAAGTCGGTCGTGACGACCAGCGCCCGACGCGCATCGAGCCGCCAGACGGCGGCGTCATCCGGCGCGCCGAGCCCGACCAGCAAGTCGGAATTCGGCTTCTGTTGGAAGAGATCACCCAGCGGCTGCAGAACCTGCGCCAGCGCTTCCGCGCTCAGTTTGGACGCTCAACCGGCGCAGGTGGCCATACTCGTCAGCCGGATCTGGCGACCGCTGGTGGCGCGCAGCTCACTCATCCTCCGTGTCCTCCGTGCCGGCGATTGTAGGCGCTCGGGAGAGCCCCGTCAAACGAGCGCGCCCCTGCGCACAGGCGGACCCCGCGGCCGGGACCGCCGCAGGGAAAGCGACCTCGATCGCGCGCCCGTTGCCGACCCCTATCGTACGTGTTACATTCGGCGGATCCGCTGCCCGGGCCGCGCGCCGGTCCTGCCCTCGTCCTCCCGGGAAGGTCCCTTGATGACTTTGTCCGAACCAACCGGCCAGGTCCCGGCAGCGACCGCCTCAAGGCGACCCGCCCTGCGTTTCGATAGAAATGAGCTGGCCGGCGCCTTCGGCGACCTGGGGACCGATCTCCCGCTCGTCGTCGGGGTGACTCTGGCCGCCGGCCTCGACGCCACCAGCGTTCTGGTGATGTTCGGGGTGATGCAGATCCTCAGCGGCCTTCGCTACCGCATCCCGATGCCGGTCCAGCCCCTGAAGGCCATGGCGGCCATCGTCATCGCCCAAGGGATCGACGGCTCGATCCTGTACGGGGGTGGTCTGGCGATCGGGATCACCATGCTTGTCCTCTCCCTCACCGGCGCCGTCGATTGGCTGGCCCGTGTCGTCCCCAAGAGCGTGGTGCGCGGAATCCAGTTCGGCTTGGGACTCCAGCTGGCCAGGCTGGCGCTGGGAGACTACATCCAGGCAGACGGCTTCATCGGCTACATCCTGGCTATGGTCGCCTTCGTCATCGCCCTGGCCCTGCTCGGCAATCGGCGCTATCCGGCCGCGCTGCTGATTGTCGGGATCGGATTCATCTACGCTCTCCTCTTCCGGGTGGATCTATCGGCGGTAGCACAGGGCTTCGGTTTCGCGCTGCCAGCCCAGCGTATTCCGTCGTGGCAGGACGTCGTCACGGGCTTCGTCGTGTTGGCCCTGCCGCAGATTCCCCTTTCCCTGGGCAACTCGCTCCTCGCCACCCGACAGATCGCCGAGGACCTGTATCCGGCTCGGCGACTGACGGTGCGGCAGATCAGTCTGACCTACAGCCTGATGAATCTCGTGAATCCTTTCTTTGGGGGAATCCCCACCTGTCACGGGTCCGGCGGCATGGCGGGGCACTACGCCTTTGGCGCCCGGACGGGCGGGTCGGTGGTCATCGAGGGGGCGCTGTACGCCTCGATCGGCCTCTTCTTCGGCAAGGGGTTCGAGGCGCTGGTGGGGGTGTTCCCGATGCCCGTGCTGGGCGTCATCCTGCTCTTCGAGAGTGTCGCCTTGATGCGGCTGGTGCGCGATATGGCCGCCTCCGCCTCCGATCTCACGATCGTGCTCCTGGTCGGGCTGATCGCGGCCGGCCTACCCTACGGGTACTTGATCGGGATGGCCGTCGGGATGGCGCTGGACTACGCGGCGCGGCGGGGCAAGCGCGAGACCGAAGCCAGCCAGCCTTGACCTCCCTGTGGCCGGGTCCGTTCGTCCGGCGCGGCCACTCTCAAAAACGCATGCGCCGGGCCTGTCGCCCGGCGCCGATCCGGTCGTGCCTGGTGGCGGGAGCCCTACTGCTCCGGCAAGAACCCGTACCCGAGGGCGATGCCGAAGCCTCCGCCGACCATCGCTAGAATGGCGCTCCACAGCAGGATGTTCTTCGCCAGCACTCCGACGAAAACCCCGAAGACCGCGCCGACCACGACGCAGGCGAGGAAAACGAGACTGACCGTGAGCATACCCTTGAGCATGAGCGGCGGCTCCTCCTGGCGACGTGAGGATTCTAGAGGGGTGGACCTGAAGCGTCAAGGGCGAAGGCGGTATCCCACACCAAACAGCCCCCGACGACTTACCCGACTCAGAAATCCCGGACGGGCCGGATGAGGGCGGGAAGCTCCGTCAGGGCCCGCCCCAAGCGCGTCCCGTGCCAGGTCAGCAGGCTCCCATCGACCGTGTGGATGCGTCCCTGATCGGCCGCCGGAGTTCCGCGCAGCGTTTCGGCCATCCTGAGGGCGTCGGTCTCGTCGAAGGCATACGGCTCGCTGGGGAGCAGGATCAGCTCTGGGGCCCTCTCCACCACTTCCTGGCGCGTCACCCGGGGGTAGCGCGTATCCCGGCCGGCCTGTTCCTCCGGCGGCGCCCCCTCCACATCCGCCGCCAGGGGGTAGCGGCGATCGCGATCGGCGAAGACGTTGCCGCCGCCACAGATCGCCAGCAGGTCGTGGACGTACGTTCCGCGGTTGATCGTCATCCACCATCGCTCGCCGCCGGCCGTCTCCCCCTCCCAGATCGGCACGAACGTCGGAAGGGCGCCTTCCGCCGCCGCCGCCCGCGCCGTCCAGGCCATCGTCATCTCGAGAGTCTGCACCTTGGCCTGCGCCTGGGTCAGGCGGAAGACGCGCACCACGGCCCACAGCACCTGGACGGCTTCATCCACCGAACGCGGAAACGTCACCCAGACCTTGAGTCCGGCCGCCTCCAGCGCCTCGACGACCTCACGCGTGTTCTCCTCCTGGTTGGCCAGAACCAACTCCGGCTTAAGGTCGATGACCGCCTGCGGGTCGACCGACTTCGTCCCCCCGACCAGCGCCAGCCGCCCTTGCTCCGACTCCGGCGGTCGGCAGTACTCGGTCACCCCGACGAGCGCATCCCCTGCGCCCAGATCGAACAGGCTCTCCGTCATCGAAGGGACCAGGCTGACGACCCGGCGGGGCGCCTCGGTGAACGACAACAGCGAGGTGTGGCCGTTGCCCCCGTTCACCCGTCGCTCCAACCTTTCCCGAGGATGATCTCGGGCGCCGCCGCGCCCCAACGTTCGACCTTCTCGTCCGGGCCCAGCGCCAGGATCGAACCCGGCTCCAGTCGCAGCACCAATCGGCTGTCGGCCTGCTGCAGCCACTCCCGGACCGCCTGGCCGTGCGCCTCCTCCGGTTGGACGACGACGATCGAGTCGGACATCCAGTTCAGAGCCGGCGCAAGTCTGTCCGGCCACACCGGCGACAGACAGTGCGATCCGAACGCCGCGGCCATCCCGCCGATCGCCAGGATCACCCCCCCTTGCTCCAGGCTTTGCCGCAAGCGACGGTGCGATTCGCCCTGGAAGGCGCTGACCCACAATTCGGGATCATCTCCCTCCAGAAGCAGCAGCCCCGACTCTTCCCATCCTTCGACGTCCAGGTCCGTGTCGAGCTCGAGGTAGCCGGTTTCGACCCCGAGCCACTCCTCCAGCGACTCGAGCAGCTCGTTGACCTCTTCCGGACTGCTATCGGGGGCAGCGATGGCGGCGATCGGGCGCGACAGATCGAGGCGTTCCAGCAGCCGCTCCATCAGATCGGCCGTCGCGCCGCCCAGCTCCGGGTTCGATCCGGCCAGCACCAGCCAGCCGTCCCCGGGGATCCTGCGGAAGACCTGTTCGGCTCCGCCCATGGCGGCCTGAGGGTACCTCAGAAGCACGATTCTGTCAGAAAGGCCGGCGAGGCGCGATCGGGGTTGGAGGACAACGGGGCGGGCGGATCGCGGCGACCTCAGTCGAAGGGCTCGAGCCGCAGGAAGTGCTCGAGATAACGCGGGCTCTCGGCCGGCGCCTCCGGGTCGCGCATCCGGTCACGGACTCCCTGGGCGACCTCGTCGAAATCGGCGATCTGGGAGCGATGGCAGCGCAGCGCCTCCAGCTTGCGCTCGACGAAGTCGGTGACATCCAGCGCGGTGTTGGGGTTTTGGGATCCGGCCAGGTAGACCTGGCGGACCTTGTGGGGCTGGAGTCCTTCCGCCAGCAGCTCGGGAAAGAACAGCGCCGATCCGGCGGCCGGATAGACGGCGTCGATCGCCGCCAGCCCGACGGCGCGGTGATCGGCGTGGTTGATGCGGGTGCGGCGTGGGAAGATGGTTGTCGGGTCACAGGAGACCAGGATGTCGGGTGCGATCTGTCGGATCACGCGGGCGATATCGCGCCTCAGCCCGAGGTCGGGCTCGAGCGTGCCGTCATGGCGGCGCAGGAAGATAACGCGCCGAACCCCCAGGACGTCGGCGGCCGCCTGCTGCTCCCCTTCCCTTCTTTGGGCTAGCGCTTGTGGGTCGACGTCTTGGCCGTCGGCGCCCTTGTCCCCGCTCGTCAGCAGACAGTAGGTGACGTCCAGGCCCTCGGCCGCCCACCGGGCGACGGTGGCGCCGCAGAAGTACTCGGGATCGTCGGGGTGCGCCAGGACGACCAGCACCCGCGCCCGGCCGTTGCCCTCTGCCGGGGTCATTGATTCACTTTATCCGGGTGCAAGGGGCGTAATCAGGACGGAGGCATCCTGAGCGAAGTCGAAGGCATCCTGAGCGAAGTCGGAGGCATCCTGAGCGTAGTCGAAGGCATCCTGAGCGTAGTCGAAGGATGCCGTTCTCCACGCCGCAGAGCCCAGGCGCGCTTCGATACCATCCCGAGCGTTGTGAGGGACTGCGCTCAGCGTGCCAGGGCTCCGAAAACCTCGTGGATCCCTGGGCAAGGCCGGCCGGTGCGACGTCCCCTCGCCGCCCTCCTGCCGGATCACTCTTCCTGGTCCGTCCCGCGGTCCTTGCCGCAGGTACACTGCCCGGCTTCGTGGCGACCGCAGGGCGCCATGGCCTTGGCCTGCAGCGCCTTCAACTCGTCGTAGGGTTGGAGCTCGTGCAGGTAGAACTCGGCTCGCTTGCCGTCGTCCAGCGCCACGATCACTGCCTGCTTGAGCGCCAGCACTTCGGTCACGCGCCCTTCCCCGGCGGGCGTGATGACGCGCTTGTTGCGTTTGGGCATCGTCTTGCGGGCTTCGACGTATTGCTCGTATTCATACACCAGGCAGCAGCGCAGACGGCCGCACATCCCGGTGATCTCTTGCGGGTTGAGCGAGATCCCTTGCGCCTTGGCCATCTTGATCGAGATCGG
>Ga0209109_10000974_pt1 | contig 15777 bp, 11 predicted proteins | sample Rifsed10ft2_FD_184004 | JGI IMG/M metagenome (GOLD analysis project Ga0209109, IMG submission 184004) | Soil microbial communities from Rifle, Colorado, USA - sediment 10ft 2 (version 2) | ecosystem: Environmental > Terrestrial > Deep subsurface > Rock core/Sediment | place: Rifle, Colorado... | reverse complement strand
GGCCGTGTCGGTGCGTGAGGTCCGGGCCTGCGCCCGGGTCGATCCCGCCGAGTCCGGGTCGGCGGGCGGCGTCCTGCTCGTCTCACCCGACCTGGCTCTGTCGTCCTGGCTCGCCGACATGTCCGGCGACCACCCGCTGGCGGCGATCGCCCTGGCGACCCTGGCGGCGCTGGCGGCGGCCTCCTTCCCTCCGATTCAGGTGACGATCTCCTCCTCCATCCCGGTCGCTTCGGGATTGGGCTCGAGCGCCGCCGTCTCGGTTGCCGTCGCCCGGGCGCTGAACGAGCATTTCGGCGGCTCGCTCGGTGACGACCGGATCTCGGCGCTGGCATTCGGCGTCGAGACCATCCACCATGGAACCCCTTCCGGGATCGACAACACCGTCGTCGCCTTCGACCGGCCCGTCTTTTTCCGGCGCGGCGAGTCCCCGGAGCCGCTGTCCATCGGCGGCAAGTTCCATTTCCTGATCGGGGACACCGGCATCACCGCGCCCACGGCCGAGGCCGTGGGGAAGGTCCGGCGGCGGTGGCAGGCGGATCCCGCGGCGCTGGAGACTGCCTTCGACGGCATCGCCGGCCTCGTCCTGGATGCGCGACAGGCCCTCGTGCTGGGGGATGTCGCTCGGCTTGGCGCCGACCTCCGGCGCAATCACGCTTTGCTGAAGAGGCTCGACGTGTCCTCGAAGGAACTGGATCGCCTGGTCGAGGCAGCCGACGCCGCCGGCGCGCTCGGCGCGAAAATGTCGGGGGGCGGGATGGGCGGCAACATGATCGCCCTGGTCGCCGCCGAGCGGCGCCAGCCCGTGGCCGAGGCCCTGCGGCAGGCAGGCGCCGTCGCCGTCCTTCAGACAGAGGTCGGTCCGTGATCTTCCTCAAGCTGGGCGGGTCGCTCATCACCGACAAGGCCCACGCCGAAACGCCGCGCCTCGATGTGCTGCACCGTCTCGCCCAGGAGATCGCCGACGCCCGCCGGTCGGATGCGTCGCTGCGCCTGCTCATCGGCCACGGCTCGGGTTCGTTCGGGCACGCCGCCGCCGCCCGCCACGCAACGCAGCATGGCGCCTCCACGCCCGAGCAGTGGCTCGGTTTCGTCGACGTTTGGCGGGCGGCCAATCGGCTGAACCGGATCGTCGTCGACGCGCTCAGCGACGCCGGAGTGCCGGTAATCTCCTTCCCCCCCTCGGCCTCTTCGCTGGCGCGCGGGGGGCAGGTCACCGAGTTGGCGGACCTCCCGGTCCAGCGCGCCCTCGAGGCGGGGCTGATCCCGCTCGTGCAGGGGGACGTCGCCTTCGACTCCGCCCAGGGGGCCTGCATCCTGTCGACCGAGCGCGTCTTCACCTGGCTGGCGCCGCGGCTTCACCCTCGCCGCATCCTCCTGGCCGGGGCCGATGCCGGTGTCTTCTCCGACTTCCCCGCCAATGCCGACCTGCTCCCGGAGGTCTCCCAACTCGACCTGGCCGAGAAGCGCGTCGGAGCATCGGCGGCCGTCGATGTGACCGGCGGCATGGCCGATAAAGTCCGCAGCGCGCTGGACTGGGCCCGGGCGGACCCATCCGTCGAAATCCGCGTCTTCTCCGGCGAGGAGCCCGGACAGCTCCGGTCGGCGCTGCTCGGCGGCCGGCCTGGCACACAGGTCGTCTGGGTGCGGCAGCCGGCCTAGTGCCCCCTTGGCGCCCGCCTCACCCCCTAACCTTCCATCCACCCGCTGACGGAAAGCACTTGCCTCCGACCCTTGAGCCTTCTACCCTCGATCATGCCGCCGGGCGACCGGCGGAGAAACCGCGCCAGCCAATGGAGGTCGGACAATGACCGAGCGCAAGAGAGTCTCCCTCCCACTCCTCTTCCAGAAGCTCGCGGCTGGACAGCCGATCACGATGCTGACCTGCTACGACTTCCCGACGGCCACCTTTCAGGAACAGGCCGGGATCGACATCGTCCTGGTGGGCGACAGCCTCGGGATGACGATGCTGGGATACGAATCGACCTTGCCGGTCACGATGGAAGACATGATCCGCCATTCGCAGGCAGTGCGGCGCGGGACGCCCAACGCCTGGCTGATCGGAGACATGCCGTACATGAGTTACCAGGCCAGCGTCGAATCGGCCATTCGCAACGCCGGACGCTTCATGGCCGAAGCCGCTTGCGACGCAATCAAACTCGAAGGCGGGATCGAGATGGCCGACCGGATGGCCGGCATCGTCGCCGCCGGGATTCCCGCCATGGGCCACCTGGGGCTGACCCCGCAGAGCGTCAGCGCCCTGGGCGGCTTCCGCGTGCAAGGCAAGGGTGCGCTGCAAGCCAAGAAGATCATCGACGACGCCAAGGCTCTCGAGCAGGCCGGCGCTTTCGGCGTTCTGCTCGAGATGGTCCCCGACCGCGTCTGCCGGCTGATCACCGAGCGCGCCGAACACTGTCTGATCATCAGCCTGGGCTCCGGGCCGCACGCCCATGGCCAGCTGCTGATCTACCACGATATGTTCGGCCTGTACCCGCGCTTCAGGCCGCGGATGGCCAAGGTCTTCGGCGAGGCGGGCAAGGTCATTCTGGGCGGACTGCAGCAGTACGTCAAAGAAGTATCCGATCGTTCCTTCCCGCAGCCCGAGAATTGGTTCGGCATGGGCGACGACGAGTACACCGAATTGCTCGACTTGCTCGGGTGATCGTCATGGCCCTGCCGGGGAACTCGAATCTCAGAAACGCGCCGAGGTGGCCATCGCGCATCGCATCGCGGAGGGGATTGGCCGCCAGTGTTCATTCCCCTCGCTGAGCGGCGCAGTCGCTTCGTGACCGCTCCGCTCAGGGAGGGTAAGGAAGGAGAACCAAGTGACAACCGATCTACGATCCCGCTTGGCCATTCCGGCCCAACGGCTGGAGGCTCTGAACAGCCTGTTGCTCACCCCCGACTCCCAGGTCGTCGACGAATTCCTGGCGGTGGTGGCGAAATACGGCACGCCGGAGGAGATCAACCGCAAGGCGGAGGACGCCGGCTCGCTGGAGGCGCTGCTCAAACGCGTGCGAGCTCACACCCCGGAGTACGCCGCCGATCTGGTTTGGCTCGAGAAGCAGCGCGACCGCGGCGCCTTCGTCACCCTCGGCGACTACCGCCGTCAGGTCTTGGGCGACGGCGCCGCCCACCAACGGTTCAACGAGGCCTCGGCGGTAACCCTGGAAGTCAGCGCGGCGCAGTACTTCCCGTGGTTGATCGACTGCGCCCGCCGGGCCGTCGCCGACCGGTCGCTGGTTCCCGGCCGCTTCATCCGCGTGCGCCGGATGAAGGAGCAGGAAGCCGACGGCGACCTGGCGGCCTTCGCCGCCGGGGTGCAGATCATCGGCGCCAGCATCGTCGAGACTCTCGACACGCGCGGCACCGACGGCTCGAACGTCCACCTCGGCGGACCCGAGACGATCACCGGCTACTTCGGCGGCGTCGGCCAGCCGAATGAGCACGCACTCCAGTGGCTCGACGAGTATCTGTATTACTACACGAACTACGGTGTCCGTCAGGTGCTCAACGTCAATTCAGGGACCATCCTGCTCGGCTACATGCTCCACCGGTTGGGCGTCGACATCGAGTTCAAGATCTCGGTCTTCGTCGGGAACGACAATCCCTACGCCGCCTTGTGGACGCTGCTGGGCGCCAAGCTCTTTTCGCGCGACGACGGCTCCTCGCCTCTGATCGGATTCAACTGGAGCAACTCCATCGACAATGGGACCCTCGAACGGGCCAACGCCTTTCGTCGGGCGCTGGGTTTCGAGTCGGTCGTGCGCTTCGAGCACCACATCACCGAGACCTGGAAGAACATCGTCCGGCAGCCCTACAACCGGCGCGCCGAGCTGGTGGAGATCGCCGGGCGGGTTCCCAACATCTCGGCCAAGCATGAGGGCGGCGAAGTGGAGATCGAGCCCACCCGCCCGCATCCGTCGGACATCCTGGACTACTTTCGCGAGAAGCAAGAGGTCATCGCCTCCGGCGATTGGGATCACCTTCACCAGAACTTCCTCGACAAGGTCGATTCGACCAACCGCACCGCCCGGGCGCTGACCGAAGCCGGGTTGACGTTCGTCGCCGCGACCCGGTTGCATCGGTGACGGGTTGTGCCTGGCGTTCTCGCCATCCGATCAAGAAGATGCCGACCCCCGTAACCCTCACCCCCGGCCCTCGCGACACCCGCACTTGCGGCGGCCCGAACGGGGTTCGGTGCAGGTGCAGCCCTGTAGGCCTCACACGCATGGCAGAGCCTTGCTACTCATTCCCCTCTCGGCCACGCGCCTGCATCGGGAGTTTGCCCTCCGGAGAGGGGGTCAGAGGGCCGTCTCGCCCTCGCGCAGCATCCCGGTGGGGACGGCGGGCCGGGGCACTCGGCCCGAGCGGGGTGAGGCCGAAGGCGACTTCCCTGCCGGCCCCCAAATCGTCTGCCGCGTCGTGGAACTCTCCTAGGAGGTCTGAATGATCCCCAAGGCCATGGAAGCGTTCCTCCGCGATCGCCTTCCGGAACGGACGTGGGATCGACGCCTGCGCCGTGAGGGGGGCCTGGCCTCGATCGAGTTCGGGCCGTTGGATATCGAGCGCCTCGCCCGCCTGGGGATCACCGTCGACGCCCTCGGCCCGTTCCTGGTGGCATGCCTGTGGGACGAGGAGTCACCGCTCGAGATCGGCGGCTACCTGGTCGTCGACAATCTGGCGATGGGACGGCCTTCGATGGGCGGCATTCGTATGCTCCCCGATCTGACCCCGGCGGCGGTGCACAACCTGGCGCGCGGGATGACGCTCAAGAACGCCGCCGCCCAGCTTCCTTTTGGCGGCGGTAAGTCCGGGATCGTCGCCTCCCCGCGCCTTCCCGCCGAAGAGCACCGGGCGGTCGTGACCGGTTTCGCCCGTCTGATCCGCCGCTTTCGAACCATCTACCTGCCCGGCCCGGACGTCGGGACCAACGACGAAGACATGCGGACGGTCGCCATCGAGAACGGCCTGGACAGCGCCGTCTCGAAGCCGGCCGACATGGGCGGCAACCGCATCGACGAACTCGGCGCGGCCGGCGGCGGCTGCATCATCGCCTTGCAGGCCTTGCTCGAGGAAATGCCGCGCCTGGCGCAGCATCCATCCTTCAGCGGGCTGCACGTCCCGGCCGCGGAAGAGGTGACGGTGCTGATCCAGGGTTTCGGCGCCGTCGGCGCGCATGCCGCCCGCCTCCTCCAGGAACGGGTACCGGGCGCCCGCCTGGTCGGCGCCAGCGACGCCCAGGGCTACCTCTTCTCGGCCGCCGGCCTGCCGGCCCCCGAGCTCTTCGACCTGTGGAAGAAGCGCGGGCTGGTGACGATGGCGTACGGCCGACCCCTGCTGGATGTCGACTCGGCCGCGCCCGGGCTCAAGCTCTCCACCGACCCCAACGACCTGTTGCGCGAGTCCGCCTTCTGTCTCATCCCGGCCGCGCCGGTCCCCAACTACCTCGACGTCGATCCCGCTTCGAACCCTTCGATGACGGTCGACCGCGCCGGCCAGTGGTCCGTCATTGTCGAGGGCGCCAACACCTACTCCCCCGACCCCGCCCGCCGTCAGGCTCGCGCCCGGATGGAACGCGCCATCTACCGGCAGCGCGGCACATTGATCGCCACCGACTACCTGGTGAATTCCGGCGGAGTGATCTTCGCCGCCCAGGAGCACATCATCCGAACCCCCGACGGTCTTCGCCTTCCGGAGGAAATTCTGGGAGACCGCCAGCAGGTAGCGGCCTGGCTTCAGGCGCATTCGGACGCCCTGCAAGCGTTAGCCGAACAGCGGCGCCTGGCCGGCGAGGCCTACCGCGAAGAAGTCATCCGTCGCAACATGCGCGAGCTGATCGATCTGCTGCTCGAGGACGCCGACCGGCTCCCCTATGAAGCCGCCGAACGCATCAGCGTTCGCCGCATTGCCGCCGGGGAGAGTGAGCGGACCGCCGCCGACATCATGAGCGAGATCACCCTGGCGGAGGCCTCCACGCCCCTGCAGCAGGCCGCCGCCGCCCTCGTCGAATGCGGCTGTCCGCTTATGGCCGTCGTCGACCGGTCCCAGTCGCTGGCCGGGGTAATCACCGAATGGGATTTCGTGCGCGCCACGGCCGCTGGAACCCCGCCCAACACACCCATCGAAGCGATCATGACCCGCCAGGTCGTCACCGCCGCCCCCGGAGACAGCCTGCTGGAAATCCTGCGCCGGCTGGAGCACCACGAGTACAGCGCCCTGCCGGTCGTCGATGGCGGGCGGGTCGTCGGCATCGTCTCGTCCGACCTGCTGGCGACGCGCTCGTTGACGCGCCTGTTGCAGGGTCAGGTGGCGGAGAGATAATCCTTCGTGTTTGCTCAGGACAATATCGCACGTGAGCGAAAGGAGCCCTTTGGGGATTCCTTTCCCGCACCTTTGCCTGGGGCTCGGGGCTCGCTCGGAACGACATTGCAGAGGGGCTTCTCTCTTCATGTCATTCCGAGCTCCGCGTCGCGGGGCGAGGAATCCCCGAGGCGCGCTCCCCGGTGGGACCTCGGGTGGGAAGGGCCTTGCGGCGCAGTGCCCGCGCAGGCGACCCGGAGCGGGCGCAAGAAACCGAGACTCCCTCCAGCGAGAGAAAGTAAGATTGGCGTACTCACCCCAGGGAGGGAAGGATGAAAGCCCTGCTGGAGAAACTACAGATCAAGGCGCTCAACCCCGGCGCGTGCTCCGGCCCGGAGGCCTGGATCGACGACCCCGGTGGGACCGAGCTCGTCTCGTACGACCCGGCCACTGGTCAGCCACTTGCTTCCATCCGCCAGGCGACGCCCGAGGCGTACGACGGCGTCCTGGCGGCCGCCGTCGGAAGCTTTTCCGAGTGGCGAGAGACCCCCGCGCCCGCGCGCGGCCAGCTCCTGCGCGATTTCGGCAGTCTGCTTCGCGAGTTCAAGGAGCCCCTGGGCGAGCTGGTGAGTCTGGAAATGGGGAAGATCCGGGCCGAGGGTCACGGCGAAGTACAGGAGATGATCGACATCTTCGACTTTGCCGTCGGACTCTCGCGCCAGCTCTACGGCCTGACGATGCACTCGGAACGCCATCAGCACCGCATGTACGAGCAGTGGCATCCACTCGGGCCGGTCGGTGTGATCACCGCCTTCAACTTCCCCGTGGCGGTGTGGTCGTGGAACGCCGCCATCGCCCTGGCGTGCGGCGATCCCGTGGTGTGGAAGCCGTCTTCGTACACACCGCTGGCGGCGATCGCCGCGACGCACCTGGCCAACCGGGTCTCGGCCGACCACGGCCGGCGGGGTCTCTTCAATCTGGTCATCGGAACCGGCCGTCAGATCGGGGACCGCATGCTCGCCGATCGGCGTCTGCCGCTCATCTCGTTCACCGGCTCGACGCAGGTCGGCCAGCGTGTGGCCGAGACCGTCGCCGGTCGCTTTGGGCGGACGATCCTCGAGCTCGGCGGCAACAACGCCATCATCGTCGCCGAAGACGCCGACCTCGACCTGGCGGTGCGCGCCATCCTCTTCGGCGCCGTCGGCACCGCCGGCCAGCGCTGCACGACGACGCGACGTATCATCGCGCAGCGCGCCGTTCTGCCCGAGCTCTCCCGCCGCCTGGTGGCGGCTTATCAGCAGGTGCGCATCGGTAATCCGCTCGATCCGGCCACGCTGATGGGGCCATTGGTCGCCGGGACTTCGGTGGAAGAAATGCTCGATGCCCTTCAGCAGGGGCTGGCCGATGGGGGTCGCATTCTTACCGGCGGCAAGGCCCTTTCGGAAATCGGACCGAACTTCGTCGAGCCGACCATCGTCCACATGCCGGCCCAGACCGACATCGTCCGCCGGGAGACCTTCGCCCCGATCCTGTATTTGCTCGAGTACGACGATCTCGACGAAGCGATTCGCCTGCACAACGACGTGCCGCAGGGGCTCTCGAGCGCTATCTTCAGCGAGAGTATGCGCACCGTCGAGCGCTTCCTTTCGACCGGCGGGTCGGATTGCGGGATTGCCAATGTCAATATCGGGACTTCCGGAGCCGAGATCGGCGGGGCCTTCGGAGGAGAGAAGGAGACCGGCGGCGGGCGCGAGTCAGGGTCGGACGCCTGGAAGCAATACATGCGGCGCCAGACCAACACCATCAACTGGTCCCACGAGTTGCCGTTGGCTCAGGGCATCCGATTCGGGGAGGAAGGCGCCCATTGAACGAGGAGACGCCCCCGCCAACGCGGCCAGCCGAGGACAATGCCCATAGGGGTGGTGGAACGCCACACGGAGCCTGATTTTCCAATCCGCTTCGCAGGGGAACGAGGGTACCCTTCGATCCCCTGCGGGCTGGCGAGACCCGCGCACCTGGGAGGGTGATCAGGGTGTGGGAGTGGCCTCTTCGCCGGGTCCCGGCGTCGGGGGCGCTTCCAACACCGGCACACCGGCCAGGTCGCCGGAGACGTCGACGGCCCCCGACCACACCCAGCCGTTGATCCCCTGCCCGATTCGGGTGACGAGGTACCAGGTTCCAATCGGCGAGTCGTCGTAGCGGCCGATGATCTGCGCCGCCTGTCCCTGTAGAAACAGATCGACGATCTGGTACTCTTCCCCCGGACCGCTGCGGACCGATACGTTGTACTTCGCCGTCGCGGCGGCGAAATTGGGTGTGGCGGTTTCGCTGGGAGTCGCGGTGGGCGGAGGGATGGTCGGCGTGGCGGTCTCCGGCACCGGAGTGGCGGTGTCGGTCGGGGCGCTACGGGTCTGCTCGGCGATCGCCTGCGCCGTGCGCAGGACGTCGTCGCTGGAAAGGGTCGGCGTTCCGGAGGCGCCTCGGCATCCAGCCAACAGACTCAGGATCAGGACCGCACCTATCCACTTCATTCGATGAAAACGCATGTTTGCTCCGCGCCTCCTGCCGTCGCTGCGCAGCGGGGCGGGAGTATACCAAAGCCTGCGGAGGCTCGACTCCGCCATCCGCCTTCGGCCAGGACTACCACGCCCGGCGTCTCGAACGGGGATCGTTCCTAGGTTCACACACCGCCCTCGGGCCCGCTTGCGACTGGCGGCTTCTCGTTCCTCCGGCCGGTGGTACTCTCGTCCTCTCGCAGCCTCCCACCCCGGTCGTATCATGGCTGTATGAGCAACCGTCCGGAGGGCGCCGTCGATCCTCGCGTCTCGGTACGGGAGCGAAAGACGGGGAGCCTGAGCGACCCGCGCCAGGAGCGCCTCAATTGGGAGGCCCAGGTGCGCGAGTCGGAAGAGCAGCTCGAGCGCTCGCGCACCCGGCTGCTCTCGGCGGCGGTGGCCTTCTGCGATGGGTCGATCAGCGGCGGCCAGTTGCGGGCGGTACGTGAGCTTCTGCGGGAACAAGAAAACCGACTGACGGCGCTCAACCAGAATCCGGTGCCGCCGTTCGTAGAAGAGGCTCCCCCGGCGCCCAGCGCGGTCCACGAGATCGAACCGGCCAACCCGCTGGAGTGGGAAACCGTGCCGGACCTTCCCGGCGATGTGTCCCCCGAGCTGCGGGACATGTTGGTGACGCTGGATAGCAAGATCGAGCGGTTGGAAACGGACCGGCAGCAGGGGCGGGTCAACGCCTCGCAGTACCGGGCCATTCGCAAGCACTACCTCGACCAGCGCCAGGTGGCCGTCCGTCTGCAACGTGCCCATCCCGACAGCGATCGCTGGCGGGTCGTTCTCGAGGAGGGCAAGACTTCGTTCCTGCTGCAGCTCAACGAAGCCGTCCTGCGCAGCTTTACGCTGTACGACATGCGCAGCCGAGCGCGCATCTACTCGCAGGGCGAGCTCCCTCCGGCGGCGGAGCAGGCTTTCCGGCTGCTGGCCACCTTCGGGCCCGACGGCCCTCAGGCACAGCCCGGCCGCATGCTCGGGATGCAGGCTGAAGACGGATCGTCGTATCTGCTCATCCCCGGCAAGTACACCGTGGCTCTGGTCGTCTTCACCCAGGACCCTCCGGCCTGGCAGCTGCGGGCGATGCGCGAGGTCCACAGCAATTTCGAGGCGGCCAACAAGGCCACGCTCGCCCGCGGTGAACGCCAGACGCTGATCTTCCCCGACCTGTCGCGCTTCATTCGGGAGTGAATTGGGTCTCGCGTAGGGGTACGGCATGCCGTGCCCCTACGCAAGTGAGGAGGAACGAGGGGCGCCGGATGGCCGGCGCCCTTTTGCTCTTGCGTAGTAATCCCGAGGGTCGCCCGGAATCCTCGAAGGAGGCCGGGCCTACTTCTTTTTATCCGCCAGCGCCGCTTGCGCCGCCGCCAGGCGGGCGATCGGCACCCGGAACGGGGAGCACGACACGTAGTTCAGCCCGATCTTGTGACAGAACCAAACCGACTTGGGATCGCCCCCGTGCTCACCGCAAATGCCGACTTCGAGTCCTTTGCGCGCCTTGCGCCCGGCCCTGACGGCCATCTCCATCAGCTTGCCGACGCCGCGCTCATCGATGCTGGCGAACGGATTCTCCGGCAGGATCTCCTTCTCCAGGTATTCCATCAGGAAACCGGACTCGGCGTCGTCGCGCGAGATGCCGAAGGTCGTCTGGGTCAGGTCGTTAGTGCCGAAGGAGAAGAACTCGGCGTAGCGGGCGATCTCATCGGCCGTCAGCGCCGCGCGCGGGATCTCGATCATCGTGCCGAACTTGTAGTCGATCTCGATGCCCTGCTCCTGCATCACCTTGCGCGCCTCGGCCTCGAGCGCCTGCCGCTGCACCTTGAGCTCGTTGACGTGCGACGTCAACGGGATCATGACCTCGGGATGGACGTCGACCTTGTCCTTGGCGCAGGTGCAAGCCGCCTCGAAGATGGCGCGCACCTGCATGATGGTCAGCTCGGGGATGTGGATCCCCAGCCGCACGCCGCGCAACCCGAGCATCGGGTTGGCCTCCCGCATCGACTCGACCGCCGCCAGCATGCTTTCCTTCTCGCGCAGGCCTTTAGGGTCTTTGCGGGTGATGCGCAGTTCGGTCGTCTCCTGCAGCAGGCTGTCGTGCGACGGCAGGAACTCGTGCATCGGCGGGTCGATCAGGCGGATGATGACCGGCAGCCCGTCCATGGCGCGGAACAAGCCGTCGAAATCTGAACGCTGGAACGGCAGCAGGGCCGCCAGCGCCCGGTTGCGTTCCTCCGGGTCTTTGGCCAGGATCATCTGCTGCACGAACGGCAGCCGGGTCTGCTCGAAGAACATGTGCTCGGTACGGCACAGCCCGATGCCCTGGGCGCCGAAGCGGCGCGCCCGCTCGGCGTCGCGCGGGTAGTCGGCGTTGGCCCACACTTCGAGGCGGCGGAAATCGTCGGCCCAGCCGAGCAATTTGATCAGGAAGGGGTCGGTCACGTCGGGCAGGATCGTCGTCAGCTGGCCGGCGTAGACATCCCCCGTGCCGCCGTCGATGGAGATCCAGTCTCCCTCCTTGAAGGTGCGCCCGTGGACCGACATTCTGCGCGCCTCGAGGTCGATATCGAGCGCCGCCACACCGACGACGGCCGGCTTGCCGAATTGGCGGGCGACCAGCGCCGCGTGCGAGGTGCGCCCGCCGCGGCTGGTCAGGATGCCGTTGGCCGCCAGCATGCCGTGGACGTCGTCCGGCTTGGTCTCCGGGCGGACCATGATCACCTGCCGCTTTTCCCCCTTGGCCCAGCGCTCGGCCAGGTCGGCATCGAAGGCGATCATCCCCACCGCCGCCCCCGGCGACACGTTCAGCCCGCCGGCGATGCGGTCGGCGGCCTTGCGCGCCGCGCCTTCGAACTGCGGATGCAGGTAGAAGTCGACCTGATCCGGTTTGACGCGCTGGACCGCCGTCTGGCGCGTGATCAGCTTCTCGGACACCATGTCGACGGCGATGCGCACCTCGGCCTGCGCCGTGCGCTTGGCGTCGCGCGTTTGCAGCATCCACAGCTTGCCGCGTTCGATGGTGAACTCGACGTCCTGCACGTTGTGGTAATGGCGCTCGAGGGTCCGGGCGACGCGGGCGAACTGCGCGTAGACTTTGGGCATCTCGCGCTTGAGCTCGGCGATCGGCTTGGTGATGCGCGTGCCGGCCACGACGTCCTCGCCCTGGGCGTTGGTCAGATAGTCGCCTTCGATCTCCTTCTCGCCGTTGGTCACGTTGCGGGTCGTGGCGACACCGGTGCCGGATCCCTGGCCCATGTTGCCGAAGACCATCGTCACGATGTTGACGCCGGTGCCGAGGTCGTGGGCGATATGAGCGGCATTGCGATAGTCAAAGGCCCGCTTCCCGTTCCACGACTTGAAGACGGCTTCGATCGCCAGTCGGAGCTGCTCTTCGGGATCGGTCGGGAAGGGCTTGCCGGTCTCGCGGCGGACGATCTCGCGGAAGGCCTTGGTGATCTCCTGGAAGTCGGCGGCCGTCAGGTCCGAATCGCTTTCGACGCCGCGGCGCTTGCGGAAGTCCGTCAAGACGTGCTCGAACGGTTCATCCGCCACGCCCAGCACGACGGAACCGTACATCTGGACCAGGCGGCGGTAGGCATCGAAGACGAATCGGGCGTCCCCCGTCAGCGCGATCATGCCTTGGGCCGTGACGTCGTTCAAGCCGATGTTGAGAACGGTGTCCATCATCCCCGGCATCGAGAACTTGGCTCCCGATCGACAGGAGACAAGCAAGGGCCGCGCCGGGTCGCCGAGCGTCTTGCCGGTCTTGCGCTCGACGACCTTGAGCGCCGCCAGCACCTGGGACCACAGCCCCGGCGGGAATTTCTCGCCCTTCTTGAGGTAGGCGTTACAGGCCTTGGTGGTGATGGTGAAACCAGGGGGCACCGGCAGGCCGATGCGCGTCATCTCGGCCAGATTGGCGCCCTTGCCTCCGAGCAGGGCGCGGACGCCGTCCCACGAACCGGCGGCGCTCTGCGCCGCTCGCACTTCTTCGAATCGGAAGACCCATTTGGTCGGCATGCAACGCCTCCGGCGTGTTCCGTGGATGCACAGGACTGGCGCCGCGGATTCTCCTCGGCGCCAGGAGCCTATGATACCGCCTTTCGTCCGCCTGGCTGTCACCGGCGCAGGTGAGCAAAACCACTGTGTGAGGGAACGCCGCCGCGGACGGATTCGGTTCAGAGTAGGGGAGCGGATTAAAGGCCCTGCCGGGGATCGCCCATCAAGCGGCTTCCCACCGCCACCTTTCCCGATCCCTCGACATACCGAGGCGTTCCTGATGAAGGTCCGCGGCCGAGGGGGAGGACGTATGGGGGAGAGGCAGGCGTGGGGCTTTACCCGCGCCTGGCAAGGACGATGCTGGCGGCCTACTCGAGCGGCAGGCCCACCAGAATCTGATCGCCCTCGACTCGCACCGGATAGGCCGGGATGTCCTCGACTGCCGGAGGCCGTGTGGCTTTGCCGCTGGCCAGGTCGAACTCGCCGCCGTGGCGCGGGCATTCGATCGCCTGACCGTCGATTTCGCCCTCCGCCAGTGGCCCACCGTCGTGCGAACAGATATCGGCAATAGCGAAATACGTGCCGGCGATGTTGAAGACCGCCAGCGACACATCGCCGATGTCGACCAGGATGCGCTGGCCGTTGCCGACCTCGTCCGTGGTGGCGACCGGCACGAACTCGAGCTTGTCGGTTTCGACGGTTCGGTAGTTGAACACGACGGATTCTCGGGAGGGCTAGGCCAGGTCTTGCTCGAGGGACTCGATCCCGTAGACGCCGGCCTTCAGTACTTTGAGGGACAACAGGGCGCACTTGAGGCGGACCGGGCCGAGTTCGATGCCGAGCATCTCGAGGATGTCGTCCTTGCCCATCTGCTTGACCTGGTCCAGGCTCTTGCCGACGACCGCCTCGGTCAACAGGTCGGCGGAGGCCTGGGAGATGGCGCAGCCCACGCCGGAGAAAGCGGCCTCGCTTACCCTGCCCTGAGCATCGACGCGCACGTCGATGCGGATGCGGTCACCGCACAGGGGATTGTCATCCTCATAGGTGTAGTCGTGAGGATCCAGCTCGCCCTTGTGGCGGGGATTCTTGTAGCGGTCGATGATCTGGTCTCGGTACAGGTCGTCCATGAGCGCCTCAGGAGTCAGCAACCCAGTCTATGTGCCAAGCCCCCCACCCCTAACCCCTCCCCCGCCTGCGCTTGGTTTCGTCCCTCGCGAATCTTGCGGGGGAGGGAGAGACCTCTAAGGGATAGGGGGGAGCAGAGCTCCCCCCTATCCCTTAGAAACCCTCCCCCTATCCGCCACATATCTGCACAGGAGTGCACGCCGTCCGCGGAGAGGGGGTAGGGGGTGAGGCGCTAAGCGCGAATCTCCAAGTGTCACGCAAACACTTCCTTCACTTTGTACAGCCCGCGCACCAGCGTGTCGACTTCGCTCTCGGTATTGTACAGATAGAACGACGCCCGGGCGCTGGCCGGCAGTCCGAGCCGCGCGTGCAGCGGCATGGCGCAGTGATGGCCGGCGCGGATCGCGACGCCTTCGCTGTCGAGCACCTGCGCGATGTCGTGCGGGTGGACGCCGTCCAGGGTGAACGAAACCACGCCGCCCCGCCGCTCGATCGGCGGACCGAAGACGCGCACCCCCGGGATTTCCTCGAGGCGTTCGATGGCGTAGCCGGCCACTGCCTGCTCGTGGGCGTGGATCGCCTGGCGCCCGGTTTCGGCCAGGTAGTCGGCGGCGGCGCCGAAGCCGATCGCCTCGGCGATGGCCGGCGTGCCGGCCTCGAACTTATACGGCACGCGGTTGGCTTCGAAGGAGCGCAATTCGACACGCTTGATCATGTCGCCGCCCCCCAGGAAGGGCGGCATCGCTTCGAGCAGCTCGAGCCGGCCGTAGAGGGCGCCGATGCCCGTCGGCCCGCACATCTTGTGGGCCGAGAAGGCGTAGAAGTCGGCGGCCAACGCCGTCACATCCACCGGCAAATGCGGCACGGCCTGTGCCCCATCGACGACGACCAGCGCCCCGGCGTCATGGGCCTGCCGGATGATCGCCTCGACCGGGTTGACCGTCCCCAGGACGTTGGACATGTGCGTCACCCCGACCAGCTTGGGCCGCAGCGACAGGAGGTCCGGCAGTGCCGCCAACTCCAGCTCGCCGCCGTCGGTCAGCGGGATGAACTCCAGGCGCAGGCCACGCTCGGCCGCCAGCATCTGCCACGGCACGAGGTTGGAGTGGTGCTCCATCTCGCTCAACACGATGACGTCGCCGTCGCGCACGTTGGCGCGCGCCCAGGTATGCGCCACCAGGTTGATCGCCTCGGTCGTGTTGCGGGTAAAGACGATCTGGCGAGCGTCGCCGGCGCCGATGAAGCGCGCCACACGCCGCCGCGCCTCTTCGTAGGCCTCGGTCGCTTCTTCCGCCAGCCGATGGACGCCGCGGTGGATGTTGGCGTTGTGCAGCTCGTAGAACGACTGCATCGCCTCCAGGACCGAGCGGGGCTTCTGCGACGTGGCGGCCGAATCGAGGTAGACCAGGGGGATCCCCGGGTACACCTCGCGGCGCAGCACCGGGAAGTCGTCCCGCCGCCGCACGACGTCGAAGACGGCCGCCTGGGGGCTGTGCTCGGACACCGCTACTTGCGCCGCGGTCGCGCGCGGCGAGCCCGTCGCACGCGCCGCCGCGTCGAGGGACGGATATTGGAGGCGCCTTGCTGGCAGAACAGGATGCGGTCGGGGACCATCCAGCCGTCGGTGAGGTAGACCTCTTCGACGAACTGGACCGCCACCATCTTGTAATCGGCCTGGACGACGATCCCTTGCAGCCAGTCGCGCACGCGCTCGCCGTCGCGATTGTGGTCGCACAGGACGTCGACGATCTCCCCGATGTTGTAGCGGTGTTCGGCCACGCCCGGCTTGACGGCG
>Ga0209109_10000972_pt1 | contig 15798 bp, 13 predicted proteins | sample Rifsed10ft2_FD_184004 | JGI IMG/M metagenome (GOLD analysis project Ga0209109, IMG submission 184004) | Soil microbial communities from Rifle, Colorado, USA - sediment 10ft 2 (version 2) | ecosystem: Environmental > Terrestrial > Deep subsurface > Rock core/Sediment | place: Rifle, Colorado... | reverse complement strand
CGAAGCGGTCGTGGTCAGCCCACTGCGGGCCGGCGGGGTTGTGCTTGAGGAGGCGCGTCCACAGCACGTAGGCCATCGCCGCCGCGCCCATGGGGAGGCCGGGGTGGCCGGAGTTCGCCTTTTGAATCGCGTCGGCTGAGAGGAAGCGGAGGGTGTTGATAGAGAGGTGATCTGAATCTGTCGCGGGCATCGCGTGGCCTTTCCAGAGCAGGGGTCGCAACTGAGAAATATAGCCCAAATTGAAAATAGAGGGAAATGCCCGAAGCAGGGTCTTCTTTGCTATAATGCCGCCTCATCCCTCACGCATAGTCCCGATTGGGCATTGAAAGGCGATCCATGGAAGAGAAACTGCAAGAACTCAAAACGCGGCTGGCCGAGGTCGCCGACCTGGAGCACGTGGCCGCCGTGCTAGAGTGGGATCAACAAACTTACATGCCCCCGGGCGGGGCCGACGAGCGCGCCGAGCAAACCGCCACAATCCGCAAGCTCGCCCACCAGAAATTCACCTCCGACGAGGTCGGGCGGCTGCTGGAGGACTTGCGCGGGCAGCTCACTGCGCGCGGCGCAGACCCGGAAGGCTACGAGGCCAGCCTCATTCGCGCCACCCTCCGCAAATACGAGCGGGAGCACAAGCTCCCCACCCAGCTCGTGGCCGAACTCGCCCGCACCACGGCGGCGGCGTACGATGCCTGGGTCAAAGCCAGAGTCAACAGAGATTTCGACGCGTTCCGGCCTCATCTCGAAAAAATCTTCGAGCTCAAGCGCCGGGAGGCGGCGTGTTTTGGGCCGCAGGACTCACCTTACGATCCTCTGCTCGACGAGTACGAGCCGGGGATGAAGGCCGCGCAGGTGCGCGAGGTGTTCGCCGAACTCAAGCGCGAACTCGTCCCGCTGGTCAGGGCCATCGCCGCGAAGCCGGAGATAGACGACTCCATTCTCCACAGAGACTACGACGAGCAGAAGCAGTGGGACTTCGGACTGGACGTGATCCTGCAATTCGGCTATGACGCCGAGCGCGGGCGGCAGGACAAAGCGCCCCACCCCTTCACCACCACGTTCGGCCTGGGCGACGTGCGCATCACGACGCGCCTCCACCGCGACCTGCTCTCCAGCGCGCTCATGAGCACCATGCACGAGTGCGGGCACGCCCTCTACGAGCAGGGCTTCGATCCCGCCTTTGCGCGCACACCGCTCGCCGACAGCGTCTCGCTGGGCATTCACGAATCGCAGAGCCGCATGTGGGAGAACCTGGTCGGGCGCAGCCGAGGTTTCTGGAAGTTCTGGTATCCCAGACTGCAAGGCGTCTTCCCAGGGCAGCTGGGCAACGTGAGTCGGGAAGTCTTCTACAAAGCCATCAACAAGGTCGAGCTCTCGCTCATCCGCGTCGAGGCCGACGAGGTGACCTATAACCTGCACACCATGCTGCGCTTCGAACTCGAGGTGGACGCGCTCGAAGGCCGCCTGCCGGTCAAAGACATCCCCGCCGCGTGGAACGCCAAAGTCAAAGAGTACCTCGGCCTCGACGTGCCCGCTGCGCGCGACGACCTGGGCTGCTTGCAGGACATCCACTGGAGCAACGGCTACATCGGCTACTTTCCCACCTACACACTCGGCAACCTCGCCTCGGTGCAATTCTTCGAGAAGGCGATTCAAGACGCGCCCTCCATCCCGGCCGACATCGAGCGCGGCGAGTTCGGCGGCCTGCTCGGCTGGCTGCGCGCGAACATCCACCGCCACGGGCGCAAATACCTCCCCGGCGAGCTCATCCAGCGCGTCACCGGCGGCCCGCTCAACGCCCGGCCCTATCTCGCGTATCTCAAGCGGAAGTACTCTGAGATATACAGCCTCTAAAAAGCCTGTGGAAGGTTACAGGCGGAAGGCCGTCTCGCCCCGGCGGGCCGGGCTTGCGGCCCGAACGGGGTGGCAAGTCCTCTCGCACTTGCCACCTTCCACTTTCCACCTGCCACTTGCCATTTGCCGCCTGTCACAATGATCCTCCTCTTCGACGTTGACGGCGTTCTCATCCGGAATCTGGCCTACCGCGCCGCGCTCCGGCAAACGGTCGCGTACTTCAGCCGCCGCCTCGGCCTCGGCGAGATCAGGCCCACCGACAGCGACATTGACGTGTACGAATCCCAGAGCATCACCGTCGAATGGGATTCGGGCGCGATCAGTGTGGCGGCGTTGCTCGTGGAGCGATTGAGGGCCTTCGAAGATCCCCCGACACGCGGGACCTCCGCCGCCACTCTCCCGCCCCGTCCTTCGGCACGCGAAGCGTTCGGCTCCGCTCAGGACAAGCGCTCAGGACAGGGATTTTGGGAGGCCCTCGACGAGTTGGGCGCGCAACCGGTCGCGATTGATCGCCCCGACTTCAGCGCACTCGCGCGCCGCGTGGGCGAGGCCACCCCGCCCGGCGGCCTGCCCGCGCACGCGGCGCTGTCACTGCTCCTGCACGACGTAGAGACGCGCCATCCCGCTCCGCTTCGCTTCAGGGACACGCGGGGCGCGTCTCTACTCACCTCTCTGCTCTCGAACTGCTACGACATCGACCGCGCGCCGGCGATGCAGTTGTTTCAGAACTACGTGCTGGGACACGAGCAATACACCCACTACTACGGCCTCGCCCCCCACGTGGAGACCGAGCCACTGCTGGAGAAACTCGACCGAACCAACCTTCAGCCCGACATGCGTGACCGGCTGCTGGCGCGGCGTTCAGCGGGCGAGGCTTTCCCCGTGATTTACACCGCGCGTCCCAGCCTCGGCCCGATTGAGCTCGCGGCCCAACCGCGCGGCTACACACCGGAGGCCGAGATCGCCGGCAAGCAGTCGGGGCTCGAGACGGTGCCGGTGATGGGCTTCGGCAAAGTCGCCTGGCTGGCGCAGCAGGTGGGGCTGTCCGGCATGGACCTGGTGAAGCCCTCGCCCGTGGAGGCCATGGCCGCCATCGCCGTGGCGCGCACCGGGCTGGAAATCGAATCGCTGAAGGCCGCATTCGCCGTCGCGCGCGGCGACCACCTGCGTTATCCCCTCACCCCCTGCGCGCACGAGACCGTGCACGTCTTTGAAGACTCGGCCAGCAGCCTGCGGGCCGTGACGCGCGCCGTGGAACTGCTCAACCGGCAGGGATTGGACCTGCGCCTCGTGCGCCACGGCATCGCGCCCGCCGGTTCCCCCAAACGCCCTTCATTAGAGAAGGTGGCGGATGTCGTTCACAATGACGTAAATGAGGGATTGGCGCAGGTTCTTCAGGAACTCAAGGAACAATAGGAACTGAAGGAACCGTGATCGAGTTCCCTCAGTTCCCCCCAGTTCCTTCACTTCCCGGCCTTTTCCGCATAATCGCTGTACCCCCCGATATACTCCGTCAACCGCCCCCCCTCCAACTCGACAATCCGGTTCACCGTGCGGTCGAGGAAATAGCGGTCGTGCGAGATCACCAGCACCGTCCCCTCGAACTCGGCGAGCGCATTTTCCAGAACTTCCGCCGAGGCGATGTCGAAGTTGTTCGTCGGCTCGTCGAGCAGGAGGAAGTTCGCGTCCGAGACGCCGCCGGGCAGCGCGAGCAGCGCCAGCTGCAGGCGGCTGCGCTCCCCGCCCGAGAGTTCTTTGATCTTCTGCGACGCCTGCCGGTACGAAAACAAATACCGGTTGAGAAACGCCACCGCGCCCTGCTCGGTGATGGGCCGCGCCCGCCGCACCGCGTCAATCAGCGTCATCTCGAAGTTCAGCGTCTCGTGCTCCTGCGCGTAATACCCCACCTTCACGCTCGGCCCGATCTTGACCTGGCCCGCGTCCGGCTCAGCCTGCCCGATGACGATGCGCAGGAGCACGGACTTGCCCGCGCCATTCGCACCGATGAGGCCGACGCGCTCGCCGTGCCGCACCAATAGATCCACCCCTCGCAGGGGCGACGTTTGCCGCCCCGCCTCCCCAAATGATTTCCGCACCCCAATCAATTCCAACACCTTGTTCGACCCACGCCAGCCGTTCAGCGCCAAATCCATCCGCCGCCGCTCCAGCACGGGCCGCTCCAGCTTTTCCACGCGCGCCAGCCGCGCCTCCATCGCGCGCACGCGGCTGGCAAACTTGTCACTGCGGATGACCCACTGCGAATACCGCTTGAGCGCCATTTCCAACCGCGCAATCTCACGCTGTTGAATCTGGTACAGCTCTTCCTGTCGCGCCAGCCGCTCTTCCTTGTCAACGATGTACGACGTATAGTCGCCCGCGAACATGAAGAGCCGGCCGTCCTCCAGTTCGGTGATGTGCGTCACGATGGCGTCGAGCAAATAGCGGTCGTGCGAGATGATGACCACCGCGCCCGGATAGTCGAGGATGAGCCGTTCGAGATACGCCTTGCCCGCCAGGTCGAGGTGATTGTCCGGCTCGTCCAGGAGCAGCACGGAGGGCCGCGCCAGCAGCAACCGCGCCAACCCGACCAGTTTCTTCTGCCCGCCGCTGAGCGCGCCGAGGGTCTTGTCGAAGTCTGCTTCCCAGAGGCCGAGACCCACCAGGGTTTCGCGCACCCGCTGCGGGTACGACTCGCCGCCGAGGGCCGCGAACTCGTCGAGGTATTTCTGCTGGTCAGCGAGGGCACGGGTCAACGTCTTCGGGTTGTTGTATACCTGCGGGTCGGAGAGCCTGGCTTCAATCCGGGCCAGTTCCGTTTCTACTTCTGCGATGCGGGCGTTGCCCGCCAGCGCCGCCGCGAGCACGGTGAGATCAGGATCGAGCTCCGGGTCCTGCGGCAGATATCCGATGGTCACGCCTTTAGCTTTGACCACCGCCCCGCCCGGCTCCGGCGTGAACTCGCCCGTGATCAGCTTGAGCAGCGAGGACTTCCCTGCGCCGTTGGGGCCGATCAGCCCGATGCGCTGGTCGTGCTGGATCTCCCAGAACAGGTTTTTGAAAATGGGCCGCGCCCCGAGGACGAGGCTCACGCCAGAAAGGCTAATCGAAATCATAGGCATCCAATGGAATGGCGCCGCGCATGGTACAAGCACCTGCGGATTTCGACAAGCGATGGCGGGTGCTATAATCAGCCAACTTTACGAATGGAGGATCAGCGGTTGCAAAGCATCTGGTCAAGAATCGGCATCGGGCTGGTGTTCGGTCTGGTTATTGTAGTTGGCCTCCTGCTCTTTGCCGACATCCGCGCGGTCGCTCACCTCATCACCCTCTTTCACTGGTCTTATGCGCCGCTCATCCTGAGCCTCACCCTCTGCAACTATGCGCTGCGCTTCCTCAAATGGCATTACTACATTCGCCTGATCGGGGCCAAGACAATTGGCTGGCGCGACAGCCTGCGTATCTTCATCGGCGGTTTCCCCTTGGCGCTCAGCCCCGGAAAAATCGCGGAACCGATCAAAGCTGTCTGGCTGAAACATTACACGGACGTGCCCGTCGCCCGCGGCATTCCCGTAGTGGTTGCCGAAAGGATCAGCGATGGGTTAGCTGTGCTGCTGCTCTCGACCCTCGGCGTGATCGCCTACCCTCAGTACTGGCCCGGTTTCGTGATCGTGTTGGTTGGATTGTCAGCCATCATCACGGTCAGCCAGATTCGCCCTGTGGCTCTGTGGATGCTTCGCCGGGGCGAACGCCTGCCCTTCATCTCGCGCTTCTCACGGCATCTCCACGAGTTCTACGAGAGCATGTATCAGCTGTTTGGCCCCAAGAGCACACTCATCGCCGTCGGACTAGGGATGGCTTCATGGTTGGGCGAAGGAATCGGATTCTACTTCGTCCTGCGCGGCCTGGGGCTACCCCCCAGCCTCCAAACGGCGTCCATCGCCGTGTTCGTGCTCTCGTTCTCCACCATCATCGGCGCGGTCTCTTCCCTGCCCGGCGGTCTGGGCGCCGCGGAAGTGAGCATCGCCGGGATGCTGGCCTTGACGCTCGGGACGCCGCAGGCCATCGCCGCCTCGGCCACGCTGCTCATCCGGTTCTTCACCCTCTGGTTCGGGGTGGCGCTCGGGCTGGTCGTCCTGCTCACCTCGCGCCGGTTGCTGCTGCTCGAGGTGCCATCAGCCGCTTAAAGTGGCAGGTTACAGGTGGCAGGTGGCAAGTCCTTCGACACTTGTCACCTGCCACTTGCCACCTGCCACCTCTTATGGTCACCCTCGAGCTGCATTCCCACACCCACGCCTCCGGCGACTGTCTGATGCGCCCGGCGGACATCGTGCGCACGTGCGAGCGCAAGGGCCTCCAGCGGCTGGCCGTCACCGACCACGACACCCTGCGCGGCGCGCTCGAGCTGCGCGACCTCGCGCCCGAACTGGTGATCGTGGGCGAGGAGATCATGACCACGCAGGGCGAACTGCTCGCCTACTTCGTCACGGAGGAAATCCCGCCCGGCCTCTCGCCGGCCGAGACGATTGCGCGCCTGCGGGCGCAGGGCGCGGCCATCAGCGTCTCGCACCCGTTTGACCGGCTGCGCAGGGGCGCGTGGCGCGAAGCCGACCTGGCCGCAATCCTCCCGCTCGTGGATGCGATTGAGGTGTTCAACGCCCGCTGCATCTACCCGGAGGACAACGCCCGCGCGCTTGCCTTTGCGCAAGACCATGCTAAACTCGGAACGGTCGGGTCGGACGCGCACTCGCATCGCGAGCTGGGGCGGGCGGCGCTCCGGGTGGAGCGCGCGCCGGCGACGGGCGCGGAACTCGTCGCCGCGCTCGCGACCGGGGAGCGCCTCACCCGCCTGTCGTCCCCGGCCATCCACTTCACTTCGACCTTCGCCAAACACTGGAAGAGGCTCGCCGGGCAAGTTGGCAACTTGCCCCACACAGACAAGCGCAATCCGCCATCAGGAGAGTGACCTATGGGCCTGATCATCATCACTTTCTTCTCGATCATCTTCGGGATCGCGCCCATGCTCATCTACGCGAGCTTCCTGTGGTGGCTGGACCGGTGGGAGAAGGAGCCGCTGCCCCTGATGGCCGCGGCGTTTACTTGGGGCTTCATCCCCTCCGCCATCTTCGCGCTGATCGCCCAACTCGTCCTCGACATCCCCACGACCGCACTGTTTTATTACAACGAGGTCGCCTATTCGCTCGTCAGCGCCAGCATCATCGCGCCCATGACCGAAGAAGGCATCAAAGGCTTTGCGGTGCTGTTGATCTTCATCTTCTTTTCCCGCGAGTTCGACTCGCTCCTCGACGGCATCATCTACGGGTCGCTGGCCGGCTTCGGCTTCGCCGCCATCGAGAACATCCTGTACTTCGTCAGCTTCGGCAGCGACCCCGCCAGCCTGGGCTGCCTGGTCTTCATGCGCGCTTTCCTGTTCGGCCTCAACCACGCCTTCTTTACCAGCCTGACCGGGCTGGGGTTTGCCGCGGCGCGCTACCAAAAAAACCTCCTGCTCAAAATTCTCTTCCCGCTACTCGGGCTGGCGGGCGCGATGTTCGCGCACGGCCTGCACAACGGGTTGGTCACCTTCGGCCTCATCGGCCTGCCGTTTGCGATCCTGGCCGACTGGTTCGGCGTGCTGGGCGTATTCGTCGTGGCGCTCGTCTCGCTGTATCACGAGGCCGGCTGGATCAAGAAATATCTGGCGGAGGAAGTGCAGTTAGGGAACCTCACGGCGGCGCAGGCGGCGATCATCGGATCGTTCACGGGCCGCATCGGGGCGAACATTGACGCGCTCAGCCGTGGAGGGGTTGGGAAGTGGTGGCGGGCACGGCGCTTCTACCAGCAATGCGCGGAGCTGGCCTACAAGAAACACCAGTTCGTGAAAATGGGCGACGAGGGCGGCAACCGGGCCATCATCGAAAGACTGCGCGGCGAGGTGCGGCAGTTGAGCGCACAGGTGTAGCCCTCATCCCCGGCCACCTGCCCCCGTCGCGGCCCTTCGACTGCGCGGCGCTCAGGGTGCACGCGACAGGGGAAGGGAGAAAGCGGCTGTGGTAAAATAATTCGCGCACGCCCCTGTAGCTCAGTGGATAGAGCGCCACCCTCCGGAGGTGGATGCCGGTGTTCGAGTCGCCGCAGGGGCACACACGGCCCGAAGCGTTTTGCGTCTTCGGGCTTTTTTGCTTTTAGGAGCTCCTATGATCGTGTACCTCAGGGTCAGTGTTTTGACGTCGAAAATTGAAACCTCGTTGCTAGATGGCGCTGTAGAAGCTCTGTCATCTCGACAGGCGTATACGGGCAATCATCTTCCAGCCACCAGGCGATCATGGTGACCATCGCCGCGGCGTGTAACTGAGCGTTCAGCGCAATCGGCATTGAAGTGTGCTTCCCTTCCCGTCGGAGGCGCCGCTCGAAGCGATCCGCCAGAGACTTTCTCAACAGCGTGCTGAATTTACCGAAGCCATCGCCAGTAAACATCAAGCGATAAAAGCGTTCATGCTTGAGAACATGCTCAAATACCGTGACGAAGCGTGCCATCGTATCGGGCTCTTCGTCCATCTCCAAGGGCTTATCCACCGCCGAATCAAACGCTTCAAAGAGCGCATTCAGCTCATCCTGAATCCCGTTAAACAGAAGCCCGTGTTTATCCTCATAGTGCTTATAAAATGTCGTGCGATGCACCATGGCGCGCTCACAGATGGCGGCTACAGTAATCGATTCAAAATCGCGTTCCATCAGGAGCAACATGAGAGCTTCCCATAAGAATTTGTAGGTGCGCCGCACCCGCAGATCAAGTGAATCGTTTGATGAGTTCATCTACACTTACTCCTTCTCTGTCGATTAGGCTACATTGCGCCCCGCTTTATTTCTTGACCCAGGCTATTTTTCCAACTATAGTGGAAATCGTGACAACTGTAAAGATATTCGACATCTGTATAGGATCTCGGAAAAGCACAGGGCCCTTGTTTATGTAGGTAAGTGGAAGGAGACGGCGGCTGCTCCCCAGACGCGAGGGCCTGTCATTAACTTCTCGTCGTGACCCGATCGTATGGGGGTTGGTCATGCGGGCAGGGAGTGGACATTTCGCAGATGACCGCCGCCCGTAAGCTATCGGAAGCGGTACTGCGCTGGAATCGCCGGTGACCAGCATGTTATTAAGATGATGAAAGGAAAACCATGAACGCCTATCACTCACTCCAAAAAGAAACGAAGTCACAACACGGGCAACAACGCAGTGAAACCAACATTGATCTGCATCAGGTGGTGAAAACCTACGAGACCCCGTCCGGGCCTTTCACCGCTCTTCAAGACATCAACCTGCGTATCCAGGCTGGAGAGTTTGTCGCTGTGGTCGGTAAATCCGGCAGCGGCAAGACGACGCTGCTGAACCTTCTGGCGGGTATCGATCGGCCGACCAGCGGAGCAATCTCGGTTGATGGAACGCGGCTGGATTCACTTTCGGAGTCGCAACTGGCCGAATGGCGTGGCCGTACGATTGGCCTTGTATTTCAGTTCTTCCAGTTGCTGCCGACCTTGACGGTGGCCGAGAACGTGATGCTGCCGATGGACTTCGCTAAGGTCGTTCCGGCGGCTGAGCGCCAACCCAGGGCCTTGGCACTCCTGGAGCGCGTCGGTATCCGGGATCAGGCCGACAAGCTGCCTGTCACCCTTTCGGGCGGGCAGCAGCAGCGGGCAGCGATTGCCCGAGCGCTAGCCAACGATCCGCCGATCCTGATGGCCGACGAGCCGACGGGCAATCTCGACGAGCATACCAGAACATCGGTTCTGGAGTTGTTCGCCAATCTGAACGCCGACGGACGCACTATTATTGTGGTAACCCACGAGCGCGATATCAGCCGTTACACGGACGGGCAGGTGACGCTGGTAGACGGCCGCGTCGCCGATGATGCTCGAGCGGAAACGGATACTCAAAAAAGGTAATACTACTATGACGCGACTACTGTTTATCAAACTACTCCGGGATCTGCGAGGGATATGGGAGCGGATCGTGTTGATGATCCTCGCATTGAGCATTACCCTGGTTATGTTCAGTGCGGTGTTGTACACGTGGGGCGTCACCGGCCGGGAGATGCCACGTGCGTACCTGAGCACCAATCCGGCGTCGGCAACGATTCTTTTTGAACCCGGACTCGACGCCGATCAAATGGCAGCCATCGCGGCTGAGGCCCGCAAGCAACCAGGTATTATCGATGCTGCCCCACGTACCCAGTTTACACTTCAGGTACAGCAAGAAGGCGGCGGGTGGGGACCGAACCCACTTCAGATCTTTGTTGCCGCGCCAGACGACCCGATGCGGATAGAAAACTTCACGGCCGAGCAGGGCAGCTGGCCGCCAGCCGCAGGGGAGATCCTGATCGATCGCTCCTCGTTCGATCTGCTGAACATGGAGGTTGGAGAAGTTGTGATTGTTCAGGCTCCTAATGGCCAGGCGGCATCGCTTCGTATCAGCGGGGTGGTGTACGATCCGGCTCTGGCACCTTCATTCCAGGAGCAGAAGGGGCACGGTTTCATTTCCGCGACATCATTGCCGGTTTTGGGAGAGCCCGTTGCTCTGGATGCACTCAAGATTCAGGTCGCCGACCAGCCGGGCCTGACCGTACCAGGCCGTAACCGAGATGTCATTGTGGCTGCCGCCCTTGATCTTGCCGGCTGGCTGCAGCAAACCTATGGCGTGGCCATTCGCGAGATCCAGGTCCCCACACCGTATGCTCATCCTCACCAGGCGCAAGCGGACTCCCTTCTGCTGGGGCTGCTTGCTTTTGGCGTGGCTGGCCTGCTGCTCAGCGCCATTCTTGTGGCCACCATGCTCAATGGCCTGTTTACCCAGCAAATTCCTCAGATTGGGATCATGAAAGCCATCGGCGCGAAGTCCAGCCGGGTGCTGCAGTTGTACCTGCTGATGACGCTGGTGATAGCCGTCGCGTCCACCGCTCTTGCTATTGTCCCCGGTATCTTCATTAGCCGTGCCTTTGCCCCCATTATTCTCACGTTGCTGGGCGTAGATGCCGAGAGCCTGGGGGCTCCATCGTGGATGTATGTGGTGGTGATCGCCGCTGGCGTCGGCGTGCCGCTTCTATTCGCTCTGACGTCGCTGGTAAAGACGAGCCGCACCACGGTCCGGGAGGCGCTTGACTATCGCGGCGTCGACCGGCGTGGGGACATCTCAACACGCTTTGACGCCGGGCTTGGCCGGTTGCGGGGCCTTGACCGCACGGTGCTGATGGCGTTCCGCAACATCTTCCGGCGCCGGGCCCGGTTTCTGCTGTCCGTTGGGCTCCTGGCAAGCGCCGGGGCCGTGTTCGTCGCCGGGATGTCCACCATGGCTGGCTTCCAGGCATCTGTAGACCGGGACAAGGAGCTGCGCCGGTGGGACGTCGATGTGCGACTTGCCGTTATCGATCAGGTCTCGTCAGTCGCATTGACAAACCTGGTGGCAGAAATTCCCAACGTGACTCGCGTGGAGGCATGGAGCGTCTTACAAACGAGCGTCATCCCGCCCGGACAGCGGATCAGCGTCACCCGCACCTATCCCGACCAGGGACATGGCAGCATAGCCGTGACCGTCGTCCCCCCGGACAGCTCGCTCATAGCTCCGCCGCCCCTCCTGGAAGGTCGCTGGCTGCGCCCCGATGAGACGGGTACCGTCGTGATCAATCAGGCAGCACTCATAGAAGACCTCCCCGACGTTCGTAGCGGCGACACCATTCAACTGTCACTTGGCGGACGCCTCACCAGTTGGTTGGTCGTTGGCGTGGCCGGGTCCGTGGGCGGCCATGGCGGAGGCATCTTCATAACCGAAGAGGGCTTTGAGGCGGCTACTGGCGTGAGCCAGCCCAATCTGCTCCGCATCGTGACCGGTCACCACGACGAGGAAACTCGAACAGCTGTTGCTACTGCGGCCGAACGTGCCCTCACAGATGCAGGGATCGTGGTGCGATCTGCGGCATCCGTTAGTCGTTCCGCAGCCGCCGGCGCCGGCCATATGCTTCCCCTCATCCTGGTTTTCCTGGGGCTCTCCGTTGCTATGAGTGTGGTTGGGTTCGCCGGGCTGACCTCAACGATGAGCACCAACGTGCTTGAGCGAACCCGTGAGTTCGGCGTGATGAGCGCCATTGGGGCGCCCGCCTCCACTGTGCGCCGCCTCGTAGTTCTCGAAGGCATCTTTATAGCGGTGGTAAGCTGCGTGATCGCGGCTGTTCCTGCTCTTCTTCTCACGGCGATAATGATCGGCGTTCTGCCAATGCCCGTGAGCTTGCCTTTCCAGATCTCGATACCCGGGGTTGTCATTTGGGTTGTCGTCGTTGTTTTTGGCGCGGCGCTGGCTACCCTGGCGCCCGCATCCCAGGCCTCCCGGCTGACCGTTCGCGAAGCGCTCGCATACTTGTGAGCGCTTCGCGAATAACACCAGGAGATGAACAGAATGAATAGAAAGGTTATTACAATAATCGTCGTGATCGTTGTACTGGCGTTGGTCGCCTTGGCAGTGATCTATGCTCCAAGCATTGCCGAGATTATGCTGCGCTCGCACAGGATACCGCAACACTGATGAGCCAACTGATCAAGCCGATGAATAAACACTCGACAAAGAGGAGGTCAAAATGCACACGCATACACATAGCCCCGAATCCCCGGCCCAAACAGAGGGACGCCTGATCCGGTGGGCTTCGTTCTACGATGTACTGGCGAATATCATGACCCTTGGTCAGGCGCGCCGTCTACGCTTCCTGACTGTGGATCAAGCTTTACTCAAGCCTGGCGAACATGTCCTCGATGTCGGCTGTGGCACCGGCGGCGTGACCATTCCAGCTAAAATACGTGTTGGAAAAATTGGAGGAGCGGTGGGAATTGACCCCGCACCGGAAATGATTGCTGTTGCCCGCCAAAAGGCGAGCCGCCAGGGGCTGGAGATTGATTTTCGCGTAGGAGTGATTGAATCCCTTCCATTTTCCGATGGGACTTTCGACGCAGTGACTTCCAGCCTGATGATGCACCACCTGCCAAAGCATTTGCAGGTCAAGGGATTGGCTGAAATCCGGCGAGTGCTCAAACCGGGCGGGCGGTTGTTAATTGCAGATATGATGCGCTCAAACACATCCTTTCTCAAACGGTTCTTCATCCCGCTTGCACTTCATCACGGTCTCCAGTTTGGCATCGAGGATCTGCCTGAATTATTAAGAGCGGCCGGCTTTGTGGAAATCAAACAATTGGAGAAGCGTTTCCTGACCATCGGCTTTGTACGTGCAACAAAACCTGCCGTTTAATTCATGCACAGCGACTCCTTGAGGCCGCCTGTCGATTTGCCATACAGGTGAGCGACTTGCCTCAGGTCCTGGCGCAGTTCACGATGGCCGCTTAACTGAAAGCCGACTCAAATCGACCGCTTCACCAATCTCAGGCGGGGTTGGTCGCTTTGCGCTGGCTGAGGTTCCTCAGGAAACAGCTTCAGACGCTTTTCTTACCATTCTCCGCAAAAAATGGCGAAACACCAGTAAGGGACAGGCGGGCAGCCTGTCCTGCAGAATCAGTCACCCGCAGAGGTTTGCACGGGGAGCGGCGGGGCGGCCGAGCGGGCGCGGAGGCGCTGAACGGCGAGGGTTTGCGCCAGCGTCAGCCCGGAGGTGAACAACAGGCCGACGCCGAACAACGTCGCGTACATCGCGATGGTCCAATTCCCCAGCCACAGGGCAAAGGCCACCGTCCCGAAGTTGAACAGCGCAAAGGCGATCTCGTAGAAGACGATGGGGTCCGAGCGCATTTGATAGCGCTCGCGGCCCCAGGCCTGCCGCTGGCGCTCGAGGCCGTATTTGGGCGTGCGCTCGAATTCGCCGCGCCGCCCCCGCATCACGTTCAGCGCCGCCCGCACCGTGTTCAGCATCATGCCCGCGCCGAAGGCCATCATGAAGAAGATGAGGGGCAGCACCTGCCACGTGCGGCGGCCCAACTGCCGCTGGGCCACCATGAAGAACGCGAGGGGGGCGAACGTCGTCACGTTGAAAAGCACGAAGACGGCAAACGACGCCTGCAACCCGGGATCGCGGAGAAAGACGTACAGCATGGCCGGATACAGCACGGCCAGCGCGCACAACAGCAGGTGGACGGCGTAACAGGTGAGGTGCAGCGTCGCCACCACCTTTTGCTTGAGCGGGATGGGCGCATGCCAGACCTGCGGCAGGAGCTTGTGCGCGCACTCCATGTAGCCGCGCGCCCAGCGCTGCTGCTGCCGCCGGTAGGCGGTGAAGCCAACCGGAAGCTCGCCGGGGACTTCGACATCCCGCAGATAGAGGCCGCGCCAGCCGCGCAGGAACACACGATACGAGAGGTCGAGGTCTTCTGCGAGCGTGTCCGCCGCCCAGCCCCCGGCGTCCTCCAGCGCCGCGCGCCGCCAGACCCCGGCGGTGCCGTTGAAGTTGAAACAATAGCCGCCGTAGCAGCGCGCAAACTGCTCGACCATGAAATGCGCGTCCAGCGCCAGCGACTGCAACGCCGTCAGCAGCGAGTCGCCGCGATTGACGTGCTCCCAGCGCGCCTGGACAAACGCCAGGCGTTGATCCTGAAAGTACGGCAGGGTCTGCTTGAGGAAATCGGAGGGCGGGATGAAATCCGCGTCGAAGATCGCCACGAATTCGCCGTGAGCGCGCGCGAGGCCTTCCGCCAGCGCGCCCGCTTTGAACCCGTCCCGGTGCATCCGGTGCAGGTGAACGACGTTGACGCCCTGCGCCCGCAGGCGCTCGACCGCGGCCCGCACGACCTCGACGGTTTCGTCGGTCGAGTCGTCGAGGACTTGAATCTCCAGCAGCCCGGCGGGGTAATCCAATTGCGACACGGTCCGGATGAGCCGCTCGGCGACGTAAAGCTCGTTGTAGATGGGCAACTGCACGGTGACGCGCGGCCACGCAGACACAGCCGGCGGGGGCGGCGACGACCGCGCGTCGCGCTTGCGCCAGGCCACGTAGGTCAGATAGAAACAGTTCAGCCCGTAGACGAACAGCGCCCCGACCACGCCGAAGTAGAGGACGACGACCGGAACCAGCGAAAGATCAGGCATTTTGCGCTCCGCAAAATGAGAATTGAAGATGAATCCGGCGCGAGGGGCCGGGGTGATTGCAGCGTCCGGCCTCCGCCGCTCCCAAAGAGATACGCAGCCGATACCTCTTCTGCATTAGAGCAAATTCCAGATTGATTTGCGGCTCCAGACCGACGCGGTCTCGGAAACCGCGTCGGTCTAACCTCTGCCCCGGCGAATTGATTGCAGAGGAAGCGCATCCGCCCGAGATGTGGTAAATTCCCCAACATGCTCGACGACGACTCCGCCCCGGCGCGCACGGCGCGCCACCTCTTCCAGCGCGCCTACAAGTTCCAGCAGCGCGGCGCGCTCGCCGACGCCATCCGCCTCTACAAAGAGTCCATCACCCACTACCCCACGGCCGAGGCGCACACCTTCCTCGGCTGGACGTATGCGATGCTCCACCGCCTCGAAGACGCCATCGAGGAATGCCACAAGGCGATTGCGCTCGACCCCACGTTCGGCAACCCGTACAACGACATCGGCGCGTACTTCATCGAGCTGGGCTGGTGGAAAGAGGCCATCCCGTGGCTGGAGAAGGCGCTGGCCGCGCCGCGCTACGAAAACCGCGAGTTCGCGCACATGAACCTGGGGCGCGTGTACGAGCACCTCGGCCAATGGGAGAAAGCGGCCCAAGCCTACAAGGCCGCGCTCGTGCTCAACCCGAATTACATGACGGCGAGGCAGGCGCGGCGGCTGCTGGTGGGGAAGATGAATTGAGGGGCGGCAGGCGGCAGTTGACGCGAAGCGTGCATCAACCAAAGGTGTTTCGCTGGCACGCTGGTTGCGCTCTTGACTTTCAGGTATGATAGCACAAGAGGATGAGATAGAGAGTCGAGATAATTAGGAGTTCGCGCGAAGGGGCG
>Ga0209109_10000971_pt1 | contig 15815 bp, 11 predicted proteins | sample Rifsed10ft2_FD_184004 | JGI IMG/M metagenome (GOLD analysis project Ga0209109, IMG submission 184004) | Soil microbial communities from Rifle, Colorado, USA - sediment 10ft 2 (version 2) | ecosystem: Environmental > Terrestrial > Deep subsurface > Rock core/Sediment | place: Rifle, Colorado... | reverse complement strand
CGACGCCGCCGGCTACGCCCACGCGCAGGGCATGATCCACCGCGACCTCAAACCGGCGAATGTGATGCTCGAAGTCAAGGATGAAGGCGGAAGGATGAAGGATGAACCGTCTTCATCCTTCACCCCTCATCCTTCATCCTTGCGTGTCGTCCTCACCGACTTCGGCATCGCGAAGATTCTCGGCGGCAGCACCTTCACCGCCTCGGGCGTCACCGTGGGCACGCCCACCTACATGAGTCCCGAACAATGCTCCGGCGAACCCGGCGACACGCGCTCCGACCTCTACTCACTCGGCGTCATGCTCTACGAGTGCCTCACCGGGCAAGTCCCCTACCAGGGCGAAACCACCGTCGCCGTCCTCCTCAAGCACCTCAACGCGCCGATCCCGCCCCTCCGCGAGACGCGCCCCGAACTGCCCGTCTCCCTCGAGCGCGCCGTCACCAAAGCCCTCGCGAAGAATCCCGACGAGCGTTTTCAAACTGCGGGCGAGATGTGGGAGGCGCTCGCCGAACTCATTCCGGCCTCACAGGCGATGACCAGCATTGGGGTCGCCGTTCCGAAACCGGCCGGCGATTCGACCCCGCTCGCCGACGCGGCCTCACCCGCCGTGACTGCCCCCGTATCGTCTCGCGCACCCGAGCGCGCCACCCTCCCCACTCGCGGGCGCGCGCCGCGGCCCGTCCTCCTCGGCACAGCCGCCCTTGCTGTCGTCGTGATCGCGCTCGCGGCCCTCTTTGCCATCCCGCGCCTCCTCGGCCCATCCCAAACCGAGAAAGCCCTCACCGATGGCGAAGCGCAACTGGCTGCCGGTAACTACCAACTCGCCGCCGACGCTTTCACCATCGCCCTGCAGACCGACCCCCAAAACGTCCGCGCGCTGCTGGGCCGCGCGCAAGCCTACGAGCAGTTGCAACAAGTGATCGAAGCGCTCGCCGACGTCGAGCACGTCGTCGCCTTCGCGCCGAATGACCCGGCCGGCTACCTGGAGCGCGCGCGCCTCAACGCCCAATACGGCCTCTTCGCCGACCCCGCCGCCGTCCTCTCCGATCTCGACCGCGCCGTGCAGCTCGCACCGGGCTCGGCGCACGCCCACTTTCTGCGCGGCTGGGCTATCCTGAATTTCCCGCTCGTGGACGGCGCCCCCAACCCGCTCGCCGCCCTCGACGACTTGCAGAAGTCCGTTTCTCTCGATTCGAAGAACGCCGAGGCGCAGTTCACCCTCGCCCGCGCGTTTCTCGCCGCGGACCAGCCCGCCGACGCGCTCACGCCCGCCAACCGCGCCATTGAGCTTGACCCGCAATCCACGACCGACCGTGAACTGCGCGCGCACATCCAGTTCGCCCTCGGCGATTTCCACGCGGCGAGCGACGACCTGACCGCCGCCCTCGGCCTCGAGGCCGATGCAACCGCGCAGGCCACGCTCTACGCCGAGCGCGGCTACCTCCGCCGCCTCAACGCCCCTGCTGGGGCGCAATCCGACCTGCAAGACGCCCTCAACCGCGATCCCAATTCCAGGATCGCCAAATACCTCCAACTCCTCCTCACCCCCTCCCTCCCCCGCCCCGACGCCGCCGAACTCGAAGCCTCCCGCACCCTCGCCTCCGACGACCCCATCCTGCAGGCGATCATCTCTGATCTTCTCGCCGGGCCGTAATCACGAATGGCACGAACCGCTTCGCGAATGACACGCATACTCACACCATTCGTGATATTCGCCCATTCGCGCCATTCGTGATAGAAAGCGTCCGATTCGCGCTTACCCTCTGTGCTACAATCCGAGCGACCATACTTCCCACAGGAGTCTCTATGAGCGAACCCGCCAAATCCCTCGCCTACGCCAGAAGTCAGCACGACCGCTATCTGGCCGAGTACAAAGAATTCCTCTCCATCCCCAGCATTTCCACCCTCTCCGAGCACAAGCCCGACATCCAGCGCGCCGCCGAATGGGTGTCCCGGCAAATGAAAGACATAGGCCTGCGCAACGTCGAAATCATGCCCACCGCCCCGCAAGCGGGGTCTTCGACCGCCCATCCGGTGGTGTACGGCGAATGGCTCGGCGCGGCAAGCGAAACGGCGCCGACTGTGCTCGTCTATGGTCACTACGACGTGCAGCCGGTTGATCCGTTGAACGAATGGGTCTCGCCGCCCTTCGAGCCGACCATCCGGGGCGATAACATCTACGCACGCGGCGCATCGGACATGAAGGGCCAGGACCACGCCTTTCTCAAGGCGCTGGAAGCACTGCTGAAGAACGGCGAACTGAGGGTCAACGTCAAAGTCATCGTCGAGGGCGAAGAGGAAATCGGCTCGCCGAGCCTCGGGGCGTTCATGGATCAGCACAAAGACAAGCTCAAGTGCGATTTCGCCCTCAACGCCGACTCCGGCATCCTGCGGCCCGACCTGCCCGCCATCGTCTACGGCCTGCGCGGCCTCGCCTATTTTGAAATCTGGGTGTACGGCCCCAGGCAGGATTTGCACTCCGGCCTCTTCGGCGGCTCGGTGCACAACCCGGCGCAGGTGCTGTGCGAGCTTATCGCCGGGATGCACGACGAGAACGGCCACATTACGCTGCCCGGTTTCTACGACAAGGTGCGCACGCTCTCCGACGAGGAGCGCGCCGACCTGGCCCGCATTCCCATCACCGACGAAACGTGGCGCGAGACCGCGGGCGTGCCGCAGTTGTACGGCGAAAAAGGGTTCACGACGCTGGAGCGGCTGGGCGCGCGGCCCACGCTCGAGGTCAACGGCTTCCTCTCCGGGTTCACGGGCGAGGGGTCGAAGACCGTCCTTCCGGCCAAAGCCATGGCCAAGATTTCGGCGCGGCTGGTCCCGTATCAGGACGACAAGGCGGTCGAAGAACAACTGAAAGAATACATGCGGAAGCACGCGCCGCCCACCGTCAAGTGGGAAGTGAAGCGGCTGGTGAGCAGCCCGGCGGTGCTGGTGCGGCAGGACACCGAGGGGGCGCAGGCGGCGGCGGCGGCGCTGGAGGCCACCTTTGGCGTCAGGCCGGTGTTCCGGCTGGAGGGCGGGAGCGTGCCGGTGGTGAGCATGGTGCAGGCCAAGCTCGGCGTGGACTCCATCCTCATGGGCTTCGGCCTCCCGGACGACAATCTGCACTCCCCTAACGAGAAGCAGCACCTCCCCAACTACTACCACGGGATCGAGGCATACATCCGCTTCTTCGGCAACGTGGCGGGGTGAAAATCGTGTGTGAGTATGTAGGTGAGAACGTGTGCAAGTGGGAGCATGCGCCACACACTTACACACCTGCATACCCCGGCCTTCACCCCCTCGTGCCTTATGCCTTGAGCCTTGTGCCCTGCTCCGCCCGGCAGTGTGCACACCCGCGCTGCTCGGCGGCCACGATCGCCTGATCCGCACTCCAGAAGACGTTCTGCGCGCCGATGGCCTCCAGCAGCCCGCCGCGCTCCAGCATGCGCCGCACGCCGTCGTGCGCCCCGGCGAGCATGAGCGTGCTGCCGTTGTGCCGCAGGCGCTCGTGCAGGGTCGCCAACACTTGCAGGCCGGAGGTGTCCAGGAGCGGCATGCCCCGCATCGAGAGGACGAGCGCGTGCGTGTCGCCGAGCTTCGCAAAGGCTTCGTTGAAATTGCCGGTCGCCGCGAAGAACAGCGGGCCGGTCAGGTAGGCCACACGCACGTGGCGGCACTGGCCCGCGTTCTCGATCCCGCGCTGGCGTAATTTCTCCGGGTCAACGTCTTGCACGTCAATCTCCATGTTCGCAATCTGGCTGAGGAACACCGCGCCCGACAGGAACGCGCCGATCAGAATCGCCTGCGTGAGGTCGAGCGTGATCGTCGCCAGCATCGTGATCCCGAAGGTGATCATCGCGGTCTTGAAGCGGCGGCCGAAGATGTAATGGATGGCCTCCCACTCGTTCATGCGCCACGCGGTGACGATGAGCACCCCGGCCAGCGCGGCGAGCGGGATGCGCGACATGACCGGGGCCAGCACGAACATCGAAGCCAGCAGCGCGAGCGCGTGGATGACGCTCACCAGCCGCGTCTGCCCGCCGGACTTGATGCCCACGCTCGACCGCGCGATGGCCGCCGTGGCCGGGACTCCGCCGAAAAACGGGATCACGATGTTGCCCACGCCCTGCGCGATCAACTCCTGATTCGCCTGCAACCGGACGCCGGTCATGTTGCTCGCCACCGCGCCGCACAGCAGGCTCTCGACCGCGCCGAGCGCCGCAATCGTCAGCGCGGGCGCGGCGAAATCCTGCAGGTTCGCCCACGGGATTGCCGCGAGCGTCAATCGGTCGCTCAGCAGCAGCGTCTGTGGAATCGCGCCGATGACTTTCACCGGCCAGTCCGAGAGCGCGTTGAGGAGCGTAGCGAGGACGATGCCGAGCAGCGAAGCCGGGAAGCGCGCGTTCCACTTCTTCGGCCATGCGATCATCGTGAGGATGACGAGGCCCCCGAGCGCGATCGCGTGCCAGTCCGGGGCGAATCCGCCTTTGAAGTAGCCGATCAACTTCAACGCCGCCGAGTCGGTTCCCGGCGTCTTCACCCCCACAAAATTGTCAATCTGCCCGATGGCGATGATGAGCGCGATCCCTGACGTGAATCCTGTGATGACCGGTGCAGGAATGTAAGCGATGAACCGCCCGAGGCGCAGCAGCCCGATGACGAGCATGAGCGCACCCGCCAACGCGCCCGCGATCCAGATGCCGGGCAGCCCGTATTTCTGCGCGAGCAGAATCAGCACCGCGCTCATCGCGCCCGTCGGCCCCGAAATCTGATACGGCGCGCCCGACAACGCGCCGATGATGACCCCGGCCAGAATCGCGGTGACCATCCCGGCGGCGGCGGTCGCCCCGGAGGCAACCCCGAACGCGAGCGCAAGCGGAAGCGCGACGGCGGCCACGGTCAGGCCCGCGAGCAAATCCTGGCGGAACTTGTCCAGCGTGTAACCCGTAAACTCACTTTTCCAGAGTTCAGGCAAACTGCGACGAGGCATAGACACTCCTGTGGATATGAACTCAGACTTCCGAAGTCTCCGGCGACTTCGGAAGTCTGGATGGCTGCACAAAAAAGCAGCCCGGCCCCCGTCGTCGGTCAACGAGGCCGGGCGGACTTGTCCAACTGGCAGACTTGGTTCTGTTAGGGAGCGAGGCGGATTATACGCAGAAGGCGAGTTTCATCAAGGCTCATCCGCTCCCGCGCGCCAGCGCCGTCAGCGAGAGCGCGCCCATGGTGAAGAAGGCGACGACAGCCAGCGCGCCCTCGCCCTGCGCGCTGTAGCCGACGACGAACGAGAGCGCGAGCGCGCCATAGGCGATGACAGGCAGCGCGGCGAATAGGGGTGAACTCTCGCCTACGGGGCGCGTCGGCCACCGCCACGTCGCCGCGCGATAGGCCGCGAGCACGACGAGCGAGGTCGCCATCCACCCGACGAAGTTCTGCACCGGCACGCCAAAGAATTCGCCGGGCTGTTCCCAGACCCATAGATTCGTGCGCGCCATCTGCGGGTCGGCCACCACATCCCAGGCGGTCGCAACCACCGCTCCGAGGACACAGGCCAGCAGAGCGCGGCCCACCCTCTGGCGGTCGTCGCCTAGCAGCCGTTCTGTGACGGCAAAGGCCAGATAGATGACCATGAACCAGGAGAGCGGGATGAGCACCGGGACGTGGAACAACTGCGGGCCGAGGCGCGGGCCGTAGTGGTAGCCGCCGTACACCCAGCCCGTGGCGACACCCACCGCCTCGAACACCAGCCCGACGACGAAGGCAAGGCCAAAGAAGACGAGCGCGTGCCGCCAGCCCAGCGTCCACACCGCGTGCCCCAGCGCGAAGGCCCACACGAGCAGCGTCGAGACCGGGCCGAGCAGGCGCGGGATAGGCCAGCCGAGCAGAGGCTTGAGCGCGAAGAAGAAGATCGAAGCAAAGTAAAGCCCGAGCAGGGCATAGATGGCGAATTGCCAGAGGGTCTTCGCTCGCCCTACCCGGGCTTCCCGAGTGGTCATGGTGAGTCAGCCTCCCGGCCCTCACCTCGCGCCGGCTACTGCTGCAGGGAGCGGACGTGCGCGACAATGTCCGCGAGGTCCTGATCGGTAAAGGCGGGGTTGCCGCCGCGCGGGGGCATGTCCACGCCCGTGGTATTCAGGGGATCGCTGGCCGGGCGGCCCTTGGTGATGAAGAGGATGAACTCGGCGTCGGGCAGACCCTTGGCAAACTCGCTGGTGGTCAGGTCTTTGCCCAGCCCGGCGATGCCTTTGCCGTCGGGGCCGTGACACGCGGCGCATGTGCTCTCGAACTTGGTCTTGCCGGCCGCGGCGTCGCCCTTCAGCGAAGCGTACTTTTCCGCTTCGGCGGAAACAGTGGGCTTGCCGGAATCCGACCCGCCACCGCCGCAGGCGGCGAGGAACATGGCGGCCACAATGAGGCCAAAGACGGTGATGCGCAGTGCTTTCATTACACGTTTCTCCTTATTGGTCGTTGATTGTGAATTATACTGCAAAGTGGTGGGGACGACCGCTCAGGCGCTCTCTCATGGCTCACGCGCTAACTCACGAACTTTCTGCACAATCGTCTCGGGGTCTGTCTGCAAGCCGAAGACCGACCGGAGCTGGCCGCGCCGGTCTATCAGCACGATCGTTTCGGTGTGCGCTACGCCGTCGCTCGTGCGCTCGACGTACACGGCGTAGGCAGAGGTCACGTACTGAATCTCCGCCGGGCTGCCGGTGAGGAATGCCCAGCCGCCGAAGTCCGCGCCCCATTTTTCGCCGAACGCTTTCAGCACTTCCGGCGCGTCGGTCGCCGGATCAACGGTGATCGAAACCAACGCCGCAGTCCTTCCGAAGTCCGCGCCGAGGTTATCCTGCGCGGCTTGGAACGTCGCCGTCAACAGCGGGCAGGTCGTGGTGCAAGACGTGTAAATGAAATCCAGCACGACGACTTTTCCGTGATAATCGTGCAGGCTCACCCGTTGGCCATCCTGATTGATGAGCGAGAAGTGCGGGGCCGGGGCGGGATCGAGGTCTATTCCCGTGCTCGTCGTGGCCCTCGTGGTCACTGTTGCATGGCCGTGGCTGGAGTGACCGCCGCTCGCGGCGAAGGTGGTGACGAGCGGCGTCCCGCGCACCACGGTGAGCACGCCGAGCGCGATCACCAGCACCCCGGCGGCGCGCGCGAGGGCCGGGCGCAGCGGCTGCCACGCCGCCATCGCCGCCCCGCCCCACCCCACGGCCACGAGGATCGGCACGGTCCCCGACCCGAACGCGAGCATGGTCAGCATCGCCGCGCCGGGCGAACCGGTCCCCGCCGCCGCGAGCGCAAACGAGTACACCAGCCCGCACGGCAGGAAGCCGTTGAACAGACCAAGAAAAAAGGCTGCCGGTAGAGGTGAAACGACGCTTCGCCCTCGTGAGGCTTGCCCTCCTGCCTGTTCGCGGAAGGTCTTGAAGAACGGGCTAAGGAACGGCCCCAGCCACAGGCGCGCGGCGATCCGATTGACGAGGTTCTGCCCCGGCACGAGGCCGAGGGTTTGCAGGCCCACGACCACAATCAGCACGCCCGCCGTCACCGAGAACGCGACCTGCGCCGCACGGATAGCCGGGTTGTTGAGCAACGCCGCGCCCGCCAGGCCCGCGATGGCGCCGATGAAGATGTAAGTGAAGAGCTTTCCGATGTGGTAGGTCGCCATGCGCACCAGCGACGCGCCCGTCTGGCCGGGCCGCACCAGGCTCAGCGTGAAGCCGCCGCACATGGCCGCACAGTGCACGGAGGCCATGGCGCTGGCCGTGAAGATGAGGAGCAATTCGACGATCGTCATGACAGCCCGACTACTTTAGCTCAAACCTGTTCGTCAGCCGGTCAAAAATAATCGTATAAATCTGGCCGGGACCAAAGTTGACGATTTGCTCAATCACCGTTTGCAGCTCGCCTCCGGCGTCGTCCATGCTCAGACGCACGGCGTGTTCGCCCGGGGCGAGATAGAACTTTTCGTAGGCAAACGCCGACCCCTCGTGCCGCAGGCCCAGGGCCGCGTAGGTCTCCTCAAGAAACACTTGTCCGTCAATCTCCAGCCGGAGCCGGGTGGGAAAGCGCCCGCCCTGCTGCTGCTCGCCGAGATACTTAGCCTGTTCCTCTGGCGGCAACTGCGCCAGCTCCGGGCCGGTCAACGGCGTGGTGTTGTCACGGAACTGGCCGTCGTTCCGCATCCCAAGCTGCAGCAGGCCCTCGTTCGGGCCGAATGGCTGATAAGGGATGTCGGTCAGCGCCACCTGCAGCGCGAGTACTACCGCGAGCAACAGCCCGCCCCGGACAAAGTGAATGGGCTTGACGGGCGACCTGACCGGGCTATCTTTCGCCTGTGGCGCCGCAGTCACCGGAGCGGCAGCCGGGGCTGGAGACTTGAGCGCCCCTGCAAATTCATTCGGGGGCAGGAAGGCGGTACGGATGGCCGCGCCGATGTAGTTGCGCTTCAGGCGCGGGGCGCGCGTCCGGTTCAGGCGTGCGTCAATCCACAGGTTGCCCTCGCGTTGCGCGCAGTCATCCGCCGGGCAGCCGACCACCAGCACCTCCGCCGCGCCTGCATCCAGCGCCTGCCCCACCACGTTCGGGTGCAGCACGCCCACACAGGGCATGGTGATCACTTCGCTTTTCGTCACCGTGGCCGCTCTGCCCTCTTGATGCGCGTAGGTCCGTGCGCCGTGCGCCCCGTGCCGCTCGCAGGTAAACACGACTTTCAGCGGCTCATCGGCCGCCGCGTGCGCCGAGCGGACGCGGGCGAGGACGGCTTGATAGTAGGCCATCGCGGGCAGGTCGGTGAGGCTCACCGCCATCCCGTCGCACGAGCCCACGCAGATGCCACACGAGACGCACAGGTTCGGGTTCTCAATCGCGATCAGTTTGTGCGGCCTGCCGTCGGTGCGGGGCAGCATCACGATGGCGTTGTACGGGCAGTCCTCGGCGCACTTGGTGCAGCCGGTGCACAGGTCTTTGTCAATCACCACCTTGCCGGGCTGCCGCTGGGCCGGGCCGCGGAAGAGCCACGGGATCGCCGTGACCAGCCCAAAGGCGATCAGCGTCGCGCTCCAAAAATAAATCGGGTTGACGCGCAGGGTGGCAGGCAAATAAAAAAGGAAGAACGGATCAAAGGTCAGTTTTCCGGGCAGGCGGCTGAGGTCGGCCTCCAGCGCGCTGCGCGCAGGCCAGATGAGCGCGGCGACGACGAGGAGCACGCCGAAGGCCCACATGAAAAAGCGCGGCGGCAGGAATTTGGCGCGGCTGAGGCGCAGGACGTGGAACCAGTAAAACGCGCCCAGCACGGTGAACAGCGCGATGTGCACGAACAGCAGCAGCAGGAAGAACAGCCACGCCTGCTGCGTCGCCTCGTTCGTGAGGAAAGTGAGCGTGAACGGGATGCCGACCGACGGGAACGTCGTGGCCGCCCGGATGACCGTGTCCAGAATCAACTGCGCGCGCGCGTCCCACGGCAGCCAGTAGCCGGTGAGGCCTTCGAACCACACCGCGCCGAGCAGGAGCATGCCGGTGATCCACGCCAGCCAGCGCGCGCCGCGGAAGCGGTCTTGAAACAGCGTGCGGAGGGCGTGCAGCAGGGTCGCAATCACCGCCGCGCCCGAGGCGTACCGGTGCACACCGCGCACGATGCGCCCCAGCCCCAGCCAGTGATTGTCGAGCGCCGCCACCGCATCGTAGGCGACCGTCGTGCCGAGGCCCGGGACGACGTAGAAAATTGTCAGGTAGAGTCCGGTCACGGCGACGACGATCAGCAAAAACACCGCGAGGGTGTCGGTGTGATAGAAGGGGTTGAGTAGAGACGCAACCGGCTGCGTCTCTACTGAGGCACCGATGAGCCGGTTGACCAGACTCTCGACGGCGAGGTTGATCTTTTCAATCCCCGGCAGGAGGCCGCGCCCCGTGACTTTGGGGCGCTCCGCCCATGGCCATCGCGCAGCACCCCCCTGGGGCGCCGGAAGCGCTTCCTGCCTCGCCCCAACGGCCTGCCACTCGGCCTCGTGCTCTTCCTCATCCGCCTCTACGACCGGCGCAGGGACACAATCTTTCTCCGGATCAGCCTGAGACAGCAAATCTTTCCACGAACGTTTCTTCAGCATGTTCTACCATTTCCGGCACCGGGCGCTGCGCGAGCCGCAGGGAATTACCGACGACGAACAGATTGCTGACGACCATCGCCAGCGCCGACACAATCGGATGCAGCACGCCGACCATCGCCAGCCCGATGCCGACGATATTATAAATGAACGCCCACCCCAGGTTTTGCCGGATGGTGCGATAGGTCTGCCGCGCGAGATGGATTGTCCACGCGACCCGGCGCAGGTCGGAGCCGACCAGGCTCACGTCGGCGGCTTCGCGCGTCACGTCCACCCCGCAGCCGAGCGCGATCCCCACATCGGCGCGGGCGAGCGCGGGCGCATCGTTCAGCCCGTCGCCGACCATCGCCACCGGGCCGAGTTTCGCCTGCGTTTCCGTCAGCAGGCGCACCTTATCTTCCGGCAATAAATGCGCATGCACCACGATCCCCAGCCGCCGCGACAACACGCCGCCGGCGGCGAGGTCGTCACCCGTGAGCGCATTCACGACGACGCCGTCCGCGACGAGGGCGCGCACGGTCGCCTCGGCCTCGGGCCGAATCTCCTCCACAAAACCAATCAGCCCGCGCACACTGCCATTCCACCCGACGCAGGCAACCGTGTGACCCCCGGACTCGAGGCGCATTTTCTCAGCGGCGAAACTCGCCTCCATCGTCCAGCCGAGGCGTTCCATGAAGCGGCGGCTGCCAACGGCCACATCGTCGGGCACGCTCCGCGCAGCCTCCTGCCCCACCATTCCGCGCACGCCGAGGCCGGGCCACGCACGAAAAGCGTGCATCGGGCGGAGGACGAGGCCGCATTCCTGCGCGTGAGCGGCCACCGCGCGCCCCAGCGGATGCTCCGAGGCGCCCTCCAGCGCCGCCGCGCGTTCGATGACCTCGCCGCCTCCGACGATCTCGCTCACTTTCAGCGTGCCTTTTGTCAGCGTCCCGGTCTTATCAAAAAAGACGGCCTTGACGTTCGCGAGTTTCTCCAATACCTCGGCGGAGCGGATGAGCGCCCCGCCCTCGGCGGCGCGGCCCATCCCGGCCCACAGGGCGAGCGGGGTGGCGACGCCGAGCGCGCACGGGCAGGCGATCAACAGCACGGCGAGCGCGGCCATCAGCCCGTGCCCCGCACCGTCGCGCCAGCCCCAATAGGCAAACGCCCCTCCGCTGAGGAGCACGACGAGCGGGACGAACACCGCCGAGACGCGGTCGGCGAGGCGCTGGATAGGGGCGCGGCGGGCGAGAGCCTCGCGCAGCAACTGGACGAGGCGCGCCATCACGCGCTGCTCGCCGACGCCGGCCGCCCGGACGACGAGGCGGCCGTCCAGGTTGGCCGTGCCCGAAAAAACCTGCGCGCCCGGCTCTTTGAAAACCGGCCCGGCCTCGCCCGTGATGGAGGCCTCGTTCACGCTGCCTGCCCCCTCGATCACTGCGCCATCCACCGGGATCGTCCCACCGGGCCGCACGACGACTTCATCGCCGACGGCGACGGCGGCGGCGGGCAGTTCCACTTCTTCCCCATCCCTGCGTACAAGGGCAGTGTCCGGCGTCCGCGTGAGCAGCGCCTCCAACGCCTCCGAGCCGCGCGCGCGGGCGCGCAGTTCCAAATAGTGTCCGGCGGTGACGAGCACGAGGATGGTCGTCGCCGTGTCGAAGTAAACATCGCCGCCGCGCGCGATGCCGTACAGCGAGGCCAGGTAGCCCGAAAGGCTCCCGAGCGCGATAAGCGTGTCGGTGCTGACCCTTCGGGGCCGCTGGCGCAACCCCTGCCACGAGCTGCGCAGGATGGGCGGGACGAGCACGAGCATCGCCAGCGTCGAGCCGACGAGCATGTTGAGTTTGAACAGCAGCACGATGGCCGGGGGGATGAGGGGCGTCTGGCTGAACAGCGCGGCCCGCGCCCAATCCGAATACAGGAACAGACTCATCATCATCGTGTCCATGCTGAACACGATGCCAAGCGCGAGGCGGGTGAGCACCTTCCACGCTTCGTCGCCCGGATCGGATTGGTCGAGGTCAATACAGCAGGAGGCGAATTGCCACTGCCCGGCTTCAGCGCGCACGATCGGGCGGGTGATGGAGGCGGTCATTACATCGGCCTGACAAGGTGACACGGTGACCAGGTGACCTGGAGCGTCACCCTATCACCGTGTCACCCGGTCACTTGGTCATGTTCTTCAATCAGTCGCCCGCTGCCCCCACGAGCACCGGTTTCTGAGCAGCGACGGTCTGCGTGCTGCCCGTCTTCCGCAGCAACGACCACAGGAGGATGGCGACGAAGAGCGCGCCGCCGAGCGCCGCCACGCCCGCGCCGAGGCCCATGACGACCATCGGCTTGAGCCAGGCCACGCCGGTCACTGCCGCGTCGTAGGTCTTACGCGGCGCGCCGAGGTCGCCCGCGCCCAGCAGCCCAAGCACGAGGAAGATGATGCCGCCCGCGAACAGGTACGGCTGGATCATCGCCGCCCTGCGCCAGGCCACGCTGCGCTGGAGGCCGCGGAGCAGGTGATAGGCCAACCCCATGAAGGCCAGCGTCACGCCGCCGACCACGACGCTGTGATAGTGCGCCGGGGTGCGGAGCGTGCCTTGCCGGACCGCAGGATGAATCGAGAGGCCAAAGGCGAACAACACTGCCGAGAATGCGAACGCGATCACGCGCGGCTCGTTCCACGGCATGCGCTTGAGCCAGGCGACGAGGTTGTCTTTCCGCGTCCGCCACACCCAGACGAGAATCATCGGGCCGAGGAACATGATGGGCAGGCTGAGGCCGCTGTCGAGCGAGATGCCCCAGACTTTCTTCGTCGGCACGAGGTTCGGATCGTAGAGGAAGTACGGGAGCGGCGTCGCCAGCGGGAAGAGGGCAAAGAGGGTGAACAAGCCTTTGGCGAACTTCTGATTGACCTTCGGTTCGCCCAACAGCGCGCCGATGAGGGCGTACCAGGCCACGACCATCGTGGCGGCGTTGGCATACTGGAAGGAATGCCCCATGCCCCAGAACAGCGCCTGATAGTAATCCTGCGGCACGCGCCCGTTCTCACCGAGGCCCAGCCGCAGCGCGGCGACGCTCAACGCGACGAGGCCGACGAGCATCGCGACGGCGGCGCACGCCATCCCGTAGGCGGTCAACGGCAGGGAGCCGGAGGCCCGGTCGCGCCGCGCAACGGCGGCGAGATAGTTCGCCGCCGTGATCCCGATCCCGGCGATGAAGGTGACGAAGCCGACGAAGAACAGCGGCGTGTTCTGGAGGGGCACGTAGTCGTTCATCACCGACTGGCCCTGAAACAGCACAATCGGGATGGAGATGATGACGGCGCCCGCAAGCGCGACCGCCAGCCCGCTCCAGCCGATGCGCCGGTTCAGCGGGAGGCCCGCCTGCGCGGCGGCGTACGTCCACGCCGTCGAGATGAAGGCCAGCAGCCAGATCGTCAGCGCAAAGGTGACGTGTCCGACGAGGATGACGTTAAAGGCGCGCGCCGAGGACAGCAGCCGCACGCCGGGGGTGCGCGTCATCGCCACCGTGAAGGCAAGCGTGCCCGCAATCGCCGCGGCGCTGATGGCGTAAAGCAGCCAGCCGTAGAGGAGTTTGCGCTGGGCGGAAGTGAGTTCAAGGGATGATTTCATAGTTGCCTCGAGCGGATCGCGTATCGCCTATCGCTTATCGTCTCGTACATCCGGACGGTGCGATAAGCGATAGGCTATCAGCGATATGCGATCAGCGAATCCCCCACGCCTGCACGAGCGTGACCCAGCTGAAAAACCACAGGAAGCCGATCCAGGTCAGCAGGAGGAAGGTCAGCACCACAGTGCCGGGCGCTTCAGGGCCGCCGTGTTTCTTTTCCATGTTAGTCTCCTACTCGAATAGTCAGGTGGTCTGATAGTCGAGTAGTCTGGTGGTCATTTGACCACTCGACTACCTGACCATTCGACCACTCGACCACTAAGCCTCCAACGGACTCAGCGCCCGGGCTTCCCGCTTCGGCATGAAGAGCGAGCCGACGCAGACGACGACGTACATGATCCCGCCCGTCACGGCGATGAGGGCGGCGATGCCGGTGAGGGTCAGCGTCAGGTTCAGCAGCGGCTGCAAGGTCACCGGGAGGCCCACTTTGGCCGCGTCGGTAAACGTCACGTCCCAGTGGCGGCGCGGCGCGCCCAGATACCCGGCCCAGGTCATCATAGTGGTCATGAGGATCAACCCGATGCCGTACACCCACGGCTGCCACTGCGCCAGGCGCCTGGCGAACAGCGGGCGGCGGAAGATGAGCGGGATGACGTAGTAGGTGAAGCCCATGAAGGCCAGCGTCGTCCCGCCGACCACGGTGGCGTGGAAGTGGCCGGTGATGCGCCAGGTGTTGTGGGCCAGGAGGTTGAGCTGGCCCGCGCCCAGGATCACGCCCGTCGGCCCGCCGATGAACCCGAAGATGAACAGCGAGAAGATGAGCGCCGAAAAGCCAGGCTCCTTCCAGGGCGCGTTCAGCAGCCAGCCGAACAGACCCTTGTTGTAGCCTTTCTTCCGCATGGTGACCTCCATCGCTGCCGGGATGGAGAAGGCGTGGATGAGGCTGCCCAGAACGGCCAGGTACATGGCATAGGAGGTGTTGAAGAACTTGGCGGGCGAGCCGATGCCGGGGTCCACCAGCAGGTGGTGCATCGAGCCGAGGTTGATGAACAGGATGTACAGGAAGAACGCAAAGCGCGAGAGTTTCTCGTTCACCGGCTTCGCGCCGACCGTCAGCGTCGCCAGCGAATACCAGATGGCGATCATCGCCGAGAGGTTAACCTGTTGCGCCGAGTGGCCGAAGCCCCAGAACGCCACGCGGTACGCGCCCGGGTCTACCTCGCCGACTCCCAGCCGCCACAGGAACGTGGGGATGAGCGCGACTGCGCCGCTGAACAGGGTGAACAGCGCGATGATGGCGGCGGTGAGCAGCCCGAAGACGGCCAGCGGCAGCGAGCCTTCGTAACGCTTCTCGTACTTGGCCATCACGAGCGTGGCGAGGAAGAGGCAGCACGCGATGATGGCGCCGACGGCGAACAGAATGTAGCCGAGATAGAACAGCGGGTCGGCCTGGAGCGGCGGGTAGGCGCTGAACATTACGCCGGATTCGTACACTTTGTACCCCAGGATCGTCTGCCCACTCAGAACGATGACCAGATTGACCATCACCGCGCCGAGGAGCATGAGGGCGTAGGCCACCCACGCCAGCCGCGCGCCGACCAGCCGGGCGTTCAACAGGACGCACGCGCCGAAGTACAGCCCGGCCACCTCGAAGAACACCATCCAGAACACGAGCATGTTCATCCCGTGCGCGGTGAGCAGGCGGTAGAACCAGGCCGGGTCCAACAGATGGATGTCCGGCCAGCGCGTCAGGCCGATGAGCAGCGCGTACGTGCCGCCCAGCGTGAGCGCGACGATGGCCGTCACCGCGTTCCAGATAATCAGCCGCTCGGCGGCCAGGTCCACCTTGAATGTGGTGACGGGGCAGACGCGGAACGTGGATCGCGTGCCGGAAAACATATCGGGAGTTGCAATCGCAGCCATAGAAGTCTCCTCCGTGGGACAAGCGTCTCGCTTGTCAGGCGGGACAAGCTGGCAGCCTGTCCTACTTCACGATGATCTTGCCGGTCATCAGGTGGTGACCGATGTTGCAGAATTCGTTGCACCATAGGCTATACTCCCCGGCCTGGTTTGGCGTGATCTTCATGATGAAGTCTTAACCGGGGA
>Ga0209109_10000967_pt1 | contig 15840 bp, 12 predicted proteins | sample Rifsed10ft2_FD_184004 | JGI IMG/M metagenome (GOLD analysis project Ga0209109, IMG submission 184004) | Soil microbial communities from Rifle, Colorado, USA - sediment 10ft 2 (version 2) | ecosystem: Environmental > Terrestrial > Deep subsurface > Rock core/Sediment | place: Rifle, Colorado... | reverse complement strand
CCCCGTCGCTTGTGCCAACGCGCATCGAGTCATGGCCAAGCGCTCGCTCATCATTCGCCCAGGCGTCATCACCGTTCGCTTCGCTCCGCCCATCGACGCCTCCGCCTACTCGCTCGACCAGCGCGACGCCCTCGTCGCCCGCGTCCACTCCGCCCTCGCTCAGACTCTCCCTCTCGACCAGCAGCCTGTGTAGCGCCGGCTCCCAGCCGGCGCTTTTTCTTCTCTGCGATCTCCGGGCCTTTTCGACCTCTGCGATAGTCCTTTTTCTTTCCTCTTCCTCTTCTTCTCTCGCTCACCCAACTACTGACGCCTGATCACTCCTTCTCTCCTCTCCAGCATTCTCACCACCCACCACGCCGCCGCGGCCGCCGCCACATGCTTCAGTGAATGACCACTCACCAACCCACCTGTCGCCTGGTAAATCTGGGCATCCATCAATTCGAGCACCTTCGCCGCCCCGTACCATCCGACCGCCGCCCAAATATCCACCGTCCGCGTGTACCGACCCGCAAACATCACCAGCATCAGCGGGATCGCCAGTAGCGGAAAAAACTGCACCACAATGTACGGCCTCAGGTCGCCCGCGCCCTGACCCTCCGTCCACGACCAATAGACGACACTCGCAAGCCCCGCCAGGTTCAACGGCCCCAGCAGTATCATCCCCACGCGCAGGCTGATGCGTTCTCCAATCATCGCCGCAAACAGCGACATGAATCCCAGTGTCATCGGCAGCCGGTCCCACACCAGCCGCGCGTTGTCCGGCGCCAGGTGGTAGTACGACGACCCCAAGCACGTCAGCGTCACTCCCGCAAGAAAGATCGCGTACGCCCATCGCTCCCGCGCCTCGATGAAGTGCTCGTCCGCCCGCCCCCAGCCGCGCACCACAAACGCCAGCCCCATCAGCCCCACCACCAGGAACGGCACATTCGACAGCACGTTCAGCGCATTCGCCACTCCCCACATCGTCCGCGTATCGGCAAACTGGTGGTACGACTGGCTCTGCGCCATCCGCGGCATCAGCGCCACCCCCACCACCGCTGCCGCGCTCACCCCCATCACAATCCCGATCTTCGACCGTCTCGTCATCTGCTCATACTCCGCACTTCTTCTGGTCTTTCTCTGCGCTTCCTCTGCGTCCGGCGCCTGCCCCGATTCCATCGGGGCGTCTCTGCGTTATCTCTTTCTTCTCACTGTCACCTGCCACCTGCACTCTTCTCTCGCAGCCTCTCCACCGCCTCTTCCAGCTCTCTCACCTTCTTCTGCATCTCCGGCAACCGATTCACCACCGCCACACTCTTCAACCACTGCTTATTCTCCACCGCTGGGTACCCCGAATACACTGCCCCTGCCGGGACATCATTCGGCACGCCGCTTTGCGACGTAATTACCGTCCCATCGCCAATCTCGAGGTGCCCCGCCGCTCCCACCTGTCCGGCCAAAATGCACTTACTCCCGACTTTCGTTGACCCCGCCAGTCCCACCTGACCGCACAGCAACGTGTCTTCTCCCACCTGGCACGCATGACCCACCAGCACCAGGTCGTCCACCTTCGCCCCGCGCCTGACGCGTGTCTCCCCGATCGTGGCCCGGTCCACGCACGCGTTGGCTTGTATCTCTACGTCGTCCTCGACCACTGCCACCCCCGCCTGCCGCATCTTGAACCACCGCCCGTCGGCCTGCCGCGCAAACCCGAACCCGTCTCCTCCCACCACCGCGCCATTCTGCAGCGTCACCCGGTTGCCGATTTGGCACCGTTCCCGCACCACCACATGCGAGTGCGCGAAGAAGTCGTCCCCGATTCGCGCGTCGCGGTAAATACTCACAAAGCTATGCAGCACCGCATTCCGCCCGATCGTCACCCTCTCGTCCACAAAGCAGTACGGCCCGACGTGCGCCCCCGCACCAATCCGCGCGCTCGCCGCCACCACCGCCGTCGGGTGTACGCTCGGCGCGTACTTCGGCGGCTCATAGAACAGCTCAATCGCCCGGGCAAAATCCAGGTACGGGTTCTCCGACCGCAGCACCGCCAGCCCCGGCATCCCTGTCCGCGGCGGCATCTCCTCTCGCGGGTCTACCAGGATCGCTCCGGCGCGCGTTGTTTCCACCGCCCGCCGGTACCGCCGGTTCGCCAGAAACGTCAGCTCGCGTGGCCCTGCCGTCTCGATCCCCGCCACCCCGGTAATTTCCAGCTCCGCGTAGCCCTCGAGTTTGCACCCCAGCCGCTCGGCAATCTCCCTCAGTTTCATGACTCGTTCTCCTTCCAATGGCCCTTCTGCTTTCGCTCTTCGGCCTCAGACTTCCTTCGTAGCGGCGCCTTTATGCCGCCAGCATTGGTCTTGCTTCTTCTTTCGTAACGGCAGCTTCACCCCGCCATCACGCATTGTGTAGGGGCCGGCTTCAGCCGGCCCTCCGCCCCCGTGCAATCGTCCAGAGAATGACAGAGGACTTGCCATAAAAAAAGTGGGAATCCTGAGAAAAGGGAAGGGAAGAGAATCCCGGAATGCGTTGTCATTCCGAGCGCAGCGATCGAAGATTCCGGCCTTGCCGGAAGGAATCTGCTGTTTTCTTGTGTGGGCTCGTCTGTAGCGCAGGGCTTTAGCCCAGCATCTTGCGGTCTTGTAGCGTCGGCGTGCCCGCCGCGCCCAAACCCGAGTTCCGAATTACGAGTCTCGGATTTCGAATCTCACGTGTTCCCGCTACTCCGAAAACAATTTCGGCTGTGCTGCCGCGACCGCCGCCGGCTTCCTCCGCGCAATCCCGACCACGCCCAGCACAGTCATCGCTGCCAGCGCCGTTCGAGGGATAAAGATCCGCAGCGTATTCCCGTTCAAGTCAGGCGGAGTGATCTGCACCCCGTGGTCGAGCAGCGCCAGCAAGTCATTCGGCACCACGCCTTCGATCGAGTCCTCGTCGGGGAACGTTAGCCGCACCCACAGCCCATCCAGCTTCGGACGGCTCAGAAACGCCCTTCGCTCCGGCTCAAAATCCAGCGTGAACTCCCTCAGAAAATAAATTCCCCGCACCTGTTTCATCTCCACCGTCTGGTGTTCCCCATTCGGTGTCAGAAGGTCCAAGCTTTCGTGGCTGGCTAGTTGGGCTGGGTTCATGTACCCCAGCAAACTGGAGCGGTCCTTCAGCAGCACCGCCACCTTCTTGTGCGTCGAGGCTGGCTGGCGTTTTTTCACCGTGGAATTTTCATAAAGTGAAGGTCCGGCATGCTGGTATTGCAAACCTGCAAAAACTATGTTATGTTTAGCTCCACCTCGTTGTCAAGTGTTTATGTATCAGTGGCTTAGACCGGGGGCCACACCCGCTTGACCGAAAAAAAGCACATCCTTAAATCGGCCTCCATCATCACCCTGGTTACCATCATCAGCCGTATCTTGGGCTATGTCCGCGACCAGCGCCTCACCCTCCTGCTCGGCACCACCGCCGGGGCCGACTCCTTTATCATCGCCTACCGCATCCCCAACCTCCTCCGCCGACTGGTCGGCGAAGGGGCCATGACCGCCTCCTTCATCCCCGTTTTCACCGGCTACATGGCCGAGAAGTCCCGCGAAGAACTCTGGCGCTTCGCCAATCGCGTCTTCTGGACCCTGGCACTCATCCTGGCCATCCTCACGGTCTTGGGCATGGTCTTTTCCTCTCAAGCCGTCCATTTGTTCACCTTTCTAGGCAAGGGCCCCACGCAGTGGCAGCAGGCGGTTGACCTCAACCGCGTCATGTTCCCGTACATCTTCTTCATCGGCCTCGCTGCTCTGGCCATGGCCATCCTCAACTGCTTCCACGTCTTCGGCCTTCCCGCCGCCACTCCCATCCTGCTCAACGTCACCATGATCACCTTCTCCATTGGCGCCGTCTGGCGCTATTTTAACAACCCCGCCCTGGCACTGGCCGTCGGTGTCATCGTTGGCGGCACGCTCCAATTCCTCATCCAGGTCCCCTTGCTCGTCAAGCAGGGCATGAGCTTTGCCCCCTCCATCTCCTTCCGCGACGCCGGCGTTCGCGCCGTCGGTCGTCTCATGATTCCGGGCTTCTTCGGCATTGGCGTTGCCCAGATCAACTTCTTCGTGGACACGATTTTCGCCACCGCCGCCAAAATGCCCGAAGGCAGCGTTATCGCTCTGTACGTCGCCGACCGCGTCATGGAGCTGGTTCTGGGTGGCTACGCCATTGCCGTCGCCACCGCCATCCTCCCGATGATGTCCCACCAGGCCGCCGCCCACGACTACGAGGCCCTGAAGAAGACCTTCGCCTTTTCCCTCCGCATCGTCTCCTACATCACCATTCCCGCCGCTGTCGGCCTGGTCATCCTCCGCGAGCCCATCATCCGCGTCCTCTTCGAGCACGGCGAGTTCACTCAGGCCTCCACCGCGCTCACCGCCCACGCCCTCCTCTTCTACGCCCTCGGCCTGCCTGCCTTTGCCGCCGTCAAGCTCATCGTCCCGGCCTTCTACTCCACCAAAGACACCAAGACCCCGGTCCGCGTCGCTGCCTACGCCATGGCCATCAACATACTCCTCAACTTTCTCTTCTTGAAAACTTTCTTCCAGACCTTCTACAACGGCGGCCCGGCCATGGCCACCACCCTCGCCGGGTACTTCAACTTCCTGATGCTCTTTGTCATTTTCCGTCTGCGTTACGGCCGCCTCGGCACGCTCCAGATCTTCGCCTCCATGGTCAAAATCATCATCTGCTCGGCCCTGATGGGCCTCCTGTGCTGGGCTATGGTCACCTACTCCCACTTCGCAAATCTCGTCAGTTTCCTCCCGCAGCTCGGCGTCTTCATCGCCACCATTGTCGCCGCCACCCTGGCCTACATCGGCCTCACCTGGCTGTTGCGTTGCCCCGAAGTCGAAGAGGTTTACGGCATCGCCCGCCGCCGCGAACGCGGCGTCCCCCAGCCGCCCACCTATCTGGGAGGTGGCTGATGGAATCCACCGCCCGCGCCTTCCTGAGCCACCTCAAGATCGAAAAGGGCCTCTCGCCCAACACCATCGTTGCCTATGGCCGCGACCTCGCCAAATTCTCCGCCTTCGCCTCCAAACACGCTCGCTCGCTCGCCTCCATCTCCCGCGACGACATCGTGGACTTCCTCGGCTCCCTCTATCGCCAGAAGCTCGACAGCCGCTCCGTCGCCCGTCACCTGGTCACCCTCAGGAACTTCTTCCGCTTCGCCCTCCGCGAAGGCGCGCGCAAGGACGACCCCACGCTCAACCTCGAATCCCCGCGCCTCCGCAAGTCGCTCCCCGGCTTCCTCCGCCTCGAAGAGGTCGATCGCCTCCTCACTCTGCCCGATGTCACCACCCTTCTCGGCCTCCGCGACAAAGCCATGCTCGAGCTGCTTTATTCCACCGGACTGCGCGTCTCCGAGTTGGTCGGCCTCCGCGTCGGCGACCTCGAGTTGAAGATGGGATGTGTCCGCTGCATCGGAAAGGGCGATAAAGAGCGCCTCATTCCCGTAGGCCGCAAAGCTATCGCCGCCGTCGAGTCCTACCTCAGCGCCTCCCGCCCGCGCCTCCTGCGCACCCGCCGCGCCCAGGGCCCGGCTGTCCCTTTTCTCTTTCTCAACCGCAGCGGCACCAAACTCTCCCGCGTCGGCGTCTGGAAAATCCTCAGCGCCTACGGCCGCCGCGCCGGCCTCCGTAGCCGCCTTACGCCGCACAAATTGCGTCATAGCTTCGCCACTCATCTGCTCGAGGGCGGCGCCGACCTCCGTTCGGTTCAGCTCATGCTCGGCCACGCCGACATTTCCACCACTCAGATCTACACTCACGTCATCGAGGAGCGCCTCAAGCATGTCTACAAGGCCCATCACCCCCGCGCCTAGTGGCACAGACTCTCCAGCCTGTGCGCCGCCTCCGTCGCTCACGCGCGAACGGTGTCATCCTGGGGGATCTGCTGTTTCCGTTTGTCACATCCGGATCGCAAGCACGACTTGGGCATCAATGAGTTTAACGAGTTACGAGTTACGAATTCCGAGTCACGTCCTTTAGGAGCGCCATGCCTGATTACATTTATTTCCTCGAATCCCGCCTCTCCGCCGAGCAACGCGCCGTTGTTCTGCGCATGCAGGAGCTGGCCGCCGAAGCCGTCGCCAACGTCTATCTGGTCGGCGGCGCCATTCGCGACCTCATCTGCGGCTCGCCCATCCGCGATCTCGACTTCACCATCGAGGGCAACCCCACGCGCTTTGCCCGCGAGCTCGAAAAGGGCGGCGCCCGCATCGTCTCTGAGGACGATCACCTCCGCCATGTCGAGATGATCTTCTCCGGTGACGTCGACGGCAGCATCGCCGCCGCCCGCGACAACGTCTATCACCGTCCCGGCACCCGTCCCGAGTACCGCTGGTCCACCATCATGGAGGACCTCCGCCGCCGCGACTTCTCCATCAACGCCATCGCTCTCTCTCTCAACCCCGCCTCTCGCGGCCTTCTTCTCGACCCCACCAACGGCCTCGCCGACCTCGAAAAGCGCGAAGTCCGCGCCCTCTCCATCCACAGCTTCACCAACCAGCCCATCCGTCTCCTCCGCGTCCACCGCTACGCTGCCCGCATGGACTTCAAAATCGAGTCCCGCACCCAGGAATGGTTTGACCTGGCCATGGAGCGCAGCCTCCATGAGCAGATCCCGCCCGAGGGCGTCGCCGAAGAAATCCGCCAGCTCGCCCGCGACGACCGTCCCGCCGCCACCCTCAAGCGCTGGGAGAACGCCAACCTCATCTCCGCCATCCATCCCCAGCTCGCCCGCCGCCATCCCGACTACGACGCCCTCGCTCGCCTCATGCGCGTCCGCGAAAATCTGATGGCCGCCGGCCTCCGCCCGCGCCTCTTCGCTCCGGCCACCGCCGCTTTCCTCGGACGCCTCAAGCAACGCGAAAAGTCCGCCGCGCTCCACCGCATGGGCTTCCGCTCCGCGGAAATTGACCACGTCCTCCACCTCGACGTCGAAGCTCAGAAAATCGTCAAAATGCTCGCCGGCCGCAAGACCGCCGCGCCCGTGGACGCTCTCACCTTCCTCGAAAAAGTGCCGCTCGATCTCATCGCCCACATCCTCGCCGAGTCCTCCAACTCCAAAGCCGTCTCCAAAGTGAAAAACTTCCTCTTCAAGTGGAAGCCCATCAAAAACAATCTCCCCACCGCCATGTCCGAGCTCGAAACCATCGGCATGCCCCGCGGCCCCAAGTTCGACAAAGTCATCCAGCAGTTCTTTGAAAAACAGCTCGAAGGCAAAGCCCGTCTCCCCGAAGAGCGCATTAAGCTCCTGCGCAAACTCTCCGGCATCAAGGAGCCCAAGAAAGCTCCCGAAAAGGAAGAGAAGTCAAAGGAGAAGAAAAAGAAGCACGCCGCCGATCACTTCGCCAAGACCAGGGCAGGGAAGCAGGAAGCCTCCAAACCTGTACCGCCGGGTGCGAAGCGCCCGGCATCTGCCTCCAAAAAGCCTTCATCGGCTGTTGCGCTCGAGGCTCCTTCCACCAAAAAATCCCCCGCCGGCGCTGCACCACCCGCGGGCCCAGCATCTTCCGCCAAACAATCCACCGTGCCCCCTTCAAAATCCGCGGCCCCGGCTTCTTCTGGCAAAAAATCCGCCGCTAAGCCGGCACCCAAAACGCACTCTTCCGCGCCTCCTCGGCACAAACCCAAACCCTCCCCCGAAAAGCCCAAGAAGCACCGCTAGGGGTGCAGCGTGCTGCGCCCCGGTACCGCCGGCACCTGGCCCGCGTCTCATCTGCCCTTGTGTGCGGCGAGCCTCAATGCCTGCCCCGACTCCCGCCATCACGACTGGTGTCATCCCGAGCCCAGCGATCGAAGATTCGGGCCTTGCCGGAAGGGATCTGCTTCTGGTTTTGCTCGTCCGGCCGGTGGTTGTGTAGCGCTGGGCTTCGGCCCAGCACTCTTTTCGTGGACCATTGACGACTCTCCACGGACGACGAAAAACGGACAACGAATTACGAATCACGAATAACGGATTACGAAAAAACCTCCATCTGTTCCCGCCCCTCTCAGTCTGTTAGAATTGCTTCCCATCATGGGCCATCCGAATTTCGTTCATCTTCATCTGCACACGGACTTCTCGCTCCTCGACGGCGCCTGCGACATGACCCAAGTGCTGGACGAGGCAGCGCGCCGCGGCATGCCCGCTGTTGCGGTCACTGACCACGGCAATCTCTTCGCCGCCGCCAATTTCGCCCATGAAGCCTCCACCCGCGGCGTCAAGCCCATCATCGGTTGCGAAGTCTACGTCGCCAAGGGCAGCCGTCACGATCGCGGCGCCGATGCCGACCGCGACGACGCTCCCGGCTCCGGCCGCAGCAATCATCTCCTCCTCCTCTGCGAAAACGACGAGGGCTATCGCAATCTCATTAAGCTCGTCAGCGCCGGCTTCCTTGAAGGCTTCTACTACAAGCCCCGCATTGACTACGACCTCCTCTCCAAACACTCCCGCGGTCTCATCGCACTTTCCGCCTGCCTCCGCGGCGCCGTCTCCGAGCACGTCGTCGAAGAGCGTTACAACCAAGCCCAGGACGCCGCCTATCGCCTCCGCGACATCTTCGGCAAGAGTAACTTCTTCCTTGAAATCCAGGACCAGGGCCTTCCCGTCGAGCACCGCATCAATCCCGAGCTCGTCCGCCTCTCGAAAGAGTCCGGCATTCCTCTCGTCGCCACCAACGACTGCCACTACCTCACCCAGCAGGACGCCCGCGCTCAGGAAGTTCTCCTCTGCATCCAGACCGGCAAGACCATTTCCGATCCTCACCGCATGAAGTTCGCCACCGATCAGTTTTATTTCAAGACCGCCGCCGAAATGGCCGAAGTCTTCCGCGAACTCCCCGACGCTCTCTCCCGCACGCTGGCCATCGCCGAGCGCTGCCACGTCAAGATCGACCGCATCCCCAACTCTTTCCCCGATCTTCAGGTTCCCGATGGCCACACCATGGATAGCTACTTCGAAAAAGTTACCCGCGAAGGCTTCCAGGAGCGCCTCCCGCACCTCGAAGCCCGCGCCAAGCAGGGCCTCCTCCGCCGTCCGCTCGCTGAATACGAGCGCCGCCTCTCCGACGAAATCGAAGTCATCCACCGCATGCGCTACGCCAGTTACTTCCTGATTGTCTGGGACTTCATCCGCTACGCTCGCGCTCAGGGAGTTCCCGTCGGTCCCGGACGCGGTTCCGCCGCCGGCAGCCTGGTCAGCTACTCCCTGCGCATCACCGACGTTGACCCGCTTCAATACGGCCTGCTCTTCGAGCGCTTCCTCAACCCCGAGCGCATCTCCATGCCCGATATTGACATCGACTTCTGCATGCGCCGCCGCGGCGAAGTCATCAGCTACGTCACCGAAAAATACGGCCGTGAAAACGTCGCTCAGATCATCACCTTCGGCACCATGGCCGCCAAGGCCGCCATCAAGGACGTTGGCCGCGCCCTCGATATGCCCTACGGTGATGTGGACCGCCTCGCCAAGCTCATTCCCAACCAGCTCAACATCTCCCTCGACGACGCCATCAAGCAGTCCTCCCAGCTTCGTTCCCAGATGGCCGGCGACGAGCGCGTCGCCGAGCTTATCGAAATCGCTCGCCGCCTCGAAGGCCTCGCCCGCCACGCCTCCACGCACGCCGCCGGCGTCGTCATCTCTCCCCAGCCCCTCACCGACATCGTCCCTCTCTACAAAACCAACAAAGACGAAATCACCACCCAGTACGACATGGACGCCCTCGAGCGCATTGGCCTCCTCAAGATGGACTTCCTCGGCCTCACCACGCTCACCGTTCTCGACGACACCGCCAAGCTCATCCTCCAGAATCGCGGCATCGAGCTTCGCCTCGACGATCTCCCCCTCGACGACCCCGACACCTACAAGCTCTTCTCCCGCGGCGAGACCACCGCCATCTTCCAGTTTGAGTCTCACGGCATGCGCGACATCCTTCGCCGCTATCAACCCTCCCGCATCGAAGACCTCACCGCCCTCAACGCTCTCTACCGCCCCGGCCCCATCCAGGGCGGCATGATCGACGACTTCATCAACCGCAAGCAGGGCAAGAAGCAGTTCACCTATGACCTCCCCGAGCTCCAAGAAATCCTCTCCGAAACCTACGGCGTCATCCTCTATCAGGAACAGGCCATGCAGATCGCCAACCGCGTGGCCGGCTTCTCTCTCGGCGAAGCGGACACCCTCCGCCGCTACATGGGCAAAAAGAAAAAAGAGGAAATGGCCGCCCAGCGCGACAAATTCGTCGCCGGCTGCCGCGCCAACAAAATCCCCCCGAAAAAAGCCGAGCGCCTCTTCAACCTTATCGAGGAGTTCGCTGGCTACGGCTTCAACAAATCCCACTCCTGCGCCTACGCGCTGCTTGCCTACCAGACTGCGTGGCTCAAGACCCACTACCCGGTCGAATTCATGGCCGCCCTGCTCACCTCTGAAACCGGCAACACTGAACGCGTCGTCAAGTACATCAACGAAGCCCGCGGCATGGGCATCACCGTTCAGCCGCCCGACGTCAACACATCCGACCTCGACTTCACTCCCGTCGGCGAGGCCATTCGCTTCGGCCTCCGCGCCATCAAGAACGTCGGTGAAAACACCGTCCGCGGCATCCTCCAGGCCCGCCAGCAGCTCGGCCGCTTTAGCTCGCTCTTCGAGTTCTGCGACACAATCGACACCCGTCTGCTCAACCGCCGCGTCCTCGAAAGCCTCATCAAGTCCGGCGCTATGGACTCTCTCGGCGCCCGCCGCGCGCAGCTCTTCGCCGTCATCGACCCCGCCATCGAGCGCGCCCAGAAGCGTCAGCGCGAGCGCACCTCCGGCCAGCACGGACTCTTCGGCGCCCGTCCCGCCCACGAAGCCCACGATAATGGCCATCTCCCCGACCTCGAGGAGTGGCCCGAGCACGAGCTTCTCGCTGCCGAATACGCCACCCTCGGCTTCTACATCTCCGGCCATCCCCTCGGCAAATACGCTGGCCGCCTCAAGGACCTCGGCGTCACCGAGCTCTCCACCCTCGAAGGCCGCCGCAATGGCGAAGAGCTAAAAGTTGCCGGTATCGTCTTCACTGTCCGCGCCATGCGCTCTCGCAAAGGCGCCCGCTGGGCCATCTTCACCTTGCAGGACATGACCGGCGTCCTCGAGCTCCTCGCCTTCCCGGAATCCTTTCAGCGCTACGAGCCGCTGCTCAAGGTCGGCACCGCGCTGCTCGTCAAAGGCCGCGTCAGCGTCGAAGACGCCGGCACGCGCGTCGTGGTCATGGAGGCCCGTCCGCTTGAAGACGTCGTCGAACCTGCCCCGCGCCTTCTCCGCGTCCGCGTGAATCTCGGCGCTGTGAACCAGGACACGATCATTCGTCTCCAGGATCTTTTCGCCGGCAGCCCCGGCCCCTGCCGCGTCGCGTTCCAGTTGCAACACGCCGATGGCTCGGTCGCCACCCTCGAAGCCGACCAGCGCATTCGCCCCGACCGCGCTCTGGTCGAAGCCGTCCGCGATATGTGCGGCCCCAACGCGGTAGAGGTTCTCAACTGATGGACTCCAAATCCCGCAAACGCGAACTCGACGAGCTCGAACGCGGCGTCGCTGAGCTCAGCCGCTTCGCCCCGCAGGGCGACGCCACCGACGCCGAACTCACCCGTCTCCGCCACGAAATCGGCGAGCTCAAGCGTGAGTTCTACGCCCACATGGGCGCCTGGCAGCGCACTCAGCTTGCCCGCCATCCCCAGCGCCCCTACACGCTCGACTACGTGGACCTGCTCTTCACCGACTTCAGCGAAATCCACGGCGACCGCGCCTTTGCCGACGACGCCGCTATCGTCGCCGGCATGGCCCGCTTCCACGACCGGCCCTGCGTCGTCATCGGCCATCAGAAGGGCCGCGACACCCGCCAGAAAGTCATCCACAATTTCGGTATGCCCAAGCCCGAAGGCTACCGCAAAGCCCTCCGCGCCATGCAGCTCGCCGCCAAGTTCTCGCGTCCCGTCTTCACCTTTATCGATACCCCCGGCGCCTATCCGGGCATCGACGCCGAAGAACGCGGCCAGGCCGAAGCCATCGCCCGCAACCTCCGCGAAATGGCTCGCCTCCCCGTCCCCATCGTTGTCACCATCACCGGCGAAGGCGGCTCCGGCGGCGCGCTGGCCATCGCCGTCGGCGACAAAGTGAACATGCTCGAAAACGCCATCTACTCGGTCATCTCTCCAGAGGGTTGCGCCTCCATCATGTGGCGCGACGCCGCCAAGGCCGAGCTCGCCGCCAACGCCCTGAAGATCACCGCCAGCGATCTCTTGAGCCTCGGCCTGATTGACGAAGTCGTCTCCGAGCCCGAAGGCGGCGCCCACAACGACCCCGCCGCCGCCGCCGAACTCCTCGACCCCGTCCTTGAGCGCTCGCTCGCTGAACTCTCCCGCCTCCCCGTTCCCAGCCTCCTCGACCGCCGCTACGACAAATTCCGCCGCATGGGCCAATTCTTCCGCACCTCCTGACTCGCGCAGCATTTGCCGTCATTCTGAGCGCCGACGTATCTTGTCGGCGCGAAGAATCCCTCTTCCTCAGTTTTCTCCACGTCGTTGGCTTAGCCGGCCCCGGAACTTGGACTGGCATCCTGAGCGCCCGACCAGGTCGGGGGCGAAGGATCTCAACGTTTAGTTTTGGTTTCAAATCGTCAGGTGGAGCGGCGGCATCACGCCGCCATCTTCTTCTTTTCTCTGTGTCTTCCACAGCGTCTCTGCGGTGAATCTTCTCTTCTTTATGTGAACTTTCAAATTTGAAATCTCTTACTCTTCCAACGGAAAACGGATAACGTCTCCCCTGGAACTTTTCTTGCCACCCCTGCGTACCAATAGACAAGGACACCCCCTGGAGGTGGCTCATGTTCTGCGACAACTGCGGTTATCAACTCCCTGAAGGTCAGCGCTTTTGCGCCGGCTGCGGCAAGCCCGCCGGCATCGCGCAGGTACGCGCCTCCGACGGCCGCGTCACCCGCCACGTTCAGCTCGTGGCTATCCTCTGGCTGGCCGCCGGCTTTCTCAACATGCTCGCCGCCGCTGCCGTCTTCATTCTCGGAAACACTTTCTTTCTCGGACTCGGCCGTGTCGATGGAGGATTCCCGATCGGCTCCTTTCTTCAGGGCATGATGAACGTCGTCGGTGCTCTGGTTGGAGTGAAGGCGATTCTGTGCCTCGCCGGCGGCTGGGGACTGCTCCAGCGCGAATCCTGGGCCCGCCCTCTCGTTCTGGTCCTGGGCATCATCAGCCTGCTGAACGTCCCGCTCGGCACCGCGCTCGGCATTTACACCCTCTGGGTTTTCATTCCCTCCCAGTCCGAGCAGGAATATCAGCGTCTCTCCCGCGCCGCCTAACGAAGACTGCGCACATCGGCCGCTCTTTCTCGAGGGGCGCATGGCTATACGCCCCTACTCTTGTTCTTGTCGGATCACGGACAACGAAAAACCTCACCCGCCTAGTGGCTGATTCGCCACTCTCCCCTTTCGCTCTGATTGTCCCTTCCGCCCATTTGTTCTAGCCTCTTTCCGGCGGGGGAAAACACGGTTCCTGAGTTCATTTCGAGGCGCACAAACCAAATGTCCGAACCCTTTCGTCCCTTCGAGCGCATGGTGCGCATCACCATCCTCGGAAAAACCTTCGAGGTTCCCGAGAAAAACAGCCTCTTGCGCTGTTTCCAGTACCTCAGCCCGGACACCATCCCCTACGGCCGCTTCTGCTGGAACCAGGAATGTCAGTATTGCCGCGTCGAATGTCAGCTCCCCGACGACGACCAGTCCCGCGAAATGATCAGTTGCAAGTTCCTCGTGATGGAGGGTATGAACGTCACCCGCCTCAGCCCCGAGCTGAGGAGCTGCCTCCGCGCCGTCCTTCGTGCCCCCAGCCCTGCCGATCGTGCAAAGCCTGCCCGAGTCGGTACTACGGTCTCTGCCGGCAATGGCTCCAAGTCCTCCCGCACCAAGTCCGTTGTAGCCGCCTCCCGAAAAAAGTAACCGCCACCCGTAGCGTCGGCAACTTGCCGGCCGGGGCGCGGGGCAGAGCCCCGTTCAAATCTCTCCCCATTGAAATCTCGAATCTGAAATCTCTTCTTTCTTCTCGCCTTTCTCTTTTCTTCGTCGTATGATTCGCCTAGCCGCGCTGCTCGTACACTTGGGGCCTGCTCGTGGTCCCCTCCCCACTCTCTGGAGGTCACATGTCCCGCCGAACTCTCCTGATCGTTCTGAGCATGGTCGTCGCACTCGTGTTTGCCTTCGCCGTTGCGCAACCGTTCTTCGGCCAGGCCAAGCAGCCGAAGGACTCCTACATCCTCAAGGGCGCACCGATGGGCGGTGTGAAGTTCAACCACCAGGCTCACTCCGCCGTCTTGAAAATCGCTTGCGAGACCTGTCATCATGCCTCGAAGCCGGAAAAACCCGCCGCCGCGCCGCAGCAGGCATGCAGCGATTGCCACACCAAGCCGGCCACACCGCCGACGAAAACCCCGTGGAACCTGACCTTCCATGTCGTCACCGGCCAGACCGGTCTGTGCATCGATTGCCACAAGAAAGAAGCTGCCGCCGGCAAGAAGCCGCCCACCAAGTGCATGGAATGCCATAAGAAAGAAAACGTGTAAGGCAGGCTCTTGGACTTCCTGATCTGTAAGGGTAGGGGCGTAGGGCCATATGTCTGCACCCCGGCATACCGGGACGCCCCTTCCACCCTTCGCTCTTGATTCCCTCGCCCGGCAGGGCAAAACGGTCAATACGGAAAGTCCCTCAGGTCAGTACGTTTACGCCCCACTTGTGGTACGATTTTCCGGCCAATCGCTCAACAGGGGGAATCGCACGTGAATTCAAAAGCAAAATTCGGCATCGGCGCTGGCATCATTGTCGCCTCGCTCGGCTGGCTCGCCTGGGTTGGCGCGCAGGAGAGCAAGACCTACTACCACACCATCGCCGAACTCTCCACGATCCAGGGCTCTGCCGCCAAACACCGCATGCGCGTCGGCGGCACCGTTCGGCCCGGCTCCATCGCACGCTTCACCGGCCGCGTGGACTTCGTTCTCGAAGGGGAAGGGAAGTCGCTCCCTGTCAGCTACACCGCTAGCGACCCTCTGCCCGACACTTTCGTGGACAATAGCCAGGCCCTCGTCGAAGGCCGCCTCGCATCCAACGGCACCTTCGTTGCCGAAAAAGTTCAGGCCAAGTGCGCCTCCAAGTACGAAGCCGCACCCGGCCAGGACAAAAAGACTTATGAAACGCCCTCCGGCGCCGCCCCGGAGAAAACCAGCTAGACCGTCCGGTCGCACTTAGGAGGTTGCTTGGATATCTTCGGTTCCTTTGCTCTGATTCTTGCTTTTGCCTGCTGCTGTTACGCCATTGCTGCGGGCATCGCCGCCATCATCACGCGCCGCCCTCTGATCATCAAGAGCGCCCGCAACGCCGGCCTCGCCGTCTGCATCCTCATCGGCCTGGGCTTCGGCAGCCTCATCTACCTTTTTCTAACCGACAATTTCTCCATGGCCTACGTTGTCGGCCATTCCAACCGCGACCTGCCCAACTTTTACAAATTCGCCGCTGTCTGGAGCGGTCAGGAAGGCTCGCTGCTCTTTTGGAGTTTCATGCTCGCCGGCTACGTCTTCTCCGTTCTCTTCGCCTATCGTCGCAAGCACCCCGAGCTGATGCCCTACCTCGGCGTCATCCTCTGCTCAGTCCTGCTCTTCTTCCTCATCCTCAATAACTTCATCGCCAGCCCCTTCCAAGTCATCGGCGCACTCGGTGCTGACGGCGCCTTCCAGGTCGTCGCCCACGCCGACGGCCGCGGCCTGAACCCTCTCCTCCAGTACCCCGAGATGGTCATTCATCCACCCGCTCTCTAC
>Ga0209109_10000965_pt1 | contig 15863 bp, 17 predicted proteins | sample Rifsed10ft2_FD_184004 | JGI IMG/M metagenome (GOLD analysis project Ga0209109, IMG submission 184004) | Soil microbial communities from Rifle, Colorado, USA - sediment 10ft 2 (version 2) | ecosystem: Environmental > Terrestrial > Deep subsurface > Rock core/Sediment | place: Rifle, Colorado... | reverse complement strand
CGATCACGAACGGGTGCTTATATTCCGAATGCGCGTAGTGCAGGTGGCTCACGACGTTACGGATCTTGTACGCGTACGGGCGCGCCGCCTGCATGCGCTCCTGGGCGCGGCGCATCTTGCTGGCCGCGACCATCTCCATGGCACGCGTGATCTTCTGCGTGTTCTGGATCGACTTGATCTTCTTGCGTATTTCCTTGCCGACGGCCATATTTTTAAAGCAGAGTAAAGAGGAAAGAAAAAAGAGAAAAGTAAATCTCTTTTCGCGACACCCTTGTCGCTCCCTTTCCTCTTTCCTCTTTCCTCTTTCCTCTGATTTTTACCATGTGTGATGCGCCTTGAAGTCGGTGATGATCTTGCGCAGTTGCGCCGCCACCTCGTCGGAGTAATCCGGATTCCGGTTGATGCGGTCCATGAGTTCGGCATGCTGCGACTTGATGAACGATTGCAACGCCTCTTCGAACGCGCGCACCTTGTTGACGGCGACGTCGTCGAGAAATCCCTCGTTCACGGCAAACAGCGACACCGACATCTGTGCCACGGACATGGGCGAATACTGCGGCTGTTTCATCAGTTCGGTGATACGTTGGCCGCGGTCGAGCTGCTTGCGGGTGGCGGCGTCGAGATCGGAGGCAAACTGGGCGAAGGCCGCCAGTTCGCGGAACTGGGCCAGCGCGAGGCGCACGCCGCCGCCGAGCTTCTTCACGATCTTGGTCTGGGCCGCGCCGCCGACGCGCGACACCGACAGGCCGGCGTTGATGGCGGGCCGGACACCGGCGTTGAACAGGTCGGTATCGAGGTAAATTTGTCCGTCGGTGATCGAAATCACGTTGGTCGGCACGAACGCGGACACGTCACCCGCCTGCGTTTCGATGATCGGGAGCGCCGTGAGCGAACCGGTTTTGCCCTTGATCTTGCCGCCGGTGATTTTTTCCACGTAGTCGCTGTTCACCCGCGACGCGCGCTCGAGCAGACGCGAGTGCAGATAAAACACGTCGCCCGGGTAGGCCTCGCGTCCCGGGGGACGACGCAGCAGGAGCGAAATCTGGCGGTAGGCCCAGGCCTGCTTCGTCAGGTCGTCGTAGATGATCAGCGCATCGCGTCCGGCGTCACGGAAGTATTCGCCCATCGAACAGCCGGAGTAGGGCGCGAGATACTGCATGGCGGCGGATTCGGCCGCGGTGGCGGCGACCACGATCGTGTGGCCCATGGCCCCGTGCTCTTCGAGCTTGCGCACCACGCCCGCCACCGACGACGCCTTCTGGCCGATGGCCACGTAGATGCAGACCATGTCCGCGCCTTTCTGGTTGATGATGGTGTCCACGGCCAGCGCCGTCTTGCCGGTCTGGCGGTCACCGATGATAAGTTCACGCTGGCCGCGCCCGATCGGCACCATTGAATCGATCGACTTCAATCCCGTCTGCACCGGTTGCGAAACCGACTGACGTGCAATCACGCCCGGCGCGATTTTTTCAATCGGCGAGGTTTGCTTGGTCTTGACGGGCCCGCGGCCGTCGATCGGCGCGCCCAGCGCGTTAACCACGCGGCCGATGAGTTCATCGCCCACCGGCACCTCCATGATGCGACCGGTGCACTTGACCGTGTCGCCTTCGGTGATGTGCTTGTACTCGCCCATGATAACGGTACCCACCGAGTCGCGCTCGAGATTGAGCGCGAGCCCGTAGGTGTTGCCGGGGAATTCGACCATTTCGCCCTGCATGACGTCGGACAGGCCGTGGACGCGGCAGATGCCGTCGGTCAGTGCCACCACCGTGCCTTCGGTGCGGGTCTGGGCTTTGACCTCGAACTTCTCGATACGCGACTTGATCAGGCTGCTGATTTCGGATGGATTCAGTTGCATGGGTATATTCCCGGAATGTCAGAATTAGGTTAATGGCTTAAATGCGAGGCGAGTTCGGCGAGCCGGCCGCGGATCGAACCATCGATCACCAGATCGCCGGCGCGAATCACGATCCCACCCAGCAGCGATTTATCCGTCCGAGTCGTGAGGTTCACCTCGCGTCCGAATTTGCGCCGGAGCGATTCGCTGATGGTTTTCATTTGCGTGGCCTCCAGCGGGAACGGGGTGACCACGGTAGCCTCGATGCGCGCCTCGGCTTCGGCCCGCCGCGTTTCGAACTGGGCAATGATTTCCGGCAGCAGCCCCAGACGGCGGTTTTCCACGAGCAGGCGCACCAGATTGGCGCCTTCGTCATTGATGTACTGGCCGCAAACACTCAGGAACAACTCAAGGAAGCGGGCACGTTCCACGCGCGGGTTGCCCGACAGACGCATCATGTTTTCATCCGCCGCCACCACGGCCAGGAAGGCCAGCATCTCGGACCATGGCGTTAAGGTTTTACTCTCCTTGGCACGGTCGAATACGGCTTCGGCATACGGGCGGGCAAGTGTCTGTTTTTCAGCCATGGCGAGTGAAATTCCGTTACAGCTGTTTGACCACGTTTTCAAGGAGACGGGCGTGGGTCTTAGCGTCCACTTCCTGCTCCAGGATACGCGCGGCACCCGCGACCGCGAGTTGTGACACGGCGGCGCGCAGTTGTTCCTTGGCGCGGTTTATTTCCTGTTCGATATCGGCGTGCGCCGCGGCGATGATGCGCTCCGCCTCGGACTTGGCATGTTGCTTCGCCGCTTCTGCGATTTCGGTAGCGCGTTTCTCGGCCAGCGTAATGACCTCGGCGGCTTCCTGCTTCGCCTTTTTAATGGTGGCGAGCGCCTTTTTCTCGCCGAGCTCCTGCTCGCGCTGGCCGCGCTCGGCGGCCGCCAGGCCGTCCGCGATGGTGCGTCGACGGTCTTCCAGCGCCTTGGTGAGCGGCGGCCAGATGAACCGCATGCAGAACCAAACAAACACCACAAACGCGATCATCTGCCCGATCAAGGTGGCATTGATATTCATAAGCCTTTACCCCGGTATCAAAATGACTGCGTTCGCGCCTAACCGCCGACGACCGCAAACAGGATGTACATGGAAATACCGACCGCGATCATCGGCACCGCGTCCACGAGACCCATGACGATGAAAAACTGGGTGCGCAGCGTGGGGATCAGTTCCGGCTGACGCGCCACGCCTTCGAGAAACCGGCCCCCCAGGATACCGATGCCCACGGCCGCGCCGAGCGCGCCCAGGCCCATCATGATGGCGCCGGCGATGTACAGCAGTGATTGTTCCATTTTTATCTCCTATGAATATTTCAGAAAAGTGATGAAATCAGTGGTGCTCCTGATGCGCCATGTCGAGATACACGACCGTCAACACCATGAAGATGAACGCTTGCAACGTGATGATCAGGATATGAAAGATGGCCCAGCCCAGTTGCAGCAGGCCGGCGAATGACCCGAGCAACAGGCTGGCGCCGTACATGGCCGCGATCAGGATGAAAATCATTTCACCGGCGTACATGTTGCCGAACAGTCGCAATGCCAGCGACACCGGTTTGGCCAGCAGGTTGACGGTTTCCAGGAACAGGTTGATCGGAATAAACACGATTTTCATGACGATCGATTTGGCCTGGAACGGTTGCAAGGTCAGTTCGCCGAGAAACCCGCCGATACCCTTGATCTTGATGCTGTAATAAATAATGAGGATGAACACACCGATCGACATGCCAAAGGTAACGTTCGGGTCCGTGGTCGGCACGGCCTTGAGATAGTGCACTCCTATCCGTTTCGCGGTTTCAGGCAACAGGTCGACTGCGATCAGATCCATGAAATTCATCAGGAAGATCCAGATGAAAATACTGAGCGCGAGGGGCGCCACGAGGGGATTGCGCCCGCTGAACGAACCGCGCACCACACCGTTCACGAAATCAAAAATCCACTCGACGAAATTCTGCCATCCGCCCGGGACTCCGGCGGTGGCGCGCTTCGCGGCCAGCCGGAACAGGTACAGGAACAGCACGCCCAGGCCAATGGCGAATCCCAGGGAATCGAGGTGCAACGCCCAGAAGCCCATGTCCTTGGCCTCGACGGCACTATGGGCGAGACCCCAGGTACCATCCGGAAGCCGGCCAAAGGTCAGGTTTTGCAAGTGATGCTTGATGTATTCTGACGAGGTCAGCGTGTCGCCCGTCATGATTCTTTAGCCCCGCTATTTCGATTAAATTCGATTGTCCGACTGCTGCCGTGAATCGTTCTAGTTACGCTGTACACCCGCCAGAAATCCAAGCTGCGCGACGGCAAACGCGACGATGAGCGGCAAGGGTGTCAATTTCAACACGCCCATCCCGATTCCCAGGAACAGCATGGCCGTGGCATAGCGGGTGAGGGCATTGGCATACAGCGAGCCCAGACCGACGGCGCGCTTTACGCCGCGCCCCAACCACGCGCTCAACAACACCGCAACCGCGCCACCGTACAGGGCCGACAAAATATCCGGCCCGCCGCGGGCATAGCCGAATCCTGCGGCAATCAACAGCGTCAACAAGGCCTGGAACATGATGACCCGGCGCACCCCTTGGCGCAGCGTCTCCGCGACAAAGTTCATGTCTGCGCCATGAGGCAATTCGCCTTTTAACCCTGAAAACGGTGAATAAGGGGCCTTTTCAAAGGGGGCGAAGTATAAAGACAGCCCCAAAGGGGGTCAATATCGCCCGGAAAAAAGGACACGAATCCGGCATGCGCGCAGATTACCGGGTAGCGGGCTTGGAGCGGCTCTTAACGGTGCTGCCCGGCCAATGGGACATTAGATTATTCACTGCGTGTTCAATTCCTGCAGGAATGACCGGTGGCCGTCGCGGTTGTTCACAGAGTTTCCGCAAGGGGACGGCTAAATCCCCGGACTCGAGTTGCCGGCGCGAAATTTCAAGAGCATTACCGTGACGCATCAGCCATTCCACGAGGAATGGGTCCTCGGGCCAATCGGGTCGGCGCACGTACAACACCCGCGTCCCGTTGCAAGCGGCCTCGGCAAACGTGCCGTAACCCGGTTTGCCGATCAGCACATCAACGCTCGATAAAATATCGGTGATCGACATATCGAGTGACTCCATCGCCGTGGCCGCCGGGTGCGCTACCTGCCAAGCTGAGGGCACCAGCCAATGCACGTCCGGTAGGGGCGGCCAATGTTCGATCGGCAGACGCATATCGATGCCACCGAGGGAGATCGCCATCACTCGAGAAGTCGGCGGCAAACCCAGTGCCGCGCTCAACGCCGCGCGCCGGTTGACGCCGACATGGGCGACCGGCCCGATGGCGACGCGCCGCGAGAGATTCGACATCGGCATGCCGGGTTGTAATTGCAGGAAACAATCGGCGCGCCGATAGGCATCAAGGATTTGCGCATGGATGGCGCGCGCTTCGGGACGGGTGGCGAGAAAATAATGGGCATAGATATCGGCCCAGTTGAGCGAACACATGGCCACTGCCGGGATTGAAATCGCGGCCGCAGCTGCTAACGGGAGATACGGCACGTCGGCCAACACCAGGTCCGGAGCGAGGCACGCAAGCGCCCGGGCCTCGTCCTGCACCCGGTGGTCCCACCCCGCGTGGAACTGCGCATACGCCGCGGCGGTCGCGGCCAGGTCGGCGTCCAGCGCGGTGGACATCAACATGCCGACGTCGGTGTTGCACGGCGTTAGTTCAAATTCGCCTGCAAACCGGCGCGCGAGTAAATCAGCGGGCAACGACGTCCGCAGGGTCAGGCGCAATTCCGGCTGCCGGCGACGCCACGCGTTGACCACCGCGGCCGCCTGGGCGGCGTGACCGAATCCGTGCGACGAGAGGGCAACCAGGAGATGGGTCATGCGTGGACAGCCAGCGCTTCCGCCATACCGTTCGACTCAGGGGAAGGAAATTTTATCTGAAACGGATTATTTTTGTTCCCCCGGCGTCGCCGGGACGGGATCCGTTTTTTCAGTTATTTTTTCAGGTTTATTGGTAACCAGTTCGCTGGAGAGTTTTTGCGCCGCATCAATTTCCTCCGGCGTCATCTGCGCCCGAAGTACATCACGGCGTTTGACGGCCAGCGCATTGCCCTTCTCCGCGGCGCGCAGATACCAGGCGAGCGCCGTGACGTTGTTCTTCGGCATGTTGAAGCCGAATTCATACAGAATACCCATTTCCAGCTGCGCATCGACATTGCCTTGTTCCGCCGTCTGACGCATTTTCTCGAGCGAAGCGTCGTCGGCCGCGCTCGACATGCCGGTCGCGAACAAACATAGGATGAACACCACGGCTGCCTTTCTCATCAGGTCCTCCGATACCCTTACCCGAACCATCCCTCTTTACTATTTATAGACCTCAGATCGATGCCTCGGCAAGACGGTAGCGCCCAGTGCCCGAGGCGAATGCTATTTCGGCAATGGGCGCAGATAGCCGCAATGAACCCTGTTTCCTTGGGCGCTACGCCGCCATCTCCGAAAGAGCTGCGCCTCGGGATCTGGCGGCTATCGGATATGCGCCAGAATGCCGTCGAGTTCGTCGAGGGTATTGTATTCGATCACCAGCCGGCCCTTGCCTTTGGCATTGTGGTGGAAGCGGACCTTGGTGCCCAGCGTTTCCGATAGCCGCTGCGCCAGCGCGCGGGTATCGGGGTCCATGCGCCCGCCGGATGATTTGTGCCCCGGAGGTTTCGCGAGCAAGCGGCGCACGAGATTTTCCGTCTCGCGCACGGACAACCCTTTGTCGACCACCTGCCGTGCCGTCTGGCTCTGTTGCTTGCCTTCGAGGGCCAGCAGGGCGCGCGCGTGCCCCATGTCCATACGGCCGTTGTCGAGCAGATCGCGCACGTCGCTGTTCAGCGTGAGCAACCGCAGCATGTTGGTGACGGCGGCGCGCGAGCGGCCCACGGCCTCGGCCACCTGCTGGTGTGTCATATGGAATTCATCGATCAGGCGCGTGAACGCATTGGCCTCCTCGATGGGATTCAGATTCTCGCGCTGGATATTTTCAATAAGCGAGATGGCGATGGCCGCTTCATCCGGAATCTTGCGCACCACCGCGGGCACGGTTTCGAGACCGGCGAGTTGCGCCGCGCGCCAACGCCGTTCGCCGGCGATGATTTCATATTGACCGCCGGCCAACGGGCGCGCCACGATCGGCTGCACCACGCCCTGGGCCCTGATCGAGGCCGCGAGCTCCTCCAGCGCTTCGGGATTCATGTGCGTGCGCGGCTGGTATTTTCCGCGTTGCAGCAGGTCGATCGGAATCTGACGCAACTCTTCCCGTTCCACCGGCGTTTCGTAGGCGCTGAGCAGGGCGTCGAGGCCGCGACCGAGGCGTTGTGGTTTTTTAGTTATCATGCGGCCACCGATTTATGGTCGCGGCGCAGCATCTCGCCCGCGAGCGCGAGATAGGCCTGGGCGCCTTTCGATTGCATGTCGTACGCGATCACGGGCTTGCCATGCGACGGCGCTTCGGCAAGCCGGATATTGCGCGGAATGATGGTGCGATAGAGTTTGTCGCCGAAGTGTTGCTTCAGCTGCGCCGAGACCTCGTTGTCGAGATTGTTGCGTGGGTCGTACATGGTGCGCAGCAATCCTTCAATCTCCAGCGACGGATTCAGGGTTTCGCGAATCTTGCGGATGGTGTTGAGCAACGCGGTGAGCCCCTCCAGCGCGTAATACTCGCACTGCATGGGAATCATCACCGCTTGGGCCGCAACCAGCGCATTGATCGTGAGCAGGTTCAATGCCGGCGGGCAATCCACCAGCACGTACTCATACTGCGCGCGGATATTCTCGAGCGCAAGGCGCAGGCGGCGTTCGCGCCGGTCGATCTCGATCAACTCCACCTCGGCACCGGACAGCCGGCTGTTCGATGGCACCAGATCGTAACCGCCCTCGACGGTTACGAGCGCGGCCTCGATCGGCTGCAGGCCGAGCAGAACTTCATAAGTGGTGACGCGATGCGCTTCCTTATCGATACCGCTGCCCATTGTGGCGTTGCCCTGCGGGTCGATGTCGATCAGCAGCACGCGTCTTCGCGTCTTGGCCAGCGAGGCCGCCAGGTTGATGCTGGTCGTGGTCTTGCCGACCCCGCCTTTCTGATTGGTGATTGCGACGACCTTGCCCATCGGGCAGACACTCCTTCCCCATTAATTTGTCGGCGCCAGGATGACCAGATGCCGCGCGGCATCCAGGCCCGGTATGCGCAGTGCCCGCACTTCCGCCTGGTAGCCGTCCGTAACCGCTGCCAGTTCTTCCTGTGGAAACACGCCTTTCATGACCAGAAACCGGCCCTGGGTTGTACACAGGTGCCGGCTGGCGGCCAGCATATCAGGAATGGACGCGAATGCGCGAGCAATCAGCGTATCGAATTTTGTCTCCGGATGGAATTTTTCGACGCGCTCCTGCACGACCGCAACGTTTTTCAGCCCCAGGTCGTGCATTGCCTGGGTGGCGAAACGCGTTTTCTTGGCGTTGCTGTCAAGCAGGGTAAATTCGAGATCGGGCCGGGCCAGCGCCAGCGGTATACCGGGGAGGCCCGCGCCGGTGCCGATATCCAGCACCCGGGGACCATGCAGGAACGGCAGCACCGTCAGGCTGTCGAGCAGATGCCGCGCTACCATCTGCTCGGGCTCGCGCACCGCCGTGAGATTATAAGCCCGGTTCCACTTTTCAAGCAGTTCGAGGAATAGCACCAGCTTGGAGCGCACCGGGGAGTCGAGCTCAAGGCCCATCTCGCGTAAACCCTGCTGCAATTGCTTCTCAAGTTTCAAGCCATCCCTGCCTATATTTTTGAAGATTATTTCCTGTCTCCGGTCCCGGAATTCAGGCCGTTGCTCCACCGGCGCTACCGGGAGCGTCATTCGTGAACTAAGCTCGCCTTAGAGACCGGTTAAAATCGAGCCAACGGAGAAACCGTGAAAGTCGTATATTCAACCATTATTCTTGCCGCCCTGGTGGCTCCATTCTATGCGCCGGCGACCGAGAACGCCCCTCCGCCGTCCAGTGGTCGTGAAAACAGGGCGGAAAGCCCGTACCCGGGGGGCGGCGAAAGTCCGTCGGTGGCGCGGGACGGCCAGGTGACACATGCCATTTTCACCACCGCTGTAATCAACCGTGAGCCGATCGACAGACTTTCCAGCCTCACCAACGATAAGACCCGGGTCTATTATTTCACGGAAATTCAAAACATGGCCGGTCAGACGGTCCGCCATCGGTGGGAGTACCAAGGAGAGATCGTACTCGATTACCTCTTCGAGATCGGCACGGATTCGTGGCGGATTTATTCCGTCAAAACCCTCGACCCGGCATGGGTGGGGGAATGGAAGGCTTCGGCCGTGGATGCCGCGGGCAGCAGCCTGAGCGTCAACACGTTTACCTATCTGGAACAGCCGGGTGCCGAGGCGAGCACACCGGATAATACGATCGGCAGGCGGGCGGCGGGCAACGCGCCCTCAGACGTGGCGCACAAACCACCACAACACGATCGCTGAAAACAGGGCGAGCAAGGTGATCAGGCCACCCCAGAGACGGGGTTGGGTGCGTACCAGGTTATCGAGCGGGTAATGCGGCGTTTCGAGCGGTTTGGACGCCTGGCGCATTGATACCCAGCGATTGACGGTTTCGGCCCAGCCCCGCAGCGTGCCGAGTTGAAACAGCGCCATCAGCCCCACGACGAGCGCCAACACCGCTCCCAGCAGTATGACGATGATCGTGCCGATCCAAATCAGCTCCCATGCACCGCTCGAAAATGCCACGCCGCTGTAAAGGCGGGCGATCAGTCTGCCACCTTCCGGGATGCTGACCGCCGAAATAAAGATCGTCCCCTTGATCAGGATGAGCGCGGCGCTGACGAGCAGAATCGCGCCGAGTATGCGTGGATAACGCAGCAGGGTCCGATCCGTCTGATGCGGGGTGGCGAGCGGTTTGGTCATCGCGCGCGTTGAAATCCAGCGATTGGTAAAACTGAAAACGCCGCCCAGCTTTTGCGGTGCCACGAGCATCAACACCCCTATGAAAAAAGCAAACAGATTGCCGGCGATGAGCAGCAGGACCAGGTAATACAGCGGGCTGTCCGGGGTGATCGACATCATGTCGCCTCCTGTGCGATATCGTAGACGGGGTATGCCGCCGTCCTTTCCAGTTTAGCCGCTGAGACAGGTCGTGCAGGCCTGCGCACTTACCCGAGGCGACACCTTTTTATATCGGCGGTGGCGGCCGTGCTTCGAAAAAGCATTGCCTCGGACGGGATCCGCGCTCCGCCTCGAGAGTTTGCACTAGGCGCTGCGGCGGCGCATGTGCACCAAGAGCAGCGAGACGGCCGCGGGCGTAATTCCAGAGAGGCGGCTGGCCTGACCCAAGGTGGCGGGGCGGTGCGCCGCCAGCTTTTGGCGCACCTCGATCGAAAGTCCGCGCACATTCTGGTAGTCGAAATCCGGCGGCAGCGCGGTTTCCTCGTGCCGCCGGTGCAGCGTAATCTCTTCCAGCTGGCGATCGATGTAACCGGCGTACTTGGCCTGGATTTCAAGCTGTTGCGCCACGTCAGGTTCGGGCACGGCGGAATCTTCGCCGCTCACGGACGTGAGCGCCGCATAAGAAACACCGGGACGGCGCAGCAGCTCCATGAGGGTCGCGGCGCGTGCCAGCGGCTGTCCGAACACGCGCACGGCATCCGCTTCGGTCAACGATTCCGGCGCGAGCCAGGTTTTATTCAAGCGTTCCTGTTCGTGCGCGATAGCATCACGCTTCTCGCTGAAACGCCGCCAGCGTGTCTCGTCGATCAGGCCGAAGTCGCGGCCGATCTCGGTCAGGCGCAAATCGGCGTTGTCCTCGCGCAAGGCCAGACGGTATTCGGCGCGCGAGGTGAACATGCGATAGGGTTCGGTCACGCCGCGCGTGATCAGGTCGTCGAGCATCACACCGAGATAGGCCTGATCGCGCCGCGGCCACCACGGTTCCAGTCCGCGCACCTGGCGTGCGGCGTTGAGACCGGCGATCAAGCCCTGTCCGGCGGCCTCCTCGTATCCGGTCGTGCCGTTGATTTGACCGGCAAAGAACAATCCCGCCAAGGCCTTGGTTTCCAGCGTGGGTTTCAGATCGCGCGGATCGAAATAATCGTACTCGATCGCATACCCCGGGCGCGTCAGCTCCGCGCGTTCAAATCCCTTGATGGATCGCACCAGGTCCCACTGCACGTCGAACGGCAGGCTGGTGGAGATGCCGTTCGGGTATACCTCGTGGGTGTTGAGCCCTTCGGGCTCGACGAAAATCTGATGCCGGTCCTTGTCGGCGAAACGCACGATCTTGTCCTCGACCGAGGGACAGTAGCGCGGTCCCACGCCCTCGATCACGCCGGTGTACATCGGCGAGCGGTCGAGTCCGGCGCGGATGATCGCGTGCGTGCGTTCATTCGTATACGTGATGTGGCAACTCACCTGGCGCGGATGCTCATCGCGCGAACCCATGAACGAAAACACCGGCGTCGGTTCATCGCCCGGTTGTGATTGCAGCACCGTGTAGTCAATCGTGCGGCCGTCGAGCCGCGGCGGCGTGCCGGTTTTCAGGCGTCCGACGCGAAACGGCAGTGCGCGCAGGCGCGCGGCCAGCGCATTCGACGGCGCATCGCCGGCGCGCCCGCCCTGGTAGTTCGACAAGCCGATGTGAATCTTGCCGCCAAGAAAAGTGCCGGTCGTGAGCACCACCGCGCGGGCGCGGAATTCGATGCCCATTGCCGTCACGACACCGATGACGGCCTGTCCTTCCACAACCAGGTCTTCGACGCTTTGCTGGAACAGGGTGAGATGGTGCTGATTTTCCAGGAGCGCGCGCACCGCGGCCTTATACAGTGTGCGGTCGGCCTGCGCGCGCGTGGCGCGCACCGCCGGGCCCTTGCGCGCATTCAATATGCGGAACTGGATGCCGGCATGGTCGGTGGCGCGCGCCATCACCCCGCCGAGCGCGTCGATCTCCTTGACCAGGTGCCCCTTGCCGATGCCGCCGATCGCCGGGTTGCACGACATCTGGCCGACGGTCTCGATGTTTTGCGTGAGCAACAGGGTCTTGGCGCCCAGGCGCGCGGACGCCGCGGCGGCTTCGGTGCCGGCATGGCCGCCGCCGATGATGATGACATCGTAATGTTCCGGGTGCAGCATGGAATCAAAGACAGGCTAGGTGCGTGACATCATAGCAAGGATGCACCGAGGTGCCTATGCGCTCCGTCAGTCTACAGGCGGGTTTAGTGGTGAAATGGTCCAGTAATAATCCAGCTCCTGGACCACCTGGCGGAATTTATCGGAAGCGACCGGTTTGGAAATGTAACTGTTGATTAATGGCGATAGGCCTCGTGCACGTCGCGTTGGTCAACCGAACTTGTCAGCGCCACGACCGGTATGCCTTTCAGATTTACGTCCTCCTTCACGGTTTTCAGGATCTCAAGCCCGTCGATTTTGGGCCGCTTGAGATCGCGCAGGATCATGTCCGGGCGCGGGCTTTTCGCGGGGTCCTGGTAGTCGCCGCGGCGGTAGAGATAATCGAGCGCCTGCTCAGCGTCGCTCACGACGTGAACCGGGTTGGCCAGGCGGACTTCTTTGAACGCAAACAGGGTCAGCTTGAGTGTGCGTCGTTGTCCTCCACCGGCAAGATGTGGACCGGTGCCGCGGTCTCGCCCAGGCGGGACCGATTTCTTCGTCGATTTTTCCGCTGCGCGACCACTTGAATCCTTTTAACCGCGGTCATCGTAGTGCGCAGGATGTCGGTCCCAAATCCATTTGGCGCTGTCGTCTCGCTTCCCATCCTTAGAGAAAGCAATTTATTGAAAGCACGCACTGCATCGCCAACAAGCATACTCTTGAATTAATGTTGGTCTCCCCTTTTTATTGGCAAGTCGCATGGTTATAGCCCGACTTTTCATTGGTCGGCCCCAGTTACTTGCCCTCCAGGAGACGGAACCGTCCGGAACGGGGATGTGCCACAGGCCCCACTTTGGGCTAGTCTTATGGCGATAGCCCGCTTCAATCGAATGGAATCGCCATGGCCCTTGCTCCCGAAAAACACGCAAAACCAGCCCATATCCTGGATACGGTGATCAACCGTATCGGGCACATTGTCCTGGGCAAGGAACACCAGGTGCGACTGGCGCTCGCCTGCCTGCTGGCCCGCGGTCACCTGCTGATCGAAGACCTGCCGGGCGTGGGCAAAACCACGCTCGCCCACGTGCTGGCCAAAGTACTGGGGCTGCAGTTCAAGCGCATCCAGTTCACGGCCGACCTGCTTCCGGCCGATATCCTCGGGGTGTCCATTTACCAGGCCGAAGGAAAAAATTTCGTTTTCCATCCCGGGCCCCTGTTTGCCCAGCTGGTATTAGCGGATGAGATCAATCGCGCCACGCCCAAAACCCAAAGCGCGCTGCTCGAGGCCATGGAAGAGCGCCAGGTTACGGCCGAAGGCGTGACCCACAAACTGCCCAAGCCGTTTTTCGTCATCGCGACGCAGAACCCGCATCATCTGATCGGAACCTTTCCGCTGCCCGAGTCACAACTCGACCGGTTTCTCATGCGCATCGAGATGGGTTACCCGGATCGCGCCGCGGAGCGCGCACTGCTGAAAGGCCGTGACCGGCGCGAGCTGGTTGAATCGCTACAACCCGTTATCGGCCCCGACACACTGGCGAGCCTGCAGCCGGTGGCCGCGTGCGTCCACGTGGCGGAACCGTTGCTCGACTACATTCAGAATTTGCTGGATGCCACCCGCCGCGCTGGCGCATTCGCCGAGGGGCTATCGCCGCGCGCCGGACTCTCCCTGCTGGCCGCCGCCCGATCCTGGGCCATGCTGGCGGGGCGCGACATGGTGCTGCCGGAAGACGTGCAGGCGGTGGCGCCGTCCGTGATCGGGCACCGCCTGCGTTCTCCCGCCGGCGATCGCGCGGTTTCTATCACGCGACTGCTTGAATCCGTGCCGATCCCCTGATGTCCGCCGTGCCTGCGCCCAATGACGTGGTGCTGGGGCGCCGGCAGCTGTTCATGCTGCCCACCCGCTTCGGGTTGCTGTTTGCGGCGCTGCTCGTGGTGCAGTTGCTCGCCGCCATCAATTACGGCAACGGGCTCGCCTACGCCCTGACCTTTCTGCTTGGTTCGCTGGCCGTGGTGTCAATGCTCTACACCCACCGCAATCTGATCCGCCTGCGACTGGTCGCCGGAATCTCCGCTCCGGTGTTCGCCGGCGAATCCGCCGTGTTCCGGATTAATCTCATGAACGACAGCGACACGCCGCGTTTCGGCGTCATCGTGATGCACGATAAAAACGCGGTCGCCCGCAGGGACATCATGGCGCGGAGCTCCGCCGCGATCGAGCTGCCGGTGCCGGCCGGGAAACGCGGTTATCTCAAGATGCCGCCCATTACCGTGACCACCCATTTTCCGCTGGGCCTGCTTTACTCGTGGTCGCGGCGTGTGGAGCTGAATCAATTTTGCCTGGTCTATCCGCGTCCCGCGGAACCCACGACGCGGCACACCCGCGCGCTGGATTCATTTGAGGCCACACAGGGACTTGACGCCGGCGGTGACGATTACATCGGCACCCGCGAATTTCGTCCCGGTGATTCGCCGCACCATGTTGACTGGAAGGCGGCGGCACGCGGCAAAGGCTGGAGCATCAAGCAGTTCGGCGGCGGCTATCACTGCTCCGTGTGGTTGGATTGGGACACGCTCGAGGGCCTGGATGTCGAACCGCGATTGCGCGTACTGACGCGCTGGGTGCTGGATGCCGAACACGAAGGCATGCTTTACGGCCTGCGACTGCCGGATAAAACCGTGTCACCTTCGAACGGCGAACATCATCAGCAGGAATGCCTGCGGGCGCTCGCGCTGTTTGGACTTAAGCCATGAACACCGTTCACGACCGGAGTGTGCTACTCAGTCTCCTGGTTGCGGGGGTCAGCGCAGTCGCGCCCCATGTGCCGGAAATGCCGCCGTGGATCGTGGCGGTGTTTGCCGCGGGCGCCGTCTGGCGCTATCTCATCGACACGCAGCGATGGCATCGACCGGGACGCTTCGTGCGTGTGGCGCTGATGGTGCTGGTGATCGTGGGGATTTTCCGGCAATACGGCACGCTGCTCGGACGCGATCCGGGAATCGCGTTGCTGATCACCCTGCTGGGGCTGAAGTTTCTCGAGCTCAAAACCCAGCGCGATGCGGTGGTCACCCTGTTTGTTTATTACCTCGTCATTCTCGGCAGTTTTCTTTATTCGCAATCGCTGTGGCTCGGTTGCTGGGCGCTGGTTGCCGTGACCGCGAGCACGATGGCGCTTATGCATCTCATGCAGCCAACGGGACTCACCCTGTTTTCGCGTCTGCGACTGTCTGCCGTTATGTTGGCCAAGGCGGTACCGCTGATGATCGTCGTGTATCTCCTGTTTCCGCGCATCAGCGGCACGCTCTGGGGGTTGCCGGCAGACGCCTACAGCGGCCTGACGGGCATGTCCGACATCATGCAGCCGGGCAGTATCCGGAGCCTGAGCGAATCGTCCGAGATCGCCTTCCGCGCCACCTTTGAGGGCGCGCCTCCCCCGCTGCGCGAACTCTACTGGCGCGGGCTGGTGCTCACGGATACGAACGGACGCGGCTGGAGCCGAGCCGCCGCGTCCCCGGCAGAAGCGATTTCGTTCATCCCGTTGAACGATCCGGTGACATACCAGGTAACACTCGAACCGAGCAACAAGCCGTGGATGCCGGCACTCGAACTGCCTGGCATGCGGCCGAAAGGCGCGCGCTACCAGCCTGACTTCACGCTGGAACACCGCGATGCGATTCGCGAACGCTTGAACTATACCCTGACGTCCTACACCCGTTACCGCACCGGTGAACTGGCTGTCGCAGAGCGCGCGAAGACGCTGCGATTGCCCGGGAACGTCAGTCCGCGCACGCGGGACCTGACCGAACAGTGGCGCCGGGAGAATTCGAATCCGGCCTC
>Ga0209109_10000963_pt1 | contig 15871 bp, 20 predicted proteins | sample Rifsed10ft2_FD_184004 | JGI IMG/M metagenome (GOLD analysis project Ga0209109, IMG submission 184004) | Soil microbial communities from Rifle, Colorado, USA - sediment 10ft 2 (version 2) | ecosystem: Environmental > Terrestrial > Deep subsurface > Rock core/Sediment | place: Rifle, Colorado... | reverse complement strand
TGCTAATTGCATTTAACCTCCTATCGGTAACCCCAGTATATCAACTCCAATAACTCTAAGTATAAACACAGAGAAAATAAGCATGATAAGGCCAGCAATTGCGGAGGTTAAAAGTTCCTGTCCGGCCTTAAGCCTTTCTGGGTTTCCGGAGGAGCTCATTATCATGAATCCTGCATAAACAATAAGAAGAAAGGCAATTCCCCCACCGATGCCTATTGCCCAGCGCAGAATAAAACCGATAAAAGCATTTGTATCACTGATTGGAATACAGCCGATTGCCGTATTTATCCCCGTACCCCCCTCGCAGGTGATATTGTCTTGCTGAGAAGCGGCTGGAGAGGCCGTAGGCGAAGGCCTTGGACCCCTCTGGGCATAAGCGATGGGAGCAAAGAAATTAAAAAGCAATAAAAAAAGGGCAGCGACTGAAAGTATCTTTCCCACAAGCTTATTTTAGAGTAATTGATTGAAAAGGTAAAAGGGCGAGTTGGTATAATGTAATGTCGCCATGTTTAAAAGACTTAAAACACCGCTTGCCCTAATTCTCTTCCTTGTTCTTATTCTGGGTTCTTACTTTGTATTTCATAAGCCGCAGGTGTACGCCCAGGAATGCCCACTCTCCGATTACGATTGCCAGATAGCCCAAATTCAAAGGGATATAGACGCACTCTCCCCGGCCCACGAGAAGAACAAGGAAGATCTTGCCTCTCTGCAAAAACAACTTTCCGATTTGAACAAGCGAATTGCCTCAATTTCAACCCAGCTAAAGAACCTCGGAACAGAAATCGCCCAGAGGGAGGAGGAATTGGCTTTTGTCCAGGAAATTTTTGAAGAAAAGGCCTCCAACCATTACAAATTTTTACGCCTTTATGACCCCCTTCTACCTTTTCTTTCTACATCAGCGTCCGAGGCCTTTCGGGAGATAGCCTTCAGACAAAAAGCGGCCGACGAGGACAGAAAGATAATGGAGGGCTATGCGCTGGACTTGATTAAACTCAAAAACGATAAGGCAGCGCTTGAAAAGAGCCAATCCTCTCTGGCCGCAGTCCAAAAGTCAGTTGCCGAAAAAGAGAAATTCCTCTCGGGAGAGGTCGCTAAGGTTGAAACATATATAACTACTCTTACCTCCAAACAAAACGAACTGGCTGCGGCAAAAGCCGGAGGATTCCAGATCTCAATCGGAGACACTCCTCCGACGCTTGAGCCTTGTTCGGGAAAGCCGGGCTCCTCCAATTTCTGCGACCCGGGTTTCAGACCGGCCTTTGCGGCTTTCTCCTACGGTGCCCCCCACCGGAAGGGAATGAGTCAATACGGGGCTTACGGCAGGGCAAAGAACGGCCAAAGTGCGGAGGCGATTTTAAGCGCCTACTACGGAGGAGCCCAGTTAAATAAAAGTTATTCGACAGGTATAAATATTACGGTTTCCGGATACGGCACGGTTGACATCGAAACCTATGTCAAGAGAATTTACGAGATGCCTTCCTCCTGGACGGCAAACGATTCGGCCGCCCTTAAAGCCCAAGCCGTTGCCGCCCGTTCATATGCCCTGGCCTACACCAATAACGGAGCAAAATCTATCTGCGCAACCGAATCCTGTCAGGTCTATAAACCGGCAAATAAAGGTGGAGCTTGGGACGCGGCGGTGGATGCTACCCGGGGTTGGGTTTTGGTTTCCGGAGGGGCTCCTTTCTCCTCCTGGTATGCCTCAACCGCCGGAGGATACACCTTCAGCTATTCCAGTGCCGGCCACACGACTCCCAATCTTTGGGATACTCCTTCGGGACAAGGAGGTTGGCCCAATAGTGCCTATGAGGTTGCCGGCGGCTCCCCGTGGTTTTATAAGGGGTGGTACAAATCCAGAGGCGGGGCGTCCTGTGGAAGAAGTAACCCCTGGCTTAATTCGGAAGAAATGGCGGATATCCTAAATGCAGAGGCGGTTCTCCACGACAGGGTATCGGGAGATAAATCCAGAATTTCCCCCATAGACTGTTGGGGAGGAAACCCTTATTCGCTGGGTGATCTTCGGGGAATAGGGGGCTACACCAGTGTTTCCGGAGTTTCCATTGTCTACGGGAACGACGGATCGACAATCTCCGTGGCATTATCCACGAACAAAGGAAACGTTAACCTGACCGGCTCGCAATTTAAAGAAGCCTTCAACTTAAGAGCCCCGGGATACATCGGACTTAAGAGTTCGCTTTTCAATATCGAAAAGCTGTAATATAATCAGCCAGAATGCCTGATATCTTTATCTCTCCCGAGGAAGAGCCGAAAAGGCAGGAGCAGGCTGCCCCCGAGAGTTATTTCTCCCGCCCCAAAAGAAAGGTTTCGGTAGAAAAGCTTTACGGCCACACCCACAATCCCCTGACGGCATACGCATATTTGCCGGAAAGGATAAACTTCGAAACCAAAGAGAAAGAAGAGAAAGTGGTTCTGCTTTTAAGGCGCCACCCCATTACCAACGTCCGCTGGATACTGGTGGCGATTGCTATGGGAATTGCCCCCCTGGTGGTTTCCCTTTTTCTGAAATTTGATTTTGTTCCGGCAGGCTTTCGTTTGATTGGGGTCCTGGCCTGGTACATGATTACCTTTGCCTATATCCTTGAGAACTTCCTAAACTGGTTTTTTAACGTTTATATAATAACCGACGAAAGAATAGTGGATATTGATTTTTTGAACCTCATCTACAAGGAAGTCTCGGACGCCAACATCGATAAAATTCAGGACGTGACATACAAAATGGGAGGGGTAACCAGAACAATGTTTAATTACGGGGATGTTCTTGTCCAGACCGCATCCGAGGTCCCCAACTTTGAATTTTTGGCGGTTCCTTCTCCTGACAAAATTGCCAAAATCCTGCAGGACCTAAGAATCGAGGAGAGGCAGGAAGAGATTGAAGGGAGGGTCAGGTGAACATCCCCCTTTTGGGAATTTCGGTCTGGTTTGTCATCAAGATATTTGTACTAATTGCCATGCTGTTGTATATTGCCTTTGCCCTGGTTATCGTCAGGCAGGTTCAGCTGATGACCAAAACATTAAGAGTCGGGTTCGAGTTTCCTTTAAGGACACTTTCGCTTTTGCATTTGATATCTGCCGCAGTGCTGTTTGCCCTTGCCCTAATTATTTTGTAGGCCCAAGGTGGAAAAGCTAACACTTACTTCGGCAAAGTTGACCGGCAACCCAGGTACTTCCGGCTGGGCCCAGGTACATGAATTTGCCCCAGAAGATGCAACCAAACTAGCCCAAAGAGGACACCTTTTCGCGGTCGTTGCCACATCCCGCCACGAGGAAGGGGTAGACAGCGTCATTGCCGGAAGGGAGCTTTTGGCAAGACTCCATGAGGAATATTTCGGAAAAGACGAGGGGGAGGCGTTCAATGTCCTTAAGTCCGCCGTAGAGAAAGTCATCTCCGAATTCAGGGAGTCCTGGGGAGAGGTCGAGGTTGCCGCAGTTGCCTTTATGGACAAGGTTGTCTATTCGGCTGTGGGAGGCGGAGCCCAGGTTTCAATCTTCAGAAACGGAATGCTGGCCAAGATTTTGGAATCCTCGCCCAATAAGGTAGTTTCGGCCTCGGGCTACCCCAAAGAGAAGGACATCCTGCTTTTGGCAACCAAGCGCTTCTTCGAGACAATTCCCAATGGCGTTCTTAAGGGAGCCCTTGAAGGGGCGGACCCGGCAACCGCCGCCGAGAGCCTGGCCCCCTCCATTCATGCAATCCCCGACAACGGCAATATCTCGGCAGTTGTCATTAAGTTTGAGAAGGAAACATTCTTCCCCAAAGAGGAAGTTGAGGCTCCTCCCGAAGCCCCGGCAGGCATTTCGATGGCCCAGAAGGCAAGAGTCCTACTGGGAGGCGCCGTTTCCAGAGTTCAGGGCGTTCTTTCCCGGAGGCTTCCCGAAAGGAAAATCTACGTCAAGGGAGTCCCTGAAGAAGAGAGCCTCCCCCAGAGTAAAAAGATGACGATGAGTGTCGGGATTGTGCTTCTTGTTATTCTCCTTATCAGTATCGGATTCGGTATCCGGCAAAAGGTTCTCAAAGACCAGAAAAGCAAATACGGAGACAGGCTTACCCAGGCCCAGCACGAGATAGACGAGGCAATAGGGCTTGCCTCTCTAAACGCCGAAAGATCAAGGGAGCTCTTCGGCAGCAGTCTCTCCCTCGCCGAAACTCTCAAGGCAGAGGGGGTAAAAGATCCCCAACTTGAGGAGCTCCTTATCAAACTTGATTCAAACCGGGGGACAATCTTGGGGGAATACAGACAGGACGGGGAGCTTTATATGGACCTTTCGATATTAAGCGACGGATTTAAAGGGGATGACCTCTCCGGCTCCTCGGACAGGGTTTATGTGCTGGATAAGTCCGGGAAAAAAGTGGTCGGTATTACCCTGGCCACCAAAAAGACAGAGGTCGTCGCGGGACCGGACCAGCTTGAGGGAGCGTCCCTCCTTGCCTCATACGAGGATAGGGTTTTTATCCTGACCGGAGAGGGAATATTCGAGGTCGGGGATGAAAGAACAGAGGCCATCGAGAAGGATTGGGAAGGGGACGTTTTCCCCTATGCCTATGCAGCCAATATCTATCTTTTGGATAAGGTAGCCAATACAATTTGGAGATTTGCGGGGGCGGAGGGGGCTTTCGGCTCTAAAACCGACTGGCTCGGGGAAGGAGTCGAACCTGATTTTTCGAGGATAGTCTCGGTAACCATCGACGGGAATATCTGGGTTTTAAGCCAGACGGGAAAGATATTAAAGTTTTCCCGAGGCTCTCCCCAGAGCGTAGCTGCGGCGGGAGTTGTTCCCTCTCTTGCCCAAGCCGATGCAATTTATACCAATGAAGAGCTGGGGTTTGTATATATTTTGGACAAAGGAGGCAAGCGAGTAGTTGTTCTTGATAAAGACGGGGCCTATAAAGCCCAGTATTTTTCCGACAAGGCGGGAGAGGCGTCGGATTTGGCAGTAAGTGAAGAGGAAAAGAAAATAATCCTTCTGGCCGGCTCCAAGCTCTACTTTCTTGAACTCAAGCACCTCTAGGCGTTCTTAAGCTATAATTGGCTATGGCCATAATCAACAAACGCGCCCGTTATGAATATTCCCTAACAGAGGAGAAAGTTGAAGCGGGCATTTCCCTCTCCGGAGGGGAGGCGAAAGCGATAAGGGAGGGTCATGCCGACCTCTCCCAATCGGTTGCCCGGATAATGGAAGGGGAAGTATACCTGATTAACGCCAATATTCCTGTTGTTGGGGCTAAAAACTACCTTTCCACAAGGAGCAGGAAGCTCCTTCTCCATAAAGAGGAAATAGTTTCCATATCGACCAAAGCCAAGCAGCAAAAATTGACTCTCGTGCCTACAAAGATGTATACTAAGGGCCGTCTGGTCAAGCTTGAGCTTGTCTTGGGTAAACCCAAGCGCAAGTTCGAAAAAAGGCAGCAGATGAAGAAGAAGGATATCGAAAAAGAGCTCGCTCAAGAGCTCAAGAATCATTAATTGGGGGCGATCGGTTTCGACGGAAAGTACTTTAAAAAACTGCAAGCCGAGCAAGATTTCCACTCGTAAAACGGAATCAAAAACAAGCGTCAACTCAAAAAGTTACGCTATGGCCTACGCTTAAAAACGTTTTAGGCCATTGTCTTTAAGGAAGCGACTCCTGACCGCGCCTTAAGGGCATAAACCAGTCGGGATGCCGTATTTAGCTTTGGTTTGGGCTAAATACCCAAGACACTAAACCTTACTCAAGTGCTTTCGTTGTCTTCCTAACTTGAGGAAATTTTAAAGGCAACTAAGCTTGTAGCAGTTTTTGTAAGTTTCTTTTCGGACGAGGGTTCAATTCCCTCCGCCTCCACCAGTCCCGCTAGCAATAGCGGGATTTTTGGTGGGATAATTATGCGATGGGAGTACTCGACTTAATCTTCCCCAAAGCCTGCTTCGGCTGCAAAAGAGGTGGAGTTTATCTTTGCAAGGATTGTTTGAGAAAGGAAGAAATCGTTGATCAAATTCACCTCAGAAACACCCCCTATCTTGATGGACTGGCCTGCCCTTTTAAGTACCGGGGCGCCGTTCGCAAGGCCATTCTGGCTTTGAAATACAAATTTGCCTCGGATATTGCCAAAGAGCTAGGGGTACACGCCGCAAATGCCATCAAATCCGGCAAATTCTTCAAGGGAAAGAATATTGTCATCCCCATTCCGGCGTATAGGACTCGGGAAAACTGGAGAGGCTTCAATCAGGCGGAAGAAATCGGGAGACATATGGCCAAAGCTTTAGGTTGGGAATTTAGCAAAGAAGCTTTAATTAAAATAAAGCCCACCCCGGCCCAAACGGGCTTATCGGGCACAGAAAGGCTGGAAAATCTCAAAGGTTCATTTGCTGTGAATTCCAGGCTTTCCGTATCTCCCCTTCCCAAGATTATTCTTTTTGACGATGTCTGGACGACGGGGTCGACCTTAAACGAAGCCGCTAAGTCCTTAAAAGAAAAAGGAACAAAAGTTGTCTGGGGAATTGCCTTTGCCCGGGGTTGGCGGTGAGGGTGGGATTCGAACCCACGGTGAGGAAAAATCCCCACTTCGGTTTTCAAGACCGACCGATTAAGCCATTCTCGCACCTCACCCTGGCGGTGGGTGTGGGAGTCGAACCCACTCTAGGCTTTCGCCTAGCGGGTTTAGCAAACCCGTCTCGTGACCGTCTGAGTCACCCACCTTGCGTTAATATTCTTTTGTTGTGCGATCCTACAATGTCTAAATATTTTTTGGTCCGGCTACAATTATACAGCCAGACATATTTAGTTTCCAATCTATCGGCAATTTTGGCTCCTAGGCCTAACTTATTAAGGTGTTCATAGACAAAATTTATTAAGGGGATGGATCTATTGGCAAAAACTAATTTTTTGTATGTATACCGTTTCCCGTTTACGAAATATGAATGTGTCGCAATACATCCGTCCGTGTCAATAAGTCCTCTTAGGCAGGAGGTGCTATATGCATCATTTTCTAATATCCAGCTTGGGACTTTGACCTGTTGCTTAACCTTATTTCCTACCTTTAAACCAATTTTCTTTAAATATTCGATTAACTTTAATCCACTGTAGTAAGAAATTGATACATTATTCTCCGGCCGGAAGGCAATCGTGGGCGTTTCTCCGAAAAGTTTTTTGCCAAGGTTACTAACAAAAATTCGGTAATTTGCATCTTTGTTCATGTTGAGAGTTATGCGTACTTGGTCTTTTGTTATCCCACCGTCGCCTAAAACGAGCCCTGTCCATTCGGCAAGCTCGGAAGAATAATTTTGCGGAAAGTTGAACTGCTTAGCGATTGGAATAACACCTCTTTCTCTCAAAATTCTTAGCGCTATTCTTCCCCCCTTACTCCTCCCCTCTGGCGTTCCGGGGCTCCCGTATTTCCACAAATGTGCAAAACCGCCTTTTCTACATGTTTCGAGCTTCATTTTTCTCCAATTTTCTATTTTCTTTGCTTCTTGGGCAGGACGTGGAATACGGTATGTGTTGCAAAAAATCTTAATGGACGTTTTTGATATGCAAAATTTTTCTCTTTTCCAGTCTCGAATTGTCCTTGGGGACACGTCTATTATTTTGGCTAATCCATCAGCGTTCAATCCGCTTGTTTCAAAAATTCCCTTAAGGAACCTTCTCTGCTCTCCTTTAGGGAATTTTAATCTTGGCAGTCCGAAGGGAAACATAATTAATCCTAATAAAACCCGAAAGATAAATCAATATCCATACATAGAATGAAACAGTGTTTTGCGGTATAATACGCATAAGTATGCCTGCCAAAGACGAAAGTACATTAAAACAGGAGGAGACCTCGGTTGAAGAGGAAAGACCGGTTGTAATCCGGAACGAGCCCGAGCGGGATTTGGTTACCTGGAGCGCCCCAGCCCGTCCCTTTAAGAGGCGGGACAGGGAGTTTTATGTCACCCTCATTGCAATAGCCGGGGTGGTTGGCCTTATCCTTTTCTTGGTTGAGGGGTTTATGCCGGTAATTTTGATCGTTTCTCTGGTTTTTCTTTTCTATGTCATGAGCACGGTCGAGCCGGAGAATGTGGAGTATAAAATTACCAACCGGGGCATTAAAGTGGCCGGGCGAAGAAACGATTGGGGCGCCCTGGTCAGATACTGGTTTTCCAGACGTTTCGACAACGAACTTTTGATTGTGGAATCAACCACTTTACCCGGGAGAATTGAGTTTGTGGTAGCCCCCGGGGTAAAGGAAGAGATTAAAAGGGCTCTTTCGAGGTACTTAACAGAAGAAGAAGCTCCTCCTTCCTACTTGGACAGGGCGGCCAACTGGTTTGCCGCAAAACTGCCGGGGAATAAATAGACTTGTGCCCGTAGCTTAACTGGATAGAGCACGACCTTGCGGAGGTTGGGGTTGGGCGTTCGACTCGCCCCGGGCACACTTAAGGTGGGTTGGCAGAGCGGCCAATTGCGCGGGTTTCGAAAACCCGAGGGCGAAAGCCCTACACAGGTTCAAATCCTGTACCCACCGCCGATATGGCAGCAAAACCTACCAGTCAACTGACAATATCCGGGGCCATCGTTTATAAGGATTACGGGGGAAAAAGAAAATTCCTCGTAGTCAAACAAAGCGAAGACTCGGAGTGGGAAATTCCCAAGGTCACGGTCAGACGGGGAGAATCCTCGGTGAGGGCGGCTCTGAGGATGACCGGGGAAATAGCCGGAATGAGTACCACGGTTCTGGAGGAAGCGGGGCGCTCAAGCGGGGCAACGGTGGTCAACGGCAAGAGCATGCCGGTGAAGTATTACTACTATCTTCTGGTCCAAAGGGCGGGGGGGGAAATGTTTGGATTTGCCCGTTTCGAATGGCTTGAGTTTGGGGTGGCGCTTAAGAAAATTTCCCTCAAAAAAGAGAAAGAGATGCTCAAGAGCGCAAAGGTGGTGTTAAAAGATTGGGAAAAGGCCAGAAAGATAAAGTAAAGAGAGAGTTCTCCGCAGGAGGAGTTGTCTTCAAAAGGAAACAAGGTAAAACCTATTGGCTTCTGATTAATCCCGCAGGGTCAGAAAGATGGCAGCTTCCCAAAGGCCACATCGACGATGGAGAAGAAAGTCAAAAGAGTGCCATTAGGGAAGTTTTAGAGGAAACCAGTGTAGAGGCTAAGCCAATTTCGAAAGTAGAATCAATGCAATATTTTTTCTGGGAGAACGGAAAAAGAATTCTAAAGTCAGTAACCTTTTATTTGATGGAATTTGTCTCCGGAGGAAAAAAGAAGCCAGATCATGAAATAGGCAAAGCCGGCTTTTACACATACGATAAAGCCCTGAAAATGCTTACCTTTAAAGACGAGAAGGATATTCTGAGAAAAGCTTCAAGTTTGCTATAATACAGGCTCTGGAGGGGTGGCCGAGTGGTTCAAGGCGTACGCTTGGAAAGCGTATGTGCGCAAGCACGCGCAGGTTCGAATCCTGTCCCCTCCGCCAAGGCGCATCGTCAGTTTTTCTTCGGGTCTTCTGATATAATCGGGGCACGATGGCGGACCAGGTTGAAGAAGTCAAGCAAAAGACAGATATAGTCTCCTTAATTTCGGAATACATTCCTCTTAAGAAAGCGGGCAGAAATTATAAAGCGCTGTGTCCCTTCCACGGCGAGAAATCCCCTTCTTTTATGGTTTCCCCGGAGCTTCAGATGTATAAATGCTTCGGCTGCGCCGAGGCAGGGGATGCCTTCACTTTCCTGGAGAAGTACGACGGTATGGAATTTGGAGAGGCGTTAAAATTTCTGGCTGAAAGGGCCGGGGTTAAGCTTGCCTCATACCGGCCGGGAGAAAAGGGGGACAAAGAGAAGCTTTTCGAAATTAACTCCCTGGCCTTAAAATTCTACAACTACATTCTCTTGGGCCACCGCGCAGGACAGGGAGCTTTGGATTACCTTTTGAAGGACAGAGGAATAAATCTTGAAACGATTAAAGCTTTCCAACTTGGTTTTTCCCCCGACGTCCCCAATGTTCTCACCAGATTTTTGGTTGAGAAAAAGAAATATTCAAACCAGGATTTGGAGAGGTTGGGTCTGGTAATCTCCCGGGACGGAAGGACCTTCGACAGATTTCGGGGCAGGATAATATTCCCCCTGGCGGACCACAGAGGCAATATTGTGGGCTTTGCGGGCAGAACCCTGCCTACCGCCTCAACCGAGTTGGCAAAGTATATCAACTCCCCCGAAACTCCCATCTACCACAAATCGAATATTCTGTACGGACTAAACTTCTCCAAAGAAGACATCAAGAAAGAAGGAAGCGTGGTTGTTGTCGAGGGAGAGCTGGATATGATTTCCTCCTGGCAGGCGGGAATTAAAAATACGGTTGCCATTAAAGGCTCGGCCTTGACCGAGGAACAAGTAAGACTTCTTTCCCGCTTTACCAAGAGGATTGTACTGGCCTTGGATAGCGATCTGGCAGGCGATGCCGCGGCCAGGCGTGGGGTGGTCATTGCCCAGAATCAAGGACTGGAAATTGGAGTTGCCGGTATGGGGGAATTCAAAGACCCCGACGAGGCGGCCCGCAAAAACCCCGGCCAGTACAGAAGATTTCTCGAAAGTGCGGTTGGTGTTTGGGACTTTATCGTCTCCTCGGTATTCTCGCGAAATGACGCATCAAGCGGTGAGGGCAAGGCCAAGATAAGCCGGGAAATTGTGCCCATCCTTTCCTCCATTCCCGACAAGATTGTGCAGGCCCACTATGTCGAGATAGTTGCGGACAAATTGGGAGTTCCCGCATCCGCGGTGAGTGAGGAGGTTGAGGAGGTTAAGGAGAAAGGGCAGGAGGAGAAACTCGAACCGGTAGGGGCCAAGATTGAGGAAAAAGGCAGAAAACAGCTTCTTGAGGAAAGGCTTCTGACCCTCGCTTTTCAAGCCGACCCGAAGGTCCTGCTTGAACTTAAGATATCAAGGTTAATCTCAACCCCCCTTTCCAAAAGAATGGTTGAAGAATACGAAAAGCATGCTTCCCAGGGGAAAGCCTTTAGCCCATCGGATTTTGCCGAAGGCCTCCCTAAGGAAATGGTTGAAGGCTTTGCGGAGTTGGTCTTAAAAGATACCGAAGGGCTTACCGAAGATAAGGAAGCCCTCGGGAGAGAATATGATTTGGTGGTTAGGGAGCTTCAGATTTTAACCGTTCGCCACAAACTCGAGGAGTTGGGGGCAAAAATCAGGCAGTTTGAAGACGCAGAAGAATCGGATAAACTAAGAGATGCGCAGAAAAAGTTCGGAGAGCTGTCAATCAAACTTTCCCAGCTTGAAGAGCGTGGAGGGGGTATAATTCTCCAGGAGAGCAAATGATAAGGAAACCAGTTGTAGAGCTTATCAAGAAAGGTCGCGACCAGGGGTTTTTAACCCAGGACGATATATTGGAAATCTTCCCCGACGCAGAGGCCAGGGTAGATGAGCTTGACGATTTGTACGAAAAGCTTCTTTCGGAGAATATCGATGTTTTCGAGTCCGTCACCCCCGAAGAGATTGAAACCGACGAGAAAGCCCAGGAGAAGCTCGATCGGGAGATTGAAATTCTCTCCAAGCTTGAAGGAATTGAGTCCACCGACCCGGTAAGGCAGTACTTAAGGGAAATTGGTAAAGTCCCCCTTCTGGATGCCGAGCAGGAGGTCGAGCTTGCCAAAAGATATGAGAAAGCGGACAAAAGGGCCAAGGACAAACTTACCGAATCAAACCTGAGATTGGTGGTATCTATCGCCAAAAAGTATATCGGACGCGGCCTTTCCTTGCTGGATCTTATCCAGGAAGGAAATCAGGGCCTCATCAGGGCCGTTGAGAAATACGACTGGAGGAAGGGTTTTAAATTCTCAACCTACGCCACCTGGTGGATAAGGCAGGCCATCACCCGGGCAATTGCCGACCAGGCAAGAACAATCAGAATTCCGGTGCACATGGTCGAAACCATAAATAAGCTTTACCGAACATCAAGGAGACTGATGCAGGACTTGGGAAGAGAACCAACTCCTGAAGAAATAGGGGAGGAATTAGAACTTGAACCGGACAGGGTTCGGGAAATATTCAAGATCGCCCAGGAAGTTACATCATTAGAAGCTCCGGTCGGAGAGGACCAGGAGAGCTTTTTGGGAGATTTTATTCCGGATGAGAGCCAACTCTCCCCGGTCGACCAGGCTTCAAAACAGCTTCTGAAGGATCATTTGGATGAAGTTCTGGCAACTCTATCCGACAGGGAAGCAAGAGTATTAAAATTAAGATTCGGACTTGAAGGAAATAAACAAATGACCCTGGAAGAGGTGGGTAAGGTTTTCGGCGTAACCCGGGAAAGAATCAGACAGATTGAGGCCAAGGCGTTAAGAAAGTTAAAACACCCCTCAAGAAGAAAGAAACTTCAGGATTACCTGGACTGACCTATTCTTTGCAGCAGTCGATTGCCTTCTGAACAAAAACTCCAAGCTTGGAAAAGAGGGAAGCGCTTCCTTTTTTATTTCCTTTCTCGTCAACAAAGAGTACTTCATCGTCTTCCCTTTTGATGTCTTTAACCTTGACCATATCCAGATTCAAGCCCCAGAAGACGGAGTAGAGCTTATATGACTTCTCAAACATTTCCCAGGCTTTTTTCTTGTCTCCTTTTTTGAGTTCCTTGGTGCCGACCTCCATCAGCCGCATTGAGGCTGCCAAGAGGTGCTTGGAAATACACCAAACTTCTCCTTCGTAATCCTTGATAATTTCCTTGAGGAGCTCGGTTCTCATTACCCGGACCTCGTTTAAGAGCTCAAGGTATTTGGGGTCACCGGTTTTCTGGGAGGTATAGAAAAGGTGTTCCTCGATGGAAATGAGGTTCATGATGCCGATGGAAAGATCCTCCCCCGAGGATAAATCGAGTTTCTTCTCCTTGGTAACTTTATCGACCCTGGCAAGTAAATCCTGAACTGCTTTTTTGTCAGCCATTAGTATAAGTAACCTCCGAAATAATATATAACCAGACTAATCATAGCCAGTGCCACAACCGGAAACACAACTTTTTGGAAAGCAAAGAGCTGTTTGCCTTTCTTCTCCCTGACTTTTTTATCCGCCAAGATACCCAAAAGAAAGAAAACCGAGCCCACCACGGTTCCAAAGAGGATTTTGTCTATTCCCAGGACGGTGTTGAATGGATGCCCCATGATGCCGGTAAGCTGCAGGGGAATAAGGGTCAAGCCGTACCAAAAGATAAAAACCAGAATATTCCGATATTTGAAATTAATCTTTTTCTTTGTCAGCCAGTCAATGCTCCAGAAGGAAACGGAAAGAATAATTCCCCCAATCCAGAGACTAGAGACCGCATCGTCTATACCCAGATACCTAGAAAGCCCGAGTCCTGCGGCCACGGCTACCGTGCATATTGGGCAGACTGCATAGGCAGCTTTGGCAAAAAACATATGGAGAAAAGAAGCGCCCAATGCAGCTGATAATAATCTCCTCATATTAGAACTTAAGCTCCTTGAAAAGATTGATAATAGGTTCATCTCCGAGTAAGCATTTACCCTCGGGAGTTACCAAAAAAGGAACGGCAAGGTCGCTCTTGGCAATACCGCAAGCCTCACCCCGGGCAGCCATGATTTGGGCATTTGCTTTGTTGTACCAGACCTCTCTTTTTTCGATTGCTACCTTGTCTTTTCCTTCCCAACTCTTGAAGAACTCATCAACGACTTCGCAATGGGGACAGCCGTTGCCCCAGTAGTATTCATAACCGGAAACAGAAGGGACAGTCGGAGGCTTAGTCCCGCGGGAAAAAAGGTAGACTCCGCCCGCGAGAATAACAATCGTGGCGAGGGTGGCGATTAATCCGAATCTCTTCATTTCTAAATAATATCCGTCCGAACTTAAAAAAACAACGCGAAACTGTTATAATTGAACGTTCATTCCGGCGTAGCTCAGCGGTAGCAGCGGTCCCCTGTTAAGGGAAAGGTCGGAGGTTCGAATCCTCCCGCCGGAGCTTGTGCAGTTTTGAGTATAGAAGTTTACTCTTCGGTTTTTGACTCCAAAGCATAAGGGATATCAAACGAGTAAGGGCATGTTACTCCTTCCACCACGTCGCCCTCCCAAAGCTTGTCCTGAGATGGATGTGAGGCTTTGCATCTTTGACCATGACTCCCAGTTAGGAAAGGGCAATCGACCATTGATGAAATGTTTTTCGTATCACCAGCGTTTTGATAGATTTTGACGGTTACATCAACTGGGGTTTCCAATACTTCTTCTCCGGCGATATCTCTTCCTTTGCATTGAACTGGAAAAACCTGCGCGATTAAATTTTCCTTTCCCATAAAATTTTGGTAGGTGGAGTGTATATCAACTTTAATGATTTATCAATTTAATCTCTCCCAATCTAACCTTAATTAATTCCACCCGAATGGTGTTCTGAAACTCTTCGACAATCCTATTTGTTACCTGTATTATAATTTCAGGATTAGGGAGCACTTAATTTGTAAAACATGGACAAATCCACAATTACGGGACGCATATACGCAAAAGTATTTGAGCTCTTAGAAGAGCACCAGGAGGGTCTACGTTGGTCGGAACTGCTCTCAAAAATTAAGGCATCAGACCCCAGCCTGCATCCGAAAACGGTCAACGGATGTGTCTGGAAACTTGTCGAAAGATTTCCCGACAAGGTGTACAAACCATTTAAGGGCCTTTTTCGTCTGCTGAAATATAAATCCAAAAGCAAAAACGAATGAAGCCAAAAGAGTGATATAGTAAATTTACTGGAATTTAATAAGATGAAAGCTGTCCTGTTAATCTTAATCCTCGGAGCGATTGCCTTTTTCTATTTCCAATCCAGAAACACAGATTCCTCCACCCCTACTGAGAGTGAAGCCGGCTGGTCGTTTGATTTTAACAACAAGACCTGGCAAGCAAACGGGACTCCTCCGGAGTGCCCGGAACCTTTTGCCATAGACTCTCCTGTCAACGTCAACCTCGCCAGCGGTATTTTATATCCCGGGCAGATAAGGGGCGGGGACTATAAACCCCACGGTGGTTTCAGATTCGATAATCGCGACACAAATGACATAGAAGTCCGGGCTGTTATGGACGGGTACCTGCTAAAGGCCAGTAAATATTTAGAGAGCGGAGAGCCACAAATCTTAGTCTTTTATGTAAACGAGTGTGGAATGATGGTCATGCACGATCATTTCTTGACTCTTTCCCCAAAACTTCAGACGGCCCTTAGTAAATTGCCGCTTAATTCCGAGGGAGACTCTAGGACCACCATCATAGAACCAAAAGTCTATATTAAAAAAGGGGAAACACTGGCAAGTGAAATTGGGCACAAGAATTTTGAAGGCCGGAAAAATATATTTATAGATTTTGGCTTGTATGACCTCAGGAAAACGAACGGGATAGTGTTCGACTCTAATTTTCGCCAGAGATTTCCCATGATTGATGAGTACGGAGCGCATGCGCTCTGCTGGTTTGACTACCTGTCTGACGAAGAGGAATCCGTAGTAAAAAATCTTCCTGCGGGAGGAATCGAGGGAAAGACAAGCAGCTACTGCAACTAGAGGGGCTTCGAAAGCTTGATATACTTTAAACCGTGCAGGCTAGTTGAAGAATTTCCAAACAATTACGATTCCCGCGATGCCCCCGATGGCGCTAAAGACAATCGAAGAGAAAGAAAGTACTCCCGCCCCCCACAATTGGGGGACATAGGCTCCAATTATTGAACCGATAAATGCAGCCAGGTAATAGATTGCTTTTGAGGACATAGTTTATATTACACCCGTTTTCTTAGAGCGATGAAGATAAGTGCGGCGAGAGAGACGGCCGAGATAACCAGTCCAATTTTAAAGCTTTCCGGTCTGTAAGCCATGACAATCCGGCTTTCGCCCGGGCCGACCTCGACGGCCCTAAATACGCCAAAGG